>Ga0308161_1002928_pt1 | contig 17349 bp, 17 predicted proteins | sample PhyFR2_FD_201034 | JGI IMG/M metagenome (GOLD analysis project Ga0308161, IMG submission 201034) | Phyllosphere microbial communities from UC Gill Tract Community Farm, Albany, California, United States - DLSLF.R2 | ecosystem: Host-associated > Plants > Phyllosphere > Unclassified | place: USA...
TGTTCGCAGAGTCTGTTTCTGTCGGTGCTTGTGCGGGGACACGTCGATGCGGGCGGAGGACTGGTCCCCCGCCCGCATCGGTCGTGTTACTTGACGGTCGCCTTGGTCTCGACCGTGATCGAGCCGTCGATGATGCCCGACTTGATCTTGTCCAGCTCACCCTGCAGACCCGAGTCGACCTTCGACTCGTAGTCGTGGAACGGCGCGATGCCGACGCCGTCGTTCTTCAGCGTGCCCACGTAGGGGGTGTTCGAGTACTTGCCGCCGGCGGCCTGCTCGACGACGTCCTTGACGGCGGGGCGCATGCCCTTCTCGACGGACGTGAACGCGATGTCCTTGTAGCGGGGGTCGGCCTCGTAGAGGTCGCTGTCCGCACCGATCAGCACCGACCCGTTGTTCGCGTCCTTGATCGCCTCGGCAGCCGACTGGTAGATCGGACCACCGACGGGCAGGATCACGTCGGCGTCCTGGTCGAGGAGCGTCTGCGCCACGGCCTTCGCCTGCGTGCCGGCGTCGAAGCCGCCGGTGAAGGAGCCCTTCTGGCTGTCGACGTCCCAGCCGACGACCTTGACGTCCTTCTTCTTCTGCTCGTTGAAGTACTTGACGCCGTCCGCGAAGCCGTCCATGAAGATGGTGACGGTCGGGATCTGCATGCCGCCGAAGGTGCCGACGACGCCGGACTTCGAGTACGACGCCGCCGCGTAGCCGGCCAGGAAGGCGGCCTGCGAGGTGTCGAACGTGATCGGCTTGACGTTCTTCGCGTCGATCGAGTTGTCGTCGATGATGGCGAAGTCGGTGTCGGGGTTCGCCGCGGCCTGCTTCTTCGTCGCGTCGGCGAGGTTGAAGCCGACGGTGACGATGAGGTTGCAGTTCTGGCCGACGAGCTGCTGGATGTTCGAGTCGTAGACGGTCGCGTCCTTCGACTCGGCCGACTTGTAGGTCGCGCCGAGGTCGGACGCGGCGTCCTTCATGCCCTCGAACCCGAGCTGGTTGAACGACTTGTCGTCGAAGCCACCTGCGTCGGAGACCATGCAGGGTCGGAAGTCGCTCTTCTTCGAGGACGCGGATTCGGACGGGGCGGCCGAGCAGCCGGCGAGGACTGCCATGGTGCCGGCGAGCGCGATGCCGCTGAGCACGACCTGACGGGTACGAGATGTCACGGGTTGGTTCCTCCGGGGAGCGGTGCCCGGACCACGTGCGTTCCGGGCGATCGTGGCGACAGTACACGACCGTCGGGCCGGTACAGAACGCCCCTGAGCGGGTGCTGGGATCAGTTACGGGATCGCGACCCCGCCGAAACGCGCCCGTAACGGGAGGGCACGGGCGGGCCCCACTCCGCGGGACACGAGGGCGATTTCGTGGTGGAGCGCTACACCCGTCCGTGCAGGTCGGCGATCGTGCACGGAAGGGTCACACGACGGCCGGGTGCGTGGCGGCGAGGTTCACGGCTGCGGCGCATCGTCCGCGTCCCGTTCGGCCATGCGGTCGGCGTCGCCGGGGAAGCACAGCGAGAGGGCCTGGACGGTGGTGTTGCCGGAGGGGGTGTACACGCTGATCGAGGAGATCTCCCCACCGCCACTGGCGAAGACCGCCGGTTCGTCGGCCGAGCCGCGCACGACGACGTCCATGCCCTGTCCGCGCCAGTACTCCGCTACACGCGCGCCGTCGGCGGCGGGGTCCCCGGTGCGGGTGCTCCCCGTCAGGTACCGCCACTGCGCGCCCTGCTCGCCGCTCGGGAGGGTGCAGTCCTCGGCGTAGTCCGGGCCGGTCCGGGCCTGCCAGTCGCCGCCGAGGAGCCCCGTGGCGTCGTCCACGGCGGCCACCATCTGCTGCTTCGCGGTGTCCGCGTCCACCGTGGGCGCCGTTGCTCGTGTCGTCCTCGCATCCGGGTGCAGAAGCGCGCACCCGCCGAGGAGGCCGACGACCGCCACGGCTGCGAGACACCCACCGGTCGCGCGGCGCGTCCGACCCCGTACCGTGCCGACTTCCGCCGTGATCTCCCCCGCCAGCACTCCCCCGGTTCGTTCCGGCCCCCAGGGCCGGGACGACCGTCCCCGTCCCCGTCCCCGTCCCCGTCCCCGTCCCCGTCCCCGTACCAGGTCAGCCGGGATCGACCCCTGATCCGGCATCCAGGACACCGCGATCGTCGGATCGCGAGTCATTCGTCCGCCTGCTGCTCCTCGATCTCGTCTGCGTTGCCGGCGAAACACGTCGAGAGCGCTTGGATGCTGTAGTTGTCGGGGAAGGCGAAGAACCGGATCGTCTCGACGCGATCGCCGCCGCGCGCGACCATCGCTGGCCCCTTGGTGTCGGCGAGTCGGTCCACGGTCATACCGGCGGACCTCCAGATGTCGGAGGCTGCAGCAGCATCCGCCTCCGCGTCACCGGACTCTGATCGAGCAACTCGGTACACCCACCGGGCGCCTTCTTCGTCGCTCGACAGCTGGCAGCTCTCGACGTAGTCGGGAGACGTCCGCGTTTCCCACTCGCCGCCGAGCGCGGCGGTCGTCTGATCGACGATGTCGATCATGGTGCGCTTCGCAGTGTCCGCGTCCATGGAAGACGTCCTTTCGGTCGGTCGGGGTGCACCACGCTGTTGCCCGGCACATCCGGCGGTTGCGACGACGAGTGCCAGGAGCACTGCCGTCGTCGCCATGGTGCGACAGGCAGAGTGTCGTGCGTTCATGTGCCTCCTCGTTCGTCGGACCGGGTCACTGAGACCGCGTCCCGGTGAGCAACTCGTCCTGACCTGTGGTGGCGAGTGCGACGTTGTGGAGTGACTCGGTACCACGGTCCAGGTAGCCCCGGTGGTCCTTGAACACCGGAGCGTGGTGCAAGACCGACGAGAGGGTCTGCCCCTCGCTTCCTGTCCCGCCGTCGGCGCCGAACACGGTCGCTCCGAAACTCTGCGCGGTCGGGTCCACGTGATGGCCGAAGCTCTTCTCCCGGCCGAACGTTGCCCATTCGTCACCCTCCCCGGTATTGCCGGTGGGGCCGTCCTTCGCCTGAGCCGCGAAGACGTGGTCCGCGTGCAGCTGCTCCGCACCGTCGAGACCATCGGGTAGCCCAGCAGAACCGAGCGCGACGAAACGATCGATGTGGACACCCCGCTCGGCCAGGGCCACCGCGCCGGTGGTCGTGCCGTAGGAATGCGCCACCACGTTCGTCTCGACGTGATCAGTTCCACGGACGGCTGAGAACCCGCGAATCGAGTCGGCGAGCCGCTGGCCGCCCTTCTTCGCCTTGTCCATGAGGAGCACGTCCTCGGGCCCCGGTGTGGCGTAACCGACCCAGGCGACCACTGCTCGATCCGGAGCGCCTGCGACATCGGTCTGCTCGTCTGCGATGTTCTGAGCCGCCCTCGCCCACGTTGTCATGTCCGCTGTCGTGGTGTCCATCCCCGGGACAGCCCAGGTCACCGACTGTGCACGGTCGAGATCCCCGATCGAAACGGCAGCCAGCGGCGGGTGATGATCGGTGAGCGAGATGAGGAAGCGCTTGCCGTCGGAGCCCTTCTTCGTCAGCGCAGCGTTGATGTTCCGCAGGGCCTTGCGGTCCGCGTACAGCGCCGTGAGCTCCTGCGCCAACGCCCGTGAGCCGTCACCCGCTGACGCGACTGTCCCCTCCAGCTGCTCGATCTGGCGCTCGACCTCGACGAGTCGCTGGTTGAGCACGAGGGCGTTCGCCGTACTCCGCGCCCAGTACGGGACACCCTCGAGGTTCCCGACTCGTGCGAGCACGTCCGTCGGCAGTCCGTCGAACACGGCGGCGTCGGCCCTCGCCAGCCCGAGCGCGGCCCAGCGCTCCGCGATCTCCGCCGGCGTCAGGTCCGCCTGGAACAGCCGCTGGAGGGCTGGCGCGGCCTGGCCGGTCGCCGCGATGTCCAGAGCGACGTTCGACAGCGAGCCGCTGCCGCCGGCGGCCTCGAAGGCGTCGGCGATCCTGCCGATCCAGCTCCGGTCCTCGTCGTTCTCGCGCACGTAGCCCTCGAAGCCCGCCGGCATGCTCGCGCGATCGACCGTGACCCAGGCACAGGTGGACCGGAAGGACGACCACGCCGATCGCACGCGCTCGGACTCGGCCGACGCGGCGGAGTCCAGTCCGGAGGCCGTCGTGACGAAGGCGCGGAGCGCGCTCGGGTCGGCAGAGCTCCGACCACGACTCGCTCCGTCTCCGTAACGCGCACGCTCGCGACCACGGAATTCGGCGTCGACCTCCGGCCTCGGTTCGGGTTCGGTCGACGGCTCGGGGTCGGTGAAGCTCTCCCAGGCGTCGACGACCGATCGCCCCGCGGCACCGGCGAAGGCCTCGGCCCCGGATGCCGCCCGCTTCCGGTCGGCATCACGTGCCTTCCACTCGGCGTGGTCACGCAGCCGCTGCCGTTCACGCTCAGCAGCATCGACGGCGGCGTCGATCTGGTCGGCGAGGTCGACCAGCACCCCCGCCAACCGTGCTCGGTCCTCGGCCTCGATCGCCGCGGCGCTTCCGAACCGCTCGGCGTATGCGCCCTCGAAGTCATCGAGTGCCCCTCCGACCGCCCCGGAGCGACGGCCAGCCTGCCCGCGGAGCGTCTCGGCCGCCCGACGCGCCACCCGCGCCGCCGACCTCGCCTCGTGCACGTCGAACGCGATGTCCCCCACGATCACTCCCCCGCATCGTTCCCCTCGGCTGACACATTACCGGACGCGGCGACGCGCGGCACCCATCGACCGGAGGCGTGAAAAACGACGGCACCGACCGGTGCTGCCGCTCAGAGCACGTCGCCCCGACCGCTGAGCTTCAGCGCGTCGACGACGCCCTTGACGCGCTGCGCGTGCTCGCTCGTCGTGACGAGCAGGGCGTCGGGGGTGTCCACGACGACGATGTCGTCCACACCGATGAGCGAGATGAGCCGCTGGCTGTGCGCGACGACGATGCCGCTCGACGAGTCGGCCAGGATCCGGGCACCGTCACCGAGCACGGCGAGGTTGTTCGCCCGTCCACCGGACTGCAGCTTCGCGAGCGAGGCGAAGTCGCCGACGTCGTCCCAGTCGAAGTCACCGGGGACGACGGCCATCCGACCGGCGGCCGCGGCGGGCTCGGCGACGGTGTAGTCGATCGCGATCTTCTCGAGGGCGGGCCACACCGCGTCGACGACCGCACCGCGCGACGAGGTGTCCCACGCGGCGGCGAGCTCCTCGATGCCGGCGAGGAGCTCGGGCTTCGTCCGGCCGAGCTCGGCGAGGAGGACGTCGGCGCGCGCGATGAACATGCCCGCGTTCCAGAGGTAGTTGCCCTCCTCCAGGTAGCCGCGTGCCGTGTCGAGGTCGGGCTTCTCGACGAAGGAGCGCACGCCGTGCACCGTGGTGGCGCCGTCGACGTCGAGGGTCCCCTCGGTCGCGTGGATGTACCCGAAGCCGACCGCGGGCTCGGTCGGGGTGATCCCGATCGTGGTGACGTACCCGGCGCGGGCTGCGGCGACGGCCTCGCGGACCGAGCGACGGAAGCCGCGTACGTCGCCGATGACGTGGTCGGCGGCGAACGAGCCGATGACGACGTCCGGCTCGCGACGGTGCAGGATCGCCGCTGCCAGGCCGATCGCGGCGGTGGAGTCCTTGGGCTCGCTCTCGAGCACGACGTTGTGGTCGGCGACCCCGGGCAGCTGCGCCTCGACCGCGGCGCGGTGCGCGCGCCCGGTGACGACCATGATCCGCTGGTCTCCGGCGAGCGGGGCGAGCCGGTCCCACGTCTGCCGCAGCAGCGACGTGCCCGACCCGGTCAGGTCGTGCAGGAACTTGGGCGCGTCGGCGCGCGACAACGGCCACAGCCGGGAGCCGATGCCGCCGGCGGGGATGATCGCGTAGAAGTCCTCGAGTTCGTGTTCCACCCGCCCACCGTACCGGTGTCACCGGGCACCCACCGGATGCTTCCCGCACGCTCCGTGCGGGAGACCGCACCACCCGCCACCGCCTCCGCCGCCGCGCGCCACCGGCGCCCACCGAGCCACCGCACCACCCGCCGCCGCGCGCCACCGGCGTCCACCGCACCACCTGCCCGACCGCGCCCCGCCCACCGGGACCGCACCGCGCCTCCCGGCCGCTGTTCACCACCTGCCTGCCGTGCGTTCACGCGCTCCGCCCCGCCCGGTCACGGACGCGCCGCAGCATGGGCCGTGCCATGAACGCACGCAGCGTGGAGCGCGACACGGTCCAGCGGACCGTCGCCGTCGTGACCGAGAGCTTCCTGCCCACCCTCAACGGCGTGACCACCAGCGTCCTCGCGGTCCTCGACCACCTGGAACGCCGCGGACACCGCGCGGTCGTCATCGCGCCGGACACCCCCGGACTCGCGCAGTTCCGCTCGAGGACGCAGGTCGAGCGGTACCGCTCCTTCGACGTGCACCGCGTCCCGGCGGTGGCGTACCGCCAGTTCCCGGTCGCCCTCCCCCACCCGGTGCTCGACACGATCCTCGCCGCCTCCGGCGCCGACGTGCTCCACGCCGCGAGTCCGTTCCTGTTGGGTGGGCGCGCCATCACGGCGGCCGGGAGGCTCGGCATCCCCTCCGTCGCCGTCTTCCAGACCGACGTGGCCGGGTTCGCCCGCCGCAACGGCCTGACCGCGACCGTCCCGCTGGTGCGCAGGATCCTCGGCCGCATCCACGCCGGGGCCTCGCTGACGCTCGCCCCGTCGAGCGCGACCGCGGCGATGCTCGCCGAGGACGGCGTGCCGCGGGTCGCGCGGTGGGGCCGCGGCGTCGACACGACGCTGTTCCACCCGGACCGCCGCCGGTCGGACGCCGTGCGGGCGGCGCGACGCCGCATCGCCCCGGGCGGCGAGACGATCGTCGGCTACGTCGGGCGGCTCGCGCCGGAGAAGGAGGTCGAGCGGCTCGCCGAGCTCGGCGGGGTGCCCGGCATCCGGGTGGTGGTCGCGGGCGGCGGGCCCTCGCGCGCGTCCCTCGAGCGGCGGCTCCGGCACCTCGACGTCACGTTCACGGGGCCGCTCCGCGGGGAGGCGCTGGCCGACGCGTACGCGATGCTCGACGTGTTCGTGCACACCGGTCCGGCGGAGACGTTCGGCCAGACCCTGCAGGAGGCGCACGCGACCGGGCTCCCGGTGGTGGCCCCGGCCGCGGGCGGCCCGCTCGACCTCGTGGCGCCCGGGCTCGACGGGGAGCTCTACGACCCGGACGTCCCGCAGGCGCTCCGACGCGCCGTGCTCGGGCTCGTGGGCGACCCCGCGACCGCCGCGCGGATGGGCTCGGCCGGACGCCTCCGCGTCGAGGGCACGACCTGGGAGGCGGTCGGCGACCAGCTCCTCGCCCACCACGACAGCGCCCGCACGATCGGCGCGCCGCCCGCGGTCTCGCGCACCGCGCGGGCCGGGTGGGACGAGAAGGTCAGCGCACGCGCATAGGATGGGTCGTGTTCCACACGAACACGAACGGCAAGGGCTCGCCGATCGCCGAGCCCGTCCTATGGGAGGACTTGCTCATGGCCGAGCAGACCGCGAGCGGGACGGCGACCGCCGAACCGCGGGTGACGATCGAGGCGCCTCGCGCATCTCGGAAGCTCGAAGGAACGCTGTACCGCGGGTCCACGGGGATGTGGTCGTGGGTGCTCCACCGGATCACCGGTGTCGCGATCTACTTCTTCCTGCTCGTGCACATCCTCGACACCGCACTGGTGCGCCTGTCGCCCGAGGCCTACAACGCGGTCATCGGCACGTACAAGACGCCGATCATGAACATCGGTGAGATCGCCCTCGTCATGGCGATCGTCTTCCACGCCCTCAACGGTCTTCGGATCATCGCGGTCGACTTCTGGTCGAAGGGCCCGAAGTACCAGCGCACCATGTTCTGGGTCGTCCTGGTCGTGTGGGCGATCCTCATCGCGGGCTTCCTCCCGCGCCAGCTCATGAACCTCGTCGCGGACTTCCAGTAGGCGAAGGGACGGACCAGAAGATGACCACGCAGACCGTCGAGCCACCGCGCTCCGCCGCCGCAGCACGCCGCACCACCAACTGGGAGAAGTGGGGGTGGATCTACATGCGCGCGTCGGGTGTCTTGCTCGTCGTGCTCATCTTCGGCCACCTCTTCGTGAACATGGTCGCGGGCGAGGGCGTCAAGCAGATCGACTTCGCCTTCGTCGCCGGCAAGTGGGCGAGCCCGTTCTGGCAGGTGTGGGATTCCCTGATGCTCGTCCTGGCGCTCGTCCACGGCTCGAACGGCATGCGGACGATCATCAACGACTACGTCGCCAAGCCGGGCATCCGGAAGACCCTCCTGCTCGCGGTCGCCATCGCCTGCGTCGCGCTGGTCGTCCTCGGCCTGCTCGTCTGCTGGACGTTCGACCCGTGCCCCGCGGGCGCCGCCGCAGCGGACCTGCCCTCGTTCTGCCCCGCGCAGTAGCCCTCCCGCCGCGGCCCGACGCAGCACGTCCCACGAGCACGAACGCCGCGCGACGCACCCCGACGCGCGACATCTCCACCCCGGAAAGGCCCCAGTGACCGAGACCACCGTTCACCACCACCAGCACGACATCGTCATCATCGGCGCGGGCGGCGCGGGCATGCGTGCCGCGATCGAGGCCGGCCCGAAGGCGAAGACGGCCGTCATCTCGAAGCTGTACCCGACCCGGTCCCACACCGGTGCGGCGCAGGGCGGCATGGCCGCGGCGCTCGCCAACGTGGAAGAGGACTCGTGGGAGTGGCACACCTTCGACACGGTCAAGGGCGGCGACTACCTCGTCGACCAGGACGCCGCCGAGATCCTGGCGAAGGAGGCGATCGACGCCGTCATCGACCTCGAGAACATGGGCCTGCCGTTCAACCGCACGCCCGAGGGCAAGATCGACCAGCGCCGTTTCGGCGGCCACACCCGCGACCACGGCAAGGCCCCGGTCCGCCGGGCCTGCTACGCCGCTGACCGCACCGGCCACATGATCCTGCAGACGCTGTTCCAGAACTGCGTGAAGCTCGGCGTCGAGTTCCACAACGAGTTCTACGCGCTCGACCTCGTCATGGTCGAGGTCACGGGCGACGACGGCGTCACCCGCGAGCAGCCGGCCGGTGTCGTGGCGTACGAGCTCGCGACCGGTGAACTGCACGTGTTCCACGCCAAGGCCGTCGTCTTCGCGACCGGCGGCTTCGGCAAGATGTACAAGACGACCTCGAACGCGCACACGCTGACCGGCGACGGCGTCGGCATCGTCTGGCGCAAGGGCCTGCCGCTCGAGGACATGGAGTTCTTCCAGTTCCACCCGACCGGCCTGGCCGGCCTCGGCATCCTCCTCACCGAGGGTGCCCGTGGCGAGGGCGCCATCCTCCGCAACGCCTCGGGCGAGCGCTTCATGGAGCGCTACGCCCCGACCATCAAGGACCTCGCGCCGCGCGACATCGTGGCGCGCTGCATGGTCCAGGAGGTCGCCGAGGGCCGCGGCGCCGGACCGAACAAGGACTACGTGCTGCTCGACTGCACGCACCTCGGTGCCGAGGTGCTCGAGACGAAGCTGCCGGACATCACCGAGTTCGCGCGGACGTACCTCGGTGTCGACCCGGTGGTCGAGCCGGTGCCCGTGATGCCGACCGCCCACTACGCGATGGGCGGCATCCCGACCAACACCAACGCCGAGGTCCTGTACGACAACACGACCGTCGTGCCCGGCCTGTACGCCGCCGGCGAGTGCGCGTGCGTCTCGGTGCACGGCTCGAACCGTCTCGGCACGAACTCGCTGCTCGACATCAACGTGTTCGGCAAGCGCTCCGGCAACAACGCCGCCGCCTACGTGCAGACCGCCGACTTCCTCCCCCTCCCCGAGGACCCGGCCGCCGGCGTCCGCGACATGCTCGACCAGCTCCGTGCTTCGACCGGCACCGAGCGCATCGCCGTCCTGCGCAAGGAACTGCAGGAGGAGATGGACAAGAACGCCCAGGTGTTCCGCACCGACGAGTCGCTCGGCAAGATGACCGAGACGATCCACACCCTGCGCGAGCGCTTCCGCAACGTCGCCGTCCAGGACAAGGGCAAGCGCTTCAACACCGACCTGCTCGAGGCCGTCGAGCTCGGCTTCCTGCTCGACCTCGCCGAGGTCGTCGTGTTCTCCGCCCGGAACCGCAAGGAGAGCCGCGGGGGCCACATGCGCGACGACTTCCCGAAGCGCGACGACGAGAACTACATGCAGCACACCATGGCGTACCTGACGGGCGACCCGCACTCGTCCCTCGCCGACGACCACATCACGCTCGACTGGAAGCCCGTCGTCATGACGCGCTACGAGCCGATGGAGAGGAAGTACTGATGACCGACACCCTGGTCTCCGACGCGCCCCGCACCGACACCGTGCAGGACGCCCCTCCCGGATCGTTCCCCGTCACGGTCATCGTGCGGCGGTTCGACCCGGACGTCGACGACGAGCCGCGCTGGCAGGACTTCGACGTCATGATGCTCCCGACGGACCGCATCCTCGACGCGCTGCACAAGATCAAGTGGGAGCAGGACGGGTCGCTGACCTTCCGCCGCTCCTGCGCGCACGGCGTGTGCGGTTCGGACGCCATGCGCATCAACGGCCGCAACCGCCTGGCGTGCAAGACGCTGATCAAGGACCTCGACGTGTCGAAGCCGATCTACGTCGAGGCGATCAAGGGCCTGCCGCTCGAGAAGGACCTGGTCGTGGACATGGAGCCGTTCTTCCAGTCCTTCCGCGAGGTCCAGCCGTTCCTGCAGGCGAACAGCAAGCCGGAGAAGGGCAAGGAGCGCGTGCAGTCCGTCGCCGACCGCGCCCGCTTCGACGACACCACCAAGTGCATCCTCTGCGCCGCGTGCACCTCGTCGTGCCCGGTGTTCTGGACCGACGGCCAGTACTTCGGCCCGGCGGCGATCGTGAACGCGCACCGCTTCATCTTCGACTCGCGCGACGACGCCGCGAACGTCCGCCTCGACATCCTCAACGACAAGGAGGGCGTGTGGCGCTGCCGCACGACCTTCAACTGCACCGACGCCTGCCCCCGTGGCATCCAGGTGACGAAGGCGATCTCCGAGGTCAAGCAGGCGATCATGCGTGGCGGCGCGTGACCGTGGCAGCGCACGCGGCACGGTCTCGGCGGACGGCCGGGACCCGACCGGTAGGCTCGCGCGCATGACGTTCGCGGAGACCCGCCCCATCCTCGACCAGCTCGGCTACACCGTGCGCTACGTGCAGCTCCCCGGTGAGCAACTGCACGAGCCGCCGGTGGAGGGCGCGCTGCGGATCACCCCGGCGCAGGACGACGCGGGGGCCGCGGGGTCCGGCGACTTCGCGCTCGAGGTCGTGGACTACGGCACCGCCCGACGCCTCGCGACCGCGCGGGGAGAGGCCGACGCGGTCGAGATGCTGCGTCGCTTCCTGAACCGGCCGTTCCCCGCACCGCGGGACATCCCCCGGCACGAGCTCGACGGCCTCCGCGACCGCGCGGCGACGACCTACCCGCAGCTCGCGCAGCAGGTCGCCCAGGCCGGCGACGAGGGCCTCCGCATCCAGGTGCCGGCCGGCGTCCCGGTCGACCGCGTGGGCGGCCCGGACGGGTACCTCCTGCACCCGCTCGACACCCCGCTCCCCCAGCGTTCCCTGCCGCCGCACGTCGCGGCGGCGCCCGAGGTGCACCGCTACGTCGTCGAGCGGCCCTTCCTGGTCGAGGTGCGCTTCGTGCAGCCCTGGTTCGACCAGCCGGGAGGCGCGCTCCGGTTCGCGACGGCGGACCCGTCGGTCACGGTGCGCGACCTGGTCGTGGACGGCTCCCTGGTCCGGCTGCGGGTGGTCTGACCGCCCGACGTCCCACCGCACCACGACGAAGCGGCCCGCCCCCTGAGGGCGGGCCGCTTCGTCGTGCGGGAACGGTCGGGCTCAGTAGCCGGTCGTGCCCTGCATCGACGCCGCTGCCGAGAAGAGCACGATCATCGAGATGATCGAGATGACCAACGACAGGGCGCTGATGATGATGCCGGCGAGCGCGAGGCCACGGCCACGCTCACCCGTGCGCTTGATCTGCGTGAGCGCGATGATGCTCACGACGAGCCCGGCGATGTTCACGAGGAACGCCAGGATGAACCCGACGATCGCGAGGACGCTGTAACGGTCGGATGCCGGTGCGGCGGGCTTGTACGGCTGGGCGGTGGTCATGGGGTTCCCCCTCGGGAGCTGTGTGTGTGCTGCAGGCCGGTCCGGGTGGCCGGTCGCCATCACCATAGCGGCAGCGGGGCGCGGCGTCCGGCCGACCACTCCGGTCGGTCTCGGGCACCGCGCCCCGCTGTGTCGCTGGTCGTGGTCCGGGTCAGGCCTTCGGGAGCCCCGCAGCGTCGTGGCCGCCGTCGTACGCGCCCGGGGGCGGTCCGTCGGGACGGTCGTACTGCGCCCCGGCCGGGTTCGACTCGAGCGCACCGAAGACGATGCCCGCGATGCCGGTCACGAGCGAGATGAGCCAGAACGGCCCGGCGAGGTTCGCGTCGTGCACCCGTCGCCAGCCGAGCGCGAAGGTGGGCACGATCGTCGCGAGCCACCACAGGCCGTACAGCGCGAGGAACAGGAGGGCGACGACCGGGACCGACCCGTTCGTCGTCGTGTTGCCGTACTCGTCGACCGTCGTCGCCGAGGATGCGGCCCACGCGATGACGCCGGCGATGTAGCCGCCGAGCAGGATCGTCGAGACGATCGCGTTCGCCAGGACCCAGTACCAGAACTCACTGCGGCTGGCGCGACCGTCGAACCGGGCGTACTTCTTGAAGAAGCGGGTCACGGCGTCGAGGAAGCCGATGCCGTACCAGGGGGCCCAGAGGGGCGGGGCGCCGCTCGCGTCGCGCGGGATCGGGCCGGACGGGACGAACTGCGGGTACGGCTGCTGTCCGTACGGCTGCTGCCCGTACTGCGGGGCCTGGCCGTACGGCTGCTGGCCGTACGGCTGCTGCCCGTACGGCTGCTGGCCGGGCTGCGGGGCCTGGCCGTACGGCTGCTGCCCGTACTGCGGAGCCTGGCCGTTCGGCTGCGGCGGCTGCTGCGGCTGGCCGGACTGCGGGGTCTTGCCGTCCGGCTGCTGGCCGTCCGGCTGCTGGCCGTCCGGCTGCTGGCCCTCCGGCTGCTGGCCCTCCGGCTGCTGGCCGTCCGGCTGCCCCCACCGCGGCGTGCGGTCGTCGGTCATCGCGCGGCCCCCGGGCGGTCGTACCGCGCACCCTCGGGGTTCGACGGCAGCAGACCGAACACGATGCCGACGATGCCGACGAACACCGCGATGAGGTACAGCGCGCCGGGCAGGTTGGCGTCGTGCAGGCGCCGCCAGCCGAGCGCCAGCGTGGGCACGATCGTCGCGAGCCACCACAGGGCCGGGAGGGCCATGAGCACGAAGAAGAGCGGCCCCGGCGCGTTCGGGCTGCGGTAGACCTGGCCGTCACCGAAGTCGACGGTGTCGTACTGGATGGTCGAGAAGCGGTAGACCAGTGCGATCGTCACGAGGATCGTCGGCACGGCTGCCACGACCAGGTACGCCCACCAGAACTCGCTGCGGCTCGCGCGACCGCTGAACGTGGCGTACTTGCGGAAGAACCGGCCGACCGCCTGCCCGAACGAGGCACCGTGTCGCGGCGCCCAGAGCGGCGGCTCCCCGCCGGCACCGGTCACGTTGCCGGCGCCGAACTGGCCGTGGCCGCCGGCCGGCTGCTGCGCGGTCCCGTACGGCGGATCGGGTTGCTGGTAGGTCATGTGGTCCCCCTCGTGGTGTGGTCCTGTGTACCCCACGAGTCAACCAGATCCGCCGATCCGGGCGTCACATGCGGTCGGGCCGGTCGAACCGCTGTCCCTGCGGGTCGGTCGCGAGGAAGCCGACGATGAGCGCGAAGAGCACCCCGATCGGCGGGATGATGAAGAACAGGGTGAAGTACCCGGAGAGGTTGACGTCGTGCAGGCGTCGCATGGTCAGCGCGATGAACCCCACGGCGCAGGCGAGCGCCCAGAGGGTCGTCAGGCCGTCGTCGACGTTCGACAGGCGCGGCGCCGCGTCGAAGATCCCGCCCACGAACCCGGTCGCGAACGAGCCGATCGCGTACCAGAGCGCCCAGAACCAGAACTCGCTGCGGCTGGCTCGCCCGTCGAACCGCGCGTACTTCTTCCAGAACCGGCGGAACGCCTGCGGGAACGGGATGCCGTACCAGGGCGCCCAGATCGGCGGCTCGGTCGCGGTGGCACCGCGGGGCACGGCGGCCTGCCCGTACTGCGGTGCCTGGCCGTACGGGGCCTGGCCGTACGGTGCCTGCCCGCCAGAGGGCTGCTGCCCGTACGGTGCCTGCCCGTACGGCTGCTGCGGCTGGCCGTAGGGCGCCTGCCCGGACGGTGCCTGCCCGTACGGCTGCTGCGGCTGGCCGTACGGCGCCTGGCCGTACGGCTGCTGCCCGGCCTGCGGCTTCGCGTACGGGTCCGGCGCGGAGCCCTGCTGTCCGTACGGCTGCTGCCCGTACGGCTGCTGCCCGTCCGGCCGCTGCGCCCCCGCGCCCGAATGGTCCTGTCCTCCGGGCTGCTGCCCGCCGTACGGATCATGGTTGCTCACTGCTGTCCCTCCCGAGTGGTGACTGTCCCCCGCAGTCTGGCAGGCTCCGGGCTCCGCGGGCGTCCCTCGCACGGAGGACGCGCGGCGGACGCGCGAGCGCCGGGGATCTCGGGGGCCCGGAGTCCCCGGCCTCAGGGCAGCAGCGCGAGCTTCCCGCCCGGGTGCTGCGACTCGAGCAGGTGCGCCGCGGCGAGGGCCTCGGCGAGCGGGAAGGTCCGTGCCACCGGGACCTCGAGCTCCCCGGCCCCGGCGAGGTCGATCAGGCGCTGGCGCACCGAGTCCCGGAACGCAGCGCTCTCGGGCTGCGCGCCGCCGACGGCACGGGTACCGTCGGACTGCGCGCGGCCGGGGGCCGCGATCGTGACGATGCGGCTGCGGTCCGCGACCAGGGCGAGCGAGACGTCGACGGCCTCGTCGGTCCCGACGCAGTCCAGTGCCACGTCGACACCGTCGGGTGCGCGGTCACGGATGCGTGCCTCCAGTCCGTCGCCGTACGCGACCCACTCGCCACCGAAGCGTCGGACGGTGTCGGCGTTGCGCTCGGAGGCGGTGCCGATCACGCGCGTGCCGAGCGGGCGGAGCAGCTGCAGCAGGCTCACGCCGACCGCACCGGACGCGCCGTGCACGACCACCGTGTCGCGTCCCTCCGCACGCGTGACGCGGATCATGTCGGCGGCGGTGGTCGCGGCGAGGAGCAGGTTGGCCGCCTCGGCGAAGCCGAGCGCGGCGGGCTTGGCGAAGACGTCGGCGGCGGGCACGGTGATGCGTTCCGCCCAGCCACCCGAGACGCGGAACGCCAGGACCTCGTCGCCGACCGCTCCCCCGCCGGAGGCGATCTCCGTGTCGGGTCCGACGGCGCTGAGCACGCCGGCGACCTCGTAGCCGATCGGCACCGGCAGGTCCGCCGGGTCGCCCTGCCGGACGTGCTTCGTGTCCGCGGGGTTCACGCCGGCGGCGCGGACCTCGATCGTGACCTCGCCGGGCCCGGGTTCCGGGACCTCGGTGTCGACCCGTTCCAGGACCTCGCTGCCGCCGAACCGCGGTGCCACCCAGTGCTTCGCCATGCCGTCGACGCTACGCCGGACCCCCACGCGGCCGCCGAGCGCGGCCACGGGTCTCCGGTGGCCTCCGCCGGCCTCGCAGACATCCCGCGTCCCGACTGCGGGTCGCGACGGGCGCGACCACGGACGAACGGGAGGCGCGGTGCCGGCCGGCACCGCGCCTCCCGTCTCGTGGGGTGGTCGCGTCTCAGGCGCGCGCGGCGCGCACCCGCTCGGCGAACGCGGCGTGCAGCGGGTGCTGCGCGTCGAGTCCGGTGATCTCGCTCGCGACGTCGGCGTCCGCGCGGTCCGAGTGCAGCAGCTGCTGCAGCTCGACGCTCTGCTCGTCGTCGGCGACGTCGAAGCGGAGGGCGGCGCCCATCGCGTCGAGCAGCGCCGTGGGCTCGGTGCCGTCCTCGGCGAGGGCGGCCGCGGGCGAGACGAAGCGCTCGTCGCGCGACAGCTTGCGGAGCGGCTGACGCCCGACGCGGGTCACGGTGTCCGGCAGGTGCGGGTTCTCGAACCGGCCGATGATCGCCTGGACGTAGGAGCGGTGCACCTCGGGGTCGAGCTCGTGGCGGCGGACGAGCAGGTCGCTCGTCTCGGCGAGCACCGACTCGAGCGCCGAGCGCACCGCCGGGATCGCGATCGCGTCCGAGATCTTGTCGGCCCCGGCGAGGAAGCCGTGGTAGGCCACCGTGGCGTGGCCGGTGTTGACCGTGAACAGCTTGCGCTCGATCGACGCGGCGAGGCCGTCGACGTAGTGCGCACCCGGGATCGTCGGCTCGTGGCCGTCGAACGGGGTGCGGTCGATCGCCCACTCGAAGTAGGTCTCGACCGTGACGTCGAGGCCGCCTCCCTCGGGCTGGGCCGGGACGATCCGGTCGACCGCGGTGTTCGCGAACACGGCCTTGGCGAGTGCCTCGTCGCGCGACTCGGCGGGGAGCGCGTCGACGATGAACTCGCGGAGCCGGTCGGTCGCGTTGATCGCGTTCTCGCACGCCATCACGGCGAGCGGCGCGGCGTCGGCCGGGCGCTGCACGAGGGCACGGGCGATGACCGGGGCGATGAACTTCAGGACCGTCGGACCGACGGCGCACGTCACGACGTCGGCCGCTGCCACCTCGGCCACCACGCCGTCCTCGTCCTTCGCGCTGTTCACGGCACGGAAGCCCGTGACGACGTGGTCCTGCGCACCCTGGCCGACCTCGTGCACGGTGTACGAGTCGGCGGCGGCGAGGGCGTCGATGAGCGGGGCGGCGACGTCGGCGAAGACGACCTCGTAGCCGGCCTCGTGGAGCAGGAGCCCGACGAAACCGCGGCCGATGTTGCCGGCGCCGAAGTGGACCGCGGTACCGGTGGTCACTCGTTGACCTCGCCGAGGATCGCGAGGATCGCCGCGGTGTCGGGGGCGTCGGTGAGCTTCTGGACCTCGTCCTCGTCCGAGAACACGATCGCGATCTTGGACAGGATGTCGAGGTGCTCGTTGTTCACGCCCGCGATGCCGACGACGAAGCGCACGGGGTTGCCGTCCCAGTCGATCGGGGTGGCGTAGCGGATGAACGACAGCGCGGACGACTTGATGGCGTCCTTCGCGTCGTTCGTGCCGTGCGGGATCGCGAGGAAGTTGCCCATGTACGTCGAGACGCTCTTCTCGCGCTCGAGCATGGCCGGGTAGTAGTCGGCCGTGACCGCGCCCGCCGCCTCGAGGATCTCGGCCGCCTCCTTCATCGCCTCCGACTTGGTCGGGGCGGTGTCCTCGGTG
>Ga0308161_1002932_pt1 | contig 17335 bp, 24 predicted proteins | sample PhyFR2_FD_201034 | JGI IMG/M metagenome (GOLD analysis project Ga0308161, IMG submission 201034) | Phyllosphere microbial communities from UC Gill Tract Community Farm, Albany, California, United States - DLSLF.R2 | ecosystem: Host-associated > Plants > Phyllosphere > Unclassified | place: USA...
CCGACCCCGTGGTCGAGCGGTGCACCAACAAGTGACCGACCATGCGCTCGGCGACCCGGATCCGAGCAGACACTGCCTGTTGCGTGACGCCGAGCGCTCCAGCGGCAGCGGAGAGGGAGCCGGTCTCAGCGACGCGTGCGAGCACGTCGAGTGTGTCGAGGTCGAGCGTTCGGTCCGTGAGTCGCCGTAGTGCCACAATCAACGATTGTGCCCTGCCAAGAGGTTCCCGGTACCGCCAGAGGCAGGATTCGCGCAGGCTTGGCCCATGACAACGCTCCGCACCGATCCTGCACCCGCGAACGGTAGCCAGCTGCCCCAACGGCCGCAGACGGCGTTGTTCCGCGATCTGGAGCGGCCAGGCCTGATCGTGTCGAACCTCACACCGAACTGGTTCGCGTCGATCATGGGCACGGGGATTGTCGCCGTCGCGGCTGCGTCACTGCCGCTGCAGTTCCCCGGTCTGCGCATCGCGGCGACGGTCGTGTGGGCGATCGCCGCGGTGCTCCTCGTCGCCCTCACGGTCGCGACGGTGCTGCACTGGATCCGCTACCGGAGCACCGCAGCCGGGCACCACCTCAACCCGGTCATCTCCCACTTCTACGGCGCACCACCGATGGCGTTACTCACCGTTGGCGCCGGGACACTCCTGCTCGGCAAGGACTGGATCGGCCTGCCCGCCGCCGTAACCGTCGACTGGGTCCTGTGGACCATCGGCACCGTCGGAGGTCTGCTCACAGCAGTCCTGGTGCCGTACCTGGCGTTCACCCGCCACGAGAACAAGCCCGACTCCGCGTTCGGCGGTTGGCTGATGCCGATCGTCCCGCCGATGGTGTCCGCATCCACCGGCGCCCTGCTGCTGCCGTACGCTCCCGCCGGTCAGGCGCGGGAGACGCTGCTGTGGTCGTGCTACGGCTTCTTCGGGCTCAGTCTCGTGACGTCGCTGGTCGTGATCACGCTGATCTGGAGCCGGCTCGCGCAGCACAAGGTCGGTGCCGCCGGCATGGTGCCGACCCTGTGGATCGTCCTCGGACCCGTCGGACAGTCGATCACGGCGGTGAACCTCCTCGCCTCGAACGCACCCGCCGTCGTCGATGCCTCCACCGCTCACGCGCTCCTGGTCGTGGCGTTGGTGTACGGGTTCGCGATGCTCGGCTTCGCGCTGCTGTGGACTGTCATCGCCCTCGCCGTCACCGTCCGGACCGCTCGCGAACACCTGCCGTTCAGCCTGACCTGGTGGTCGTTCACGTTCCCCGTCGGCACCTGCGTCACCGGACTCAACGGGCTCGCCCTGCACTCAGGCCTCACCGTCGTCGCCGTCCTCGCCGTCATCTACTACGCCGGCCTCGTCGCCGCATGGATCACCGTCGCGATCCGCACCTTCCAGGGCTCCGTCATTCGTGGCACCCTGTTGGCACCGCCACAGCCAGCATGAGCACCCCCGAGGAACTCGCTGACGTTCGATCGCTGAATGATCTCGCGGAGACGTGGCGGACCGCGCCCGATGGCAGCCGACGGTTCGTCCCGAGCTTCGACCCACGATCCGGCGGCACATCCAGCCGTGTCCTGGTCCTGATGCAGTCGCCCGGCCCCCAGACCATCGCCGCAGCGCACGCAGCGATCTGTAGCGAGGACAACCCGGGCCCGACCGCGGCCGCGTTCCGAGCAGCCCGTATCGAGTCCGGACTCGCACGCAGCGAGTACGTCCGCTGGAACCTCATCCCATGGGAACTGCCCGACCGCGTGCGACTCGCGGACATCGACGAGGGGCGGCATGCCCTCGCCACACTGCTCGCGGCCCTCCCCGCGCTCAACGCCATCGTCACGTACGGGACCGTCGCCCTCGACGGCGTCATGCGACACCTCACCCTGCACCAGCGCCCCCGACTCATCCCGGTCATCGCAGCACCGCACCCCTCTCCCGCCAACGGCCGCCACCGCTCGGAACAACACCTCCGTTCCGTGCGGGCACTTCAGCTCGCCGCGCTGGCACGACCGCTGTGACGAATACGAACGATCAGCGGTTGCCCGGCCGGTTGTTGGACGAAGGATCTGAGCCTCGAAAGTCCATCGACTAACGGACTGGGTGGCCGAGTAGTGGCGTCCAGAGTTCGTACCTCCGACCGATTCACAGGCACGAGACCGGGTGGCAGGCTGGCTAGTCATGGGGAACGGTGTGCTTCATCGTGACGACCGATACGCGGTCACAGGCCTTGCAGTCGTTGCCGCGTGGGTGCTGCTCTTCTGCGCAGCTCACGCGCACTACGTTCCTCTCGAGACCGCGTACCAAGCCCACCTCGACTCCCTGAACAACCCGCCGATCCTTCAAGATCAGCCCGCCCAGGTTGCGCTTGCCGAGTTCTTCGTGGGCGCTGTGCTCGTGCTCGCCGTGCCAGCAGCTGCTATCGCGCTTCTCACTGGGCTCAGCACCGCGCGGAACAGCCGAGGCGTCACCTGGGTACGAGTTCTCGGGTGGACAACGTTCGGGATTGGCGCCATCGGAGCGTTGCCCGCGCTCGGCGCTGGCCTCTTCGGTGCGGTCGGAGCGTTCTTCAACGCGTTGACGTTCCTTGGTTGACGACGCTCGGTAACGCGGATAGTTCCGCAAGCGGATCGGCATCCGGACACGTCGTTGGAGCTTCGGCGAACGTATCCACTTAAGATCGGCTTGTGGACGACGATAGCTGGACCGTATTCGACGACGAACAAGTACGAATGGAGCTGGAGGGCCTACGTCACCCGCTCACGGTCGCGCTTGAGTTCGTCAAGGCGCTCGCTGCTCCCGTTCTTGATACTGCATGGCTGCAACAGCTGGTCACTCCAGAGAGTTTGAAGCACTGGGGTGATTTCTCGTCGGCGAAAGGCGTCTACGACAGTATCGAGAACCCCGGCTTCGGCTCCACGATCAACCAGCCAAAGGGTGCGCCCGATGTTGGCTACTTCAAGGTGCTCTCGGGTGTTACCGAGGGGTTCACCGTGTCCGAGCCCACGCCCATGCTGGTTCCCGCGGTCGCCACTCTGGTATGGCGGCCCGAGGCCGGGCTAGTCGAGCAGTCAGGAATGTGGCTGGTCCACCAGTTTGGTGAACCCGCCGACCTCGGGAGCCTTGGACACGTCAGGACGTCGCTTGGACGGGGACCGAGCTTCTGAGGGTGCAAACACTCCTCGATAGCGCCCGCTAAGCGATCCACTACCGGGGCGAGCACGGTCGATCGTTTGTGCGCACGGAAAGGCAGTGGGGTGGCTCCAAGTCACTTCGGTTAGCGTCTCCCTGAAACTTCGAAGGAGACGCATGGACGACAACGAAACTCCCGCAGCGCCCGAATCGAAAGAGAACCGGCCGAAGTGGGACCTGCGACCGACCCCGACGGGTACACCAGCGACAACGTCGCACCGAAGGACTTCATGCTGGACGCGGTTTTGAACTTCGTGCACGGCATGAAGGACGAGGACCGGGGGTCTTTCGGACTCACAGTGACACTCGGCGGACAAGTCCTCAGCGGCAGAGCGATCAGCCGTACCGAGTGGACTGAGGGGGTCGCCGCCCAGTACGAGGCCTCAAATGGTACAAAGCACCTGCGTGAGGTCTACGACCAGGTGAATGTCACCGTGACGACGCGGCATGAAGAACGGCGCGCAGCGGACCTCCCGCCCCGCGCACGCCGGTTCTTGCACATGAGTGACGTCCAAGTGGACCTCGGGGGTGGCAACTTTGCCGTACTGCCCTTCTGGCGCGGCGCCCTTAAAGACGTAACGGGTTGGACGCTCGGCGAGATCAAGGCCGTTTAGCTGACGCCCCGTTGGGAGGAGCACCCAGGGGCATCAGGCTCGGGTGTTTCCTCCCTGCGACAGGGCTTCGGGCGCTCTGCACGCTGGCGTCTCGCGACTAGATGACTCGATCGCCGGCTACGTATTGTCGGGCCGATCGCGATGTGCCTCGACCTCGAGCAGGTGGCGGATCGCGCGATCGCTGACACGGCCACCGGGGGTCGTCACCCACGTGAGCATCTGCGGCAGGAGCATCGCGGCGGCGAGGAGCAAAGCGTCCGTGAGCGGGCCCCAGAAGGTCAGCTCGGCGGCGTCGACGTCGATGCCTCCAGCGACAGCGCCGGCGGACCACCATCCGTGGACGGGGGTGACCGTGAGGAGCATCGCGGCCGCCCACGCGGGTGTGCCGATGAGGAGACGGCGGAGACGCTGTAGACGGCGGGTCCTGGCCGCTGCGAGCTGCTGCCGGGCGTCTGCCTCGGCGGCGTGCTCGTCGTCGCTCTGAGGGCATCGGCTATCGGGACCCCGTCTGATTTGTGCAATGATCCCAGACATGAGTGATGTTCGTGAAAATCTGCGGTTGAAGTCCGCGTTTGGTGATCTACAGGAGGGTGTGCGCCCGCTCGACGCAGACCTGTCCGAGGCGATCGACGCTCTGCGGGAGGACTGCTACACGCTTCCCGAATCGGTGGTCCGCGTCCGTGGAGAGGCTCTTGTCGCCGATGCTGAGGCGCTCGGGAACAGGGAAGGGTTTGAAGACCCGGCCGTGTGGATTTACATCAAGGCTTCGAAGAACAAGCTGTCGGCCCTCGACTGACCAACCAGTTCGATATGGGATCCCTCAGCGGGCTAGGACGCGAGTTCGGCCTCTGTTCGGCCGGGCTCAGTAACAGTCAAGGAGTGGAGGCAACGAGTGCGCGAGCGGCGACCATCACCTCGATGAGTTCACCACTGGGGGCAGCCGGGCACTCCCGAGCGGCCAGGGCGTATGTCGCTGCGTTTTTCCCCGCAACGCCACGACCGCTGTCGACGATTGACTGCCGAGTGCTGTTCCACTCGCCCCACTCGTTCTCGATTACTTCCTCCAGCCGGTCTGCCCACACGTGGAGAGTGGCGCTTACCTGTCCCTCGGGGTTATCTACGACGGTCTCTCCCAGGTACGCGAGTAGCCGTCGGTTCGTGCGGATCTCATTCGCCTCGGTTGCAGCGGCATCGTGCTCTGGCTTGCCGTTGGCTCGTAGCCGCAAACCGCCGCCCTTGTCGTTATCGAACACGACGAGCGTCGGAATGGACAGTTCCGCCAGGATCGCGTGAGGTATGAAGAGGTGCTGTTTTCCGCCGGAGTAAGCGACGGTTATGCCCTCCACCTCGAGAGCGGTCTGTCCTTTGCGTGCGGCAATGCCATCAAGGATGCCCTTATCGGTGTCGCCCTCGACCAAGACGACGGCGTCAGCGAAGAACGCCTCGGCCAGGTTTTTCGTCCACACCTGGTCCCATCTTGACCGCAGGGCGTCGTCGGTCACCTCGGAGCCGTTGAGTCGCTTGGTTACGGCATCAAGAGACGCGAGGTGAACGCTGACCGATGGATGCTCGTCCGGCCTTTGCTGGCGACGAGTGACACGACGAACCTGGTCAAAGAACCGTGGATCAATGAAGTACGGCGAATGCGTCGCGTACATGACCTGGAGTCCGCCTGTGAGGTTATCTGCTAGATCCCGTAGCACTTTCGAGAATACCCGTGCCTGGGTTGGATGTTGAAACAGTTCCGGCTCCTCGATGGCGAGGCAGATGACACTGCCGTCGTTACCTTGGGCACCGCGGGCGGCGAGTAGTTTGAGTGATGAGATCAGCAGCGCTCGCTGGAAGCCGTGCCCCTGGCGATCCACGCTGGTTTCGTTCAGAGCGTCACTGATGCCGACGCTGATCGATGCCGGGCTGGGGCGTAAGTCTGAGGTGCGCGTGTGAAGTCGAATACCGCGGCCGGCGGTGAAGGCACGCACCTCGGCGGTCAGCGCGTCAGCCAGATCGTTGAGCTGCTCACCGAGGTGTTTCTTGTTGATCGCCGTTTGCTTCTCGCTGACCTCTTTCGCAAGAGCCTCGAACGCTGCGTTGGCACCCTTCCGGTCAATGGTGCGTTCGAGGATGCGTCCGATGATCGTCTTCTTGCCCTCCACGCTCTCCTCGCTAGCGCGAAGATCAGCCGTCACGAGCACGAAGTCAAACAGCCCAGACAACTTGTTTTGCCCGTTGAACCCGAACAGGTGCGTGACTCCACTCTCGGTCTCTTCAAGACGATCGGGGTTGTCACTCTCCCATAGCGTCATCGCCTGGTCGGCAGCACCTTGGTTCTTCCACTTTGGCAGCCCGGGCGCTTCACCGCGCGCAATCAGATCATCCCAGAGACCTTTCTTCTCCTTCGCTGATCCCGCGTTCCGGATTTCCTCGAACGCTGGAAATGACCGGGCTCGCGCAGTCATCTTGTCGCTGCCGTTATCCCAGATTCGCCAGGCCGTGAAGGTCGTGGAGCCGGGGGGAGCGTAAGTCGACCCGAGGGCTTCGCGATCCGCAACGCTGAGGTCGGAGAACTTGACCTCGACGCTAATCCGCCGGTCCTCGACTGCCCCGGAATAAACATCCTCGTCGACCAGGCATGTTTCACCGTTGAAGAACCAGTCCAGAGCGCGAAGGACTGTCGACTTACCTGCCCCGTTCGGCCCGACGAACGATGTCAAAGTTCCCATATCGACGCGCACGTCCTCGAGGCACCGGAAGTTCTTGACCCTGATCGACTTGATGCGCATCTCTACCCCCTGATCGCGGCCGCGCGGCCGAAACGATTGTTACAGCGGCGGGTCTTCAACGCTGGAGCGACACGGTCGACGGGCTCGACGACGGTGCGGTACGGCAGGCATGTCGAGCGTTGCTGGCCGCTCATCATCCTCGCTTCGCAGGTTTGAATTCGCCGCTTCGCTCGTCGATCCTGGAGCAAAGCGATGGGCACGCAGATCGCAAGAGCTATGAAAATCGGTCCCGCCCAACGCCCCGCTCCAGGGGTGAACGTGACGCTAGCCTCCGCCGTAGGGAAGCGGCGGTCCCTTCAGGCCGTCGTCCGTGGTGACCGGAGCTAGACCCTGCACGGCTTGCCGATGGCGGCCGAAGTTGTATGTAGACCGTGCCTTGATCCTGTCCGTGAGAGTCCGCCCCGCCGTTTCGGGCGGTCGTGGCCGCGACCGAGCTGGTTCTCGAACTCGGATGTCAGGAATTGCCTTCTCCTGACGTGTTGGAAGTGAAGGAGGTGCACAGATGGAAGAACTGACCGATGTCGCGTTGATAGCAGCAGTCACCGGCGGTGACCGTGCCGCGTTCGGCGTGCTCTTCGACCGGCACAGTCCAGCGCTGTACCGCTACGCCTGGACCGTGCTTCACAACAACGAGGACACCCTCGACGCTGTCCAGCAGACGTTCCTCGTGGCGTGGAAGAAACGCCGGCAGGTCCGCGTGGTCGATGACTCCGCCCTGCCGTGGCTGCTCACGGCATGCCGGTTCGAAGCGCTGAACCTCGCCCGGCAGCGCCGCCGTGACAGTGAACGGCTGGCCCCGCTGGAGAGCCAGCAGACCGAGCCGGTCGTGCTCGCCGACAGCGACGAGCACGCCGACGAGTTGGCGTTCATCCTCAGCGAGATCTCGACCCAGTCCGAGACGGACCAGCAGGTGTGCCGCCTGGTGCTCCGCGAGGGACTCACCTACGACCAAGCCGCACACGCACTCGGACTGACCCCTTCTGCTGTCGGCAAGAAGCTCGAGCGGACCCGCAAGCGGCTCCGCATCGCACGCGAGAAGTACCGGGAGGTAACCCAATGAACACCGAGCAGATCCCCAACGACCAGGAGATCGACCGCCGCCTGCGCTCCATCCGGTCCGCGGTCCTCACCGAGGTCGGCCGCACCACCAAGCGCACCCGGAACCTCCGCATCGGTATCGCCGGCGCCGCGGCGCTCCTGGTGGGCCTCGGAGCCACAGGCGGCGCCGTCGCGGTCAAGATGGCCACGCAGGACGAAATCCAGCACAACGTCGCCTGCTACTCCGCACCGAGCCTCACCGCGCCCCACGTCGATGTCACGGTCGCCGACGGTTACAACGTCAACTCCGGCGCGAAGCTCGTCGGCGACGCCGACCCGGTCGCGCTCTGCGAGCAGTCCTGGAAGGCGGGCACCATCGGGCAGGCCACGATCCCTGCAGACCCCAACACCGCGAAATTCCCAGTACCGGCACTGCAGTTCTGCACCCTCCGCACAGGCATCATCGCCGGTTTCCCGACCGGGGACGCATCCTTCTGCGACAACGTTGGCCTGACCACGTGGCTGCCGTAGAGGTTCCGGTGGCGAACGACACCCCACGAGGAGTGCAGTCGCGCTTCAGCGAAGTCCGCGAGACGGCCGTCGCGCGCCTGCTCGCGGCCACGGCCATCGGTGTCGGCCTGGCGAGCGTCAGCGTCTTCGCGCTCGCACTCCTGCTGCTGCCGTCATAGGTACGTGGTGGGGAGAAGCTGCCAGCGGCGTGCAAGGGAGCCTGAGCAGAACCGCGCAGATCAGCGTGAACAGTCACAGGGTCGCAGATAGCCCGTCCGATTTGATTCTCACCAGGCTGCCTCATACGGACGCCGGTGGACTCGGAAGCAGAGGCTTCAGCTCGGCAGGTTGTGGCGGAGGTCGTAGCCGGTGTCGGCGAGGAACTGCAGCCGGTCGCGTACTTCTTGCAGCGATGCTGCGTCGTCGGCGTTGCGGTAGTCGGCGCGGAGGAGTGTGTTGGCGGTGATGATGTCGTCGGTGCGGTCCGCGTATCCGGCGGCCGCCGCGGTGAGGAAGACGGTGGGGTCGGCCGGTCGGATGAGTTCGGTGCCAGCAAAGCCGATCGTGTCCGGTTCGAAGCCGAGCGTGACCATGTCGACTTCCTCCTCGGTGAACGCGACGATTCGGTAGGGCATCTCGCGTTTGCTGATGGCGGGGTAGCCGTGGCGGTCCGAGATCGCACGGCCGGAGATGCGGCAGCCAGCTGCGATGAGCCGTTCCGCTTGCTCGACGAGCGGCAGGTTGGACGTCCATCGGGTTCGAACGCCGCCAGGTCCCGGGTAGCAGGCAATGGCAAAGTCCACGAGGCCGCCAGCCTGCCGTGACTCCCATCCGATGTCGGTGCGGTGCACGCGTTTCCCGAGGCGTGCGAGCCCGTCATCCACCTGCCCGGCAGTCAGCCCAGCCCGCACCAGCCCGTCGAAGGTGCAGCCGTTAACGGCGAGCATCCGCGCGACGGCGAACGTGACGTAGATGGGTGCGGCGTCCTTCCACCGCTCCTTCGTCCCGAGGGCCTGATCTCCGTCAATCCAGACCCGGCGCCGGTCAACGTCGACCAGCAGCACCGACGCCGTCTGCTCCGCAAGCGCGATCTGCGTCGCAGTGACGGTGCGTGGGGCTAGAAGCAGCAGTTCCGCGTCGTTCCGGTCGTCGTCGCGGGGGCGTTGGGTGAGTGTTGGGAAGCGTGCGCGGCGGCCGTCGGCGAGGCGGATCGTGTCGTGCGACTCCACGACCGCGGCGAGCCCCGCGAGTTTCAGGACAGTGAGCGCGTTGGTGAGGTCGGTGGTCTCTCCGAGCCCATACGGCATCGTGATCTGCGGCCGACCGGCGTACGCGGCGTTGACCCATTCGAGCCCAGGCATCATCAGCTGCGCTCTTCCGGGACGTCGGGTTGGGTGAGGGCGACGAGCCAGCGGGTTTCTTCGAGGAAGGGTTCCCAGCCGGTGCGGGTGTCGCCGTGGGCTGGTTCGCAGATGTTGCCGGTGTCGGTGCTGCGGATGATGACCTGCCGCAGCGTGGTGCTGGGTGGGTCGCGGAAGAACACGTGCCCGTGCGCCCCTGTGGCGTCGTAGGCGACGTTGAGGAGGAACAGGTCCGGCCGGCTGCTCACTGCCGCCACCGTCGTCCGCGGAACAGGGCGATGATCGTCGTCAACGGCCGACCTTCCCGCATCCAGTCCAACGGCGCCAGGATCCGGTCGTCGACGGTGAGGAACTCCAGGGGCGTGGTCATGAACTCCGTCATCGCGGCTGCGTCGAGGAGCGGTTGTGGTGCGGCCGCGTAGAGGACGTCGAGGCCTGGCAGCAGTGACGCCGGGTCGCCAAACTCGGGGAGTGCGGGCTTGACGAGTTGCCAGTCGGGGATGCGTTCTTCCCCGTCGAGGTCGAAGCTTGTCAGCCGGCACGAATCGAACAGCTCACCGACCTCGTCGATGCTGATCTGCAACGCGGCTGCGACTTCCGGCTCGGTGAGGGTCGTGTTGAGCAGGTTCCGGCGGATGCGCGCTTGCGTTGTCTGCCACCAGTCCTCGGGAACGTCCGCCGGACCGACGGCACTGTGTCCGGGTTGGCGCGGGATCTGCCGGCCTTCGTCGGCGTACGCGCTGAGCTGCTCGCGGGTGACTTCTCCGCGGGCGTACATCCACAGCTGGGACTGCCACGGCATGTCGTCCGGGAACCCTTCCAAGTAGCCCGAGTGGATCACCGCCCGGATCGCTTTCTCCCGCTTCGCGATCTCGGAGGCGGGGATGAGGAGGGTCTGCACGATCCGGTTCGCTTCCCGCACCGCCGGAACCGTCAGATCCGACAGGACCGTGTTGGTCCTGTCGTAGAGCTCGTAGCCCGGCTCCGTGTCGATGGAGCGGACGAGGATCTGCGCCAGGTGCGCGTCCGGGTTCTCGGTGTCCTCAAGGAGGACATGCCCCCAGAGGATCCGGTCGTTCGACAGGTGCATGGACACCAGACGCATCATCAGCAACTACCTCCAAAGGATGGGTGCGGGCAGAGCGGGTCAGAGCTGCGGGAAGTCGGCGGGGGTTCGACCGATGCGGTCGGGCGTGTAGCGGAGCAGGAACCGCATGATGCGGTCCGCTTCGACCATCGCCGGCACCGACGGGTCCTGCGCAGTCGGGTCGACGTTGGTGAGGCGGAACCAGGGCCGTTCGTCGGCGTGGTCGATGAGGACCGTGTCTGGCTTGTCGTCGGGATGATCGGGGTCGGTAAACATGACGGACCCGAAGAAGCGGGTGTCGTCGTACGCCAAGGTCAGCGACAGCAACTGCAAGGTCATCAGCGGGCCCTGGTCAGCTGCCGTTGTTCGGGTGCCAGCGGAGGTCGTGGGCGAGGTCGGATCGGAAGTGGAGCAGCTGCCGCAACCCGTTCACCGCATCCGTGTTCGCGGCCACCCAGCTGTCTTCGTACAGGACGTGCGCGGTGATGAAATCGTCCGTGCAACACCCCTCAGCGCTGGTCAGGGTCGTGGTGTCCTGCGGGATGACGACCGACACCGTCGCCTCGTTTACGGTGGCGGGCTCGTAGCCGAGCGCTGCCATGTCGGGGTGCTCGGCGAAGAACGCCGTCAGCCGGTTCGGCGGGACCAACACGCCGGACTGCTGCGCCGCCCACCGATCCGACATCACCCCACCCAGCGCAATCAGCTGGTCCGCCTGCGCGTCGATGGTGGTGTCCCGGCGCCAGCAGGTCCGGATCCCGCCGTAACCCGGGTACGCCGCCAAGGCCCAGTCGCACATGGCGGCACGGTCGGCTGCTTCCCACCCAATCGGCGAGTGGAAAACGTGCGTCCCGAGAGCAGGCATCGCGGCACGCACCTCCTCGAAGGGAACACCGAGGCGGTCCGCGATGGCGCGCGTGCCGCCGCCGTGCAGGGCGATGCTGCGAGCGACGGCGAACACGTTCCGCCACCCCGGCGTCGCGTCCCGCTCCATCGACGACCCGTACACCTGCTTGCCGCCGGCCCAGACGCGTTGCCGTTTCCCGTTCACGACCACCAGGTCCGGGTACCGGCGGGCGAGCGAGAGGACACCTCCTTCCGACCCGCCGGGGATGACGATGAGGTCCTCCGTCCGTTCGGCTGGGGTGCCGTCGTCATTGATCGTGGCGGTCGGGTTCGGGGTGGACAGAAACCCGGAGCGGCCGTCATCGAACCGGAGCCGGTCGAACGCCTCGACCTTCGCCGGCATACCGGCTGCCTCCAGCGCGGCCAGCGTCTGCGTGATGTCAATAGTCCATCCGAGCCCGAGCGGCAACGCCAGGATCGTCTGCTGGTCCCGGATGTCCTGCACCCACTGCCGGTCGCTCATCAGTCATGTCCCTCGTCCGCCTTGGACGAGCGGTGCGACTGACGGCCGGTCAGCCGCGGGTCGTCTTCGGAGAGCCGCTCGAGCCCGAGTCCGGACGCGTCGAGGATGGCGTTCTCGGACTCCGTCGTGGCGACGAACGACCCGATCTGCGCGTTGACCGCGACAAGCGTTCCGATCCGACTCCGCGCATCGAGGACGACCGCGGCGACCTCCTCGTCACCGCAGTCGGAGGTCAGTTCCGGCTTCGACGGGTGCAGGGCGGGGAACTCGAGCTGCTGGACCGGCGGATGCCACTTCACACCGATGCGGAGCACGCGGCCGTCGGCGTCGTTGCGGTAGAACATCGACCCGAACGGGTGACCCATGTCGAGGGTGAGGTCGGCGCAGTACAGGATCCAGCCATCAGCAGCGTATGTCGGATTCCACCGCTGGACGGTGAGAGCGCCGATGCCCATCTTGATGCCTGGGATGAGCGCTTGGCCCTCCTGAACGTCGGCGTAGAGCGCGGCCAGGTCCGGGGGACTCTCGTCGCGCAGGTCCGATAACGGGATGCGGGACATCCCGCTGATGGCGGCGAGTTGCCGCACACGGCGCAGCGGATCGTCCTCGGCGTTCGGCATGCGACTCCTCCTCACTCGCCCACTTCGGCAAGCAGCGCGCGAGGCCGCTTCGACGCCAGTAGCGGCGTCGATGTTCGAGTGGACGACGTCGACGGTAGGGACGATGCGTCCGTGAGAGCCAGGGGATTGAGCGGCTCGAGACCAGGAACAGGAAAACTCAGACAGCGTCCAACGACGCTGCGGCTTCCCGCTCGAGACGCTTCTTTTCGTTCCGTCGCTCACGAGCGGCACACTTCTTGTCGAGGGCGATGCGGCGGAAGTCACCGAACCGGCCGGCGTTGTCGACCTGGCGGAGGGACTCTGCTCGCGCCCTAGCTCCGCACTTCCCACACTGCTCACCGGCTAGGTGGTTCTTTGGCATGACGTTGAAGGGACCGTGCTCGAAGCAGCGGATGCTGATGCTGGTCCTCTGGTCGACGAAGTTCACGTTCCGGTAGTCATACCGGGAACCGTGAACCTCGAGCGCGCGGTCGAGGAAGAGCTGCAGGCGGCGCGCGGCGGGTCCGCGACGCGTGGAGCAGGAGTGGCAGCCCTGCCCAGGAATCACCCTGCCCTTCACGGTCTTGGCCTTGTGGTCCTGCGGCGCCATTCGGAAGATGCCGTGCTCCGGGCAGATGATCCGCACCCGCGTTTTGACGTTGACGAACTCGTCGTGCAGCAGCGAGTAGTCGTAGCGGCCGCCGTGCTCAGCGTCCGCGGCGGCGATGAACGCGTCGCAGCGGTCCAGTCGGGTGGCAGTGATGTGGTCCAAGAGGAACTCCTTGTGATGGGGGAGTTGCGTCTATGCCGCCGCCGAAGGTCATGACGGCCGGGGAGACCGTCCGCCGCGCCTGCGGTCGCAGGGCTGGCTGCGGCTCGTTCCTCTCGCTCGACGGGAGAAGATGAGGAAGCCCAGATCAGCGCCCTGTGTGCGGGATCTGAGATCTGTGATCACAGCTCCCGGTCGGCAGCGTGCACAGAGGAGGGCGAGCACCACGAACCGGTGCCTGCAACCTCCTCATGAAAGGGCCGCACCATGGCTTCCGACCAGAACCGCAACCTGAACGAGCGCCGCCGCGAGATGCAGATCGTCCTCGACTGGCTCGACCTCAACGGCCGCGGCATCGGCGAGCTCTACGACCACCTCCTCGCAGGGCCGGGCGGCAAGCGGCAGTTCCGGGCCCTTCACCGCGTCGAACCGTTTTTGGACGACCCGGACGTGTTCGCGTTCCAGATCGCCACCATCCGCAAGCTCCGCACCGACGCAGACTTCCAGCGCTGCGCAGAGCAGCACTTCCTCCTCCAGTACGAGCAGGACGAGGCCGAAGCCGCCGCGCAGGCCGGCCTCGACGACGACTGCGCTGAGCTCCGCCGACAGCACTGGGGAGACGACCTCAACGCCATCGAGGCGGGGCGGCGGCTGCTCTCGCTCCTGCGCGCCGGAGCCGCCACCCTCCAGCAGTACCGAGCCGCCGAGGACCAGTGGGGAACCACCTGGAAGGACCTCACCACCTTCCGCGCACACCCCTCCGCAGACGCCTGAACGCGAAACGCCCAGCTGGCCCGGACGAGCCGGCATAGAGACCACGAAGCCAGCTACACGGCAGGCAAGCACCACACCGCACACCGCAGCACACGTCACGACGAGACCACACCCCTGACCCGGTCCTCGGACAGCACGCGGGACGGTGCTCGTCTGCCAGGCGCAACAGCTTCACTCCCAGCCGGTCGGAAGCGCCCGGCATAGAGAAACCAAGCCAAACGGAACAGGCGAGCACAGGCGCCCTCCGCGCACCGCAGTAGATCCATGTCGAGAGATCGCCGGTGCGGGACAGCAGCCCTGCTCGCCCACCATCACGGCACGCCACACTCGCCAGCCACGAACCAGAAGGAGAAAAACCATGGCCGTCATCACCGACTGCACCAACCGTCGAGCGCACCGGCACACCCTGCGCGAGCTCCGTCCTCTCGATGCATACGCCGACACGATTCCGCGGAACCTGATCACCAAGTGGATCGAGCTCCACGAGCAGCCCGACGCCCGCAAGCAGTACCGCGCTGCAACGAAGAACACTGCGGCAGTCGGCGACCTTTTCGCCTTCGTCCGCTCCTACCGCCCGATCCCGCTTCCGGTCCCGAGTGCTGCCTCGTTCCGGGCGACGGCGGCGCGTCTCGAGTCGATGTATGAGGTCTATGAGGCGCGCACCGCCGCAGCAAACCTCGCCCTGCAAGCCGATGAACTCGAGGTCACCCAGCAGCTTGGCATCACCCTGGACGCCCTCCGCGACCAGCACTGGCACGCCACCAGCGACGCACACACCCGGGTCGAGAAGCGTCAGGCGCTCGCTCGACTCCGGGCGGGCCTGCTCACCGGCGGCTCGCTGGAACTCGCGATCCGACGCTGGGGAACCACCGCTTGGGAGGACCTCGCCACGTTCCGTGAACCCGACGCACCTAAGCACACCCGACCGCGCAACCGGAACGGAGCCCCCTACTACCGGCGCTTCCCGAGATCCGGCGAAGAGAACGAGACCCTCACCATCGGTTGGCCCCTCACACCGTCCACGCCCGACCGCCCCGGGTCGCCCGCCACCACAACCGGCTAGTCATACCCGCCGTCCACACCAGAACACCCCGAAGGAACAACCATGAGCAACGACAACGCCAAGACCCCCTTCAGCAACAGCCTCAAGGCGGAGGTCGCCGCCACGAACTTCCGCAAGCCGAACCAGAGCCACGACGCAGCGGCCCGCTCGCGGAGCATCAGCCAGGCGATCCTGACCACTCTTGCCGAGTGGCACCGAGCCGACCACACCGCGCGACACCCGGAGGTCGCCGCCGCCGTAACACGGTCGCCCGCACTCCAGAGAGAGGGCCGCTTCTACGCTCCCGCGATGCCCGGCCAGGCGGCTGCTGCCTTCGACGCCACCCACGTCATGTCGGCCGACGAGGTCGAGCTCCGCCGGTACCGGGTCAAGCAGGACCGCAACGGGAGCCCCCTGAGCCCCGGCGCGAACCGGCGGGTTACTCGGTGCGCGCTCCGAACCAGCGCCTTGTAGTCGACCCAGACCGAACACGACGAAGCCCTCCCGAACCGGGAGGGCTTCGTCGTGTTTCCATCTATCCATGGCTCGCTGCGTCCGGCTGGCAGCAGCAACGGGCTCCTGCGAACGGTTCGAGCTGAATGTCGGATGTGTCCTGGAGATTGCTTTCATGACCGACGTCATCGGCGGAACCATCGGCCCCCTCATCGACGGCGCTATCGGAAGCGCCCAGCGGCGACAAGACGACGAACGAGAACGCCGCCGTGCGGCGGCAGCTGAACTTGTCGCGTGGATGGTGCCGATGGTCGAGCAGCTGCATCACCTGCGGGACCGCCGCGACACCGCATTCTGGGTCGAGCGCATCCCGATCGCTTACCGCAGCCTGGACGCGATGAAGATCCGGCTCCCACGTCAATGGCGACACCTCAAGCGTTCCACACGGGCTTGCCTTGGTGAAGCGCTCGGCAACGGCCTCGTCTTCCTCGATACCGGAGACGACGTCCTCAGCGACTCCATCGACTACAGCGCCCGCTGGTCGAGCTACGCCGCCGACTACCTCGCGCTGTGCCTCTCGCGGATCCGCGAGTGGGAGAACGAGTGGACTGCACGCTCCGCGCAGCGGATTGCGATCCCGGACTTCGACGACTGGCTACGAATCACCGAGCGGCACCCCACGTACTGACTCCTGCCCAGCAGTGCTCTGCACAAGAGGCGCGGGGGAAAACCCCGGTCGCGCTCAGCTGCGACGGGAGGTGAGAGCTCCGCGCGGTCCGGAGGAGGAGAGAATGGACGCTGTGACGCACAGGGTGGGTGGGGCATCGGCCAGCCGCAAGGTCGGTGCTAGTGGTGGAACAGCGGACAAGTTAGGAAACCGGTACGAACTTGCTCTCGCGGTCCACGAGGCGCTGTGGTGCCTTCAGGACGAACGCCGACACATCACTCTCGAGGACCTTGATCCTGACCTTGCCGATGGCTCCGAGTTCACGCTTGAGGATGAGGGTGGGGTGACAACCGTTACGCAGGTGAAGCGGCAGAAGAGCGCTAGTGACAAGTGGACGGTCTCTTCGTTGCAACGCCTGGGTATCTTCGACTCAGCTAGCCGGCATATCAAAGCGGGCCGTCGATACCTGTTCAGTTCGATGACGCCGACCAGTCAGCTCCGTGTGCTTGGTGAATGGGCCCGGCAGTCTGCGAGCGCCGACGAATTCCTCACGCGGCAGCTCACGAAGGGCCTTACTCCGACATTCGATCAGCTCGCTGCGCCGAAGGTGTTTGGGACGGCGGTTCGCGCATGGCAGATGCTTCGCGGCATGCGTTTCGAGGTTCAGGACGAGGACCGCCTATCGGCAACGAACGAAGTCATCGCGGCCACCATGCTCGGAGGTGCGGAGCAGTCGGTCATTCCAATTGTCATCGGATCGGTGCTGCTCGACAATCTGCACGTGCGACTTGGGCGGCACGAGCTCCTCGTTGCCCTCGCCCGGCATGGCATCGAGCCACTAAACGCTGTCGCGTCGCGCACCGCTCGCGACGGAATCAAATCTGCAACGTCGCGTTGGCAGAAGGGTGTCGAGCGCGAACTGCTGACGCCGCGGATCATACGCGAGGAGGAGACGCAGCTCCGCGATTCGCTTAAATCGTCCCCGTTGACGCTCGTCGTGGGGAGTGCGGGTAGCGGCAAGTCAGCCGCCGTAGAAGCCGTTGCGCGACAATGCGACGCCGAGGGATCCGAGGTCCTCGCCTTTCGCCTCGATCGAATCG
>Ga0308161_1002933_pt1 | contig 17330 bp, 19 predicted proteins | sample PhyFR2_FD_201034 | JGI IMG/M metagenome (GOLD analysis project Ga0308161, IMG submission 201034) | Phyllosphere microbial communities from UC Gill Tract Community Farm, Albany, California, United States - DLSLF.R2 | ecosystem: Host-associated > Plants > Phyllosphere > Unclassified | place: USA...
GATCTACACTGTCTGAGGGATCAGACGCTTACCTGCTTAGCTGCGTCGTCGGGCGATACTGCCCTGTCCTCAGTCGCCAGAAAGATCAGAGTAGGACATTGAATCTTCTCGAACACCTCTTTTGGCGGTGCTTTTCGTTTGAACCAATGTAGCAGCTGATGCACTTTGTGCATATCATTCGAGCCTCCGTCTACGTGCGAGGTCATGGCAATCTTAGCAGGGTTCCGATAAGAAACGGAGGCGAGAGACTCACGATTGTACTGATATCGATCTAGAAACGCTTTCCTTCGCTCAGGTTCCCGTGTACATCCTCCAAAGAAGTAATCACCTATGAAGAGTCACGTCCGATGTAAGCGAAACGAAGGAAACGATCAGCCTATCGTCAGAAAGGAACTTACCAGCGATATTTAGTGCTCCCTCAGGAATATCTCCCGAACCATCCCCATTCCCATTCTTATTTGCTGCAACCCATGGTACCCATTCATTTTCGAGAACTCGAATCAAGTCGGGCGAACTGTTGTCGAGTGATACGAGAAGTCAGAAAACGTCGGCTCTGCTGGCGTACTCGATTCGGGACTCACTCTTCGAAGTAAGATGGTGAGAGCATGATAGCGGCTTTGACCTGTTCGGGCACAAGTTATCAGCTTTATGGTTCTTTGCGTGGAGTGAGCGAAAGAAAGGGAAACTCACGGATTGCGGTCTCTTCGAAGCGATATAAGCGCAACAATTCGCTCCAACGAAACTCTCTCCGAAGATCACGAATGGTCTATCTCCAATCACTGCGTCAATAGCTTCCAGTAATTCGTCGGCTCGTTCCTGCGAAAATTTCGAAGAGAATGCGAAAGTCAGTTTTCGACTTGACGGACTCTCGCTGGGAAGCTTGCTTACCTCCAAGTCCTGATAGTAGTCTAGCTGCTTCCCTGTCGTACGTCCATAGTATCGAGTGTCGAAGGAAACGAGGTTGAAATGACTTCGAAGTCTTTCGTCTTGAAACTGTTCGAGCGGCACGATGTCAGCGAGCACCCTGTAGTACTGATCACAAAGTACTCACTTGGTTGATAAAGGATTCGCTCGATGAAGTACCGGCGTGAACGAAGACAATGATCAATTTCTCGTCCAACAATTTTCCACTTTGTGGCGCTGGATCAATTAGTGAGTGCGCGGTGGATTCGTATACGGGGTTGAAAGTATAGTATTGATGTCTGGAGAGTGGTCTTGGTCAGCACCAAGCCCTTGTGAGAAGAGCGAAAGTCTCAATTTGTGGGGGTGAATCACCAAGAGGAGGAGGAAGAGAAGGAGGGGAGACTGACAGGTCTCTACTAGGTAGATCAACGTAAGGCATCGTACGAGGTGAGTATACGAACTGAGAGTGAAGAGAGAGAGGTCGAAGGAGTGGAAGAACAAAGTTGGAGCAATTTTGCGAGAAGGGAAGTTTCGTTGAAGGCTCCGTAATGAAAATTTGGACGGGGTAACCGGCGAAGGGGTCAAGGGCCGAATAAGAATGTCTCGTACTCTCGGAGACGATGAACGAACTGTCTTCGAATTCGAAAGCTGTGCGAAGCGAGGTCAAAGTCAAGGATTGACCCGTTGCGAAGCTCGAACAATCTACTCTTCCGAGCTCTCCTTCTTCAAGAACGTCCACAGAAATGAATGAAGGCTTCGTCGGTCGAGTTCCGACCCACCTTGCAGCTCGATGTTACGAAATGCTGAAAGTGCCGAAGTATTGCGGAGATTCAAAGCTTGAGGAGTTGCGGCTCAGCGGTTCAACGAAGAAGCCGAATAAGGTATGTAAACGAGTGTGATTTGTCAGAAGAAGGAAACGCATGTGGTACAAAAGAGGATCGGCGAAGGGAAACCGAGCGTGCGAACCAAATAAAATCTAACGAAATTCAATACAGACAACGAGCTTTGTTATGCGAGACCAGTTACACTTTGGTATCGTCTGACAGCGCTGGAGAGTAGGTACCGTGAGGGGGAAGATGGTGGATTGACTATGAAGGACGAACAAAAGAATCAGCCGAGAATCGCGAAACGATCAAGATTCAGCGAGAGTGGCTACAATACTCACGGATTCCCAGTTACCCGTCTCCTCCATCTCATGCATATCGATCTTGACATCCTCCTCGTCGAATTGCGTGTCGGTCTCTCGAAGATCCTGGTCGTTCTGGTTCCGAGCTTTTCGAGCTTTCCGCATCTTCTCCAGTCGAATAGACAAATCGGGTCGAGCTGGAGTACGGGTCTTGCGCAGACCATCAGTCTTCTCGTTGTCAACGTCATCGTCGTCGAATCGTACAGCCGTGGTCGTGGTATGCGTAGAAACGGCAATCTTGAGTCCCTCGAAAGCGGCAGGAAGAGCGTCTCGAGTTGGCTTCGCACTCGAGATTGTGACGATCAGGTCTCCGAGCGCCATCTCGATAGCGAGTCTGTCAAAGTAGGGAGGCCAAGGTCAGCGCCACCGACAGAACAGGGCAAGAAAGAGGAGTATGGCGCACTTGATGAGATATGCGACAGGATGGAAAGCCATGTAGACGAAAGAGTTGGGCAGAGACATCAGCCCGATAATCATGACATCGCAGCCTGGACGCAAAAGGTGAGTTTAGCAGGACGCCGAACGAGGGGTAGAGCGACTGAGCTTACCCATCGAGATCCAAATCAAGTTTCGATTGAATTTGACAAGAGGTCGATATCGTTCAAGACCTTGATTGACTAGACGTTGGTTGACGGTGTGCATGAAAAGATAGTTGAGTGCGGCATCGACGACCTTGTTTCGCGAAGTATTTTCGCAAAGTAGAGGATCAGCTCTAGTCCTCCCGAAAAGAAGCGGTGAGACTCACGAGGTAGATACACTTCTCGACTCGATCCCACACAGCGTTGATCATCTCATATCGATGATTGATTTGGAGACGAGCGGGAATCCAGATACAGTAGACCGAGATGTTGATCGCTGTGATGCTATAGAGAAGAGGTCGAGTCAGTTAAGGTTGTTGTTGGGAGAGTGGGAGAGGAACTAACAGCGCCGCGACTGAATACTTGAGGAGATTCTGGTTTCTTCGATCACTCCAGAGCACTGCACTCGAAGTACGTCATTCGACGGTATCGCTAACCTCGCGTAGGAGATCGACTCACGATTGACACGGCTGAAGACGAGGAAAGAGAGATAACGAGATTAGCATGGTCGCTCGTACACTCGATACGAACGAACGACGAAACGCACTAGATGAAGCAAGAGGGTCAGCTTCCCTCTTCGACGCATCTTCACAAGTGGGGCTCACCTTGATAATGATTTGCTGAGTAGCGTAGAAAGCACCGTCGACTGGTTCAGCTCTGAACACTCGAGGGAAAGGCAACGTAAGTCTGAGCTTACGAGCAGGAATTGAACTGTACAACATTGACAACATCAGCCTCGTTTCCACGATACAGTAAGAGATGTGTGATACTTACCTTGGAGTGCCCAGCACGTCAAGATTGCAAAGAAGAACGAAAACGAGTGAGGGATAATGTCGATCAGATAGAGCCAACAGATCTGCCGATACGAAACAGAATGAGGACTGGTGCGAGCTCGAGTAGACACAAGAGGAGCATACGACGGAAAAGACCTGTCCAAAGAAGAAGGATAGAGAAGAAGGGTGAGCGAGCGAATCAGGATCGATGATTCCGAGGAAAGCGGTCGACTCACGAAGCAAACGATGATCTCTCCCCTTCGGAGTACATGCTGGCGTCAGTCTCGTTGTATCGCTAAGGGTTGTGAGATGCAGAAGCCCACCAGATCATGACCGTGTACGCACTGCGAAAAGCGAGAGGTACCTGTCAGTGGCCCGACAATCTGCTCAATCTGGAAGGGACGACTCACCTCAGCTTGTGCGTTTGCGAATAGGCTGTATTGATACATGGGATCACGAATCCGATGACGAACCCAAAAGCGAGAGTGGAAACCTGCCGATAGCGATAGAACGGTGCAAGTCAGTGAGCGTTCGATAAACTTAACGACGGAGATTCCGCACCTTCAAGTCCCGATCTGTGAAAGGTTCAGCGACATAAGGATGCTCCGTCTGAAACGCCATCTTGAGAAACCGAGGGAGTGAGGGTGTAGAAGAGGAAAAAGGAAGAAGATCGGTGGAAGTAGGTTCGAACTCCCTCCTCCGAGAAGGGATGAGAAGTAGAAGGAGACCCTTGTACCAGACCTCTCACTCGACTTGGGACGACGGTCTGTGTGAATTGAAGGGGAACAGAGAGCGAATTCGATTTTGAGGGGGAAAAGGGATTCGAAAGTTGAAACCTGGAACGTTTGATGACTTTCACGGTCAAGCGGGAGGTAGTAGCTTCGAAGCCTTATCGTGGGACGAACCGTCGAGGCGTTCGTGAAGCTTCAGCGTTGCCTGAGCGAGCAATTTGGGGAAGGGGTCCGAAGGGACCTCTAACCTCAAATATCGACGTGGACGAAGCAGCGATATCTCCCGAGCCATCGATCGAGCTTCTGAGCTTGTTCTAAAGCTAAGTGGGAGTGATCGGAGATTGTAAGAGAGCCAGAGCAAGCAGATTTCTGTTTTCATCTCTCGTTGCTGCTCCTGCCTCCGCCACAACTTCGCAGACGATCAACGCTAGCTCGACAGCTTCAGATACTTCCTTGAAACTCTCTGCGAGAGCGAGCATGGGCCTATCTGTCAGCCGCTCATCATTCCTTTGTCCTCAAAGTGTTTCAATTCGAGCAGTCTCGAAAGTGGGATCTCCGATTCCGCCGTACTACAAACACCGGTGCTATGACCTCTCGTGTAGTATGAGGCACCCCTCGATGAACTTCCCCTTCTCCTCCTCATTCTTAGCTGTTCCCCCCTCTCGACGTTCTCTTCGAACAGCTCTTTCGCTTCTCCACCTCTACTCTCAAAATAAAGCACCATGGGCTGCGGAGGATCAACACCTGTCGATCTCGAAGCGGAGAAACGGAATGCGGCTATCGAGAAGAGTCTGGCGCAGGATAAGGAGAAACTAAGGTTCGCTCGATTCCCTCGGTCTGCTTCGACGAAACTCGACTTACGAGACTCTTCGTTGATAGGAAAGAGGTCAAGCTACTATTCCTTGGAGCAGGAGAATCAGGGAAGAGTACAGGTCCGTAGCAGAATCGACAGTCACAAAGGGAGAATGGAGCGCTGATTCCTCTTTCCTCGAAAAACAGTCATGAAACAGTTTCAACTTCGATATGGCAAGCCCTACACAGATCAACAGCGACTCGAGTACCGAGATGTCATATACGACAACTCATTGCGTTCAATGCAAGTCATCATCGACGCTCTCAGCGATATCTTGGATCTCGAAATCCCTTCGAATCTGAGCGGGGACGTCGAATTGATCATGTCTTATGGAGAGGATCCTGAGCTGGCCGCAACGGGAGGAGAATTGGATCCGACACTTGCTGGAGCGTTATCGAGGGTGTGGGCGTTCGAAGGAGCGAAAGAAGCCGTTGAAGTTTCGCACGAGTTCCAGTTGAATGATTCTGCTTCCTAGTACGTGCACTCTTTCTCTCTCTCTTACTGAAGCATAACTGACTCTTTATGCCCATCTCTCGTCGATAGCTACTTCGACAACATCCCTCGACTAGCTCAACCAGGTTACTCGCCTTCAGATCAAGATATTCTTCGTTCTCGTGTCAAGTCAGTCGGAATCTCGGAATCGGTGCTCGAGATCAGCGGTACAATGTTACGACTCGTAGATGTCGGTGGACAACGTTCGGAGCGAAGAAAATGGGCTGGAGTGTTCGAGGGAGTAGAAGTGCTTCTCTTCCTCATCAGTATCTCAGAGTACAACCAAGTCCTGTATGAAGACGAAACGGTCAGTCGATTCTCGGAGGCCACGACTTTATGGAGTTCAATCGCGAATTCTCGATGGTTCGCGAAAACGAACGTGATTCTCTTCCTCAACAAGATCGACCTCTTCCGACAAGTGAGCCTTCCCCGTCACGCCCTTGCTGCCATTATAAGACTAACTCTTCGTTGATCGATAGAAACTCAACGTTTACCCTCTGAGCGAGTATGTTATCGATTATCGAGGACCGAATACTTACGAAGCGACGACCGCCTACCTCAGCAAAACTTTCGCTTCCCTCTACACGAATCCGAGCAAAGAGTTGATCGTTCACTTGACTTGCGCTACTGGTGCGTTGTTTCTCCTTTTCGGCGTTTGTCTCCTTTTCGCAATCGATTCTTCGATGTTGACTAAGTATGTTCTCCTTCAGATGCTGCTCAAGTTCGACCAGTATTAGCAGCGATTCAAGATCAAATCATTGCTACGAACCTACTCAACGCTGGAATGCTCTAATCCCCTCTAGATTATCTCCCCTTTTTCGCAATCTTTTCGTCTCCCTCGTCGTTGATACCCCATACACGCCGTCATTCTGTTTCAGTTCCTTCTCGGTTGTCCTTTGTCTCCCATAATACGTTTCTGTATGTCCTCCCACGCTCGTTGTAGTAGCCTTTCGTCGGCCATTTCTGCGAATTTTGAAAGTGTTGCTGTTGCTGTTCCATCTCAATCCTTGCTACTCGATGAAGGTACGTCTGGATCCGTGAAGGACCTCTGACCCAGCTCTGATAGACGAAACGCCGAGCTTAGCGATAGAAGCAGTCGAGAAACAGGGTTTCGAAGCGGAGATGAGACGACGACGCGAGCTAGAGTCACTGCATGATCGGTAGGGGCTCTCGAGTAAGCTACTCGGATTCGTGCGTCTCTCAATAGCTATACGAAGCAAACAGATGATTCGAAGTGATGGGAAGGAGGAAGAGAAGCGAAACTCATCTCTGCTTCGAACACCTCGCTTGCTTAGTTGCGACTCTCATTAGACCACTAGATACACTCCAAGAGCTCATCCATACATAGCATTAAGCTGAATCAACGACCTTCATCCTCCTCCTGCTTTTCCCTCGTCATCAGTTCCTCCCCACCTCTCTCTCCCATCCCCTCCTCCCTCTCCTCCCTTCTCCGAACTGGTAGATGGCGTCCTTCTTCTCTTTCTCCTCTCCAGTCGAAGTAGACGTTCACCTACAAGATGAACATGATCGACAATCTGTTGAAGTGAAAGGAGCGGGAGCAGGGGACAAGAAAGGAGATCTGGCAGTCATCGAGAGGGAGAGATGTCCAGTTTATTATGATGGTGAAGCGGTTAGAGGTCAGGTGAGTCGCAATCTTCATAACCACTTCGAGATGTTGCTCTGTCAAGGAGGGAGAAACTGATTCTCGAGTTCTACCGCCTTGCTCATTGCGTTCGATAGGCTATTGTGAGAGTCAAAGATGGAAAGGGAATCAAACATGATGGGATCAAAGTAGAATTCGTTGGGAGTATCGGTAAGTTCATAGCAACTCGCAGTTTGCTCCCTTTCCCATCCCGTCCTGTCATGCTGATCCCCACTTGTATCGTATAATGGCAGAGCTATTCTATGACAGAGGGAACCATTACGAGTTCTTGTCACTCACGCAAGAATTGGCGTCCCCGGGAGAAATGAGAACTGCTCAATCCTATGATTTTGAGTTCAAGAATGTCGAGAAACAATACGAATCTTATCATGGTATCAACGTCAAACTACGGTACGTTTTACGCATGCTCCTTCCTAGAGTAGCAGAAACGACAGAACTGATCATGCAGGATTTCGAGTCTTGTGTAGGTATTTCGTTCGAGTGACAGTTTCGAGACGAATGGCGGATGTAGTGAAAGAGAAAGAGTTATGGGTACATTCATTCAGGATGCCACCGGATACCAACAATTCAATCAAGATGGAAGTTGGAATCGAAGATTGTTTACACATCGAATTCGAATACAATAAATCAAAGTCCGTTCCTCTCCTTTCCCCTCCTTTCTACTATCTTCACCTTGAGCTGATGTGTGTGATGGGGTGCATGTAGGTATCATTTGAAGGATGTCATTGTTGGAAAGATTTACTTCTTGTTGGTGAGGATCAAGATTAAACATATGGAACTGAGTATCATTAGGAGGGAAACGACGGGAGCTGTACCGAATCAATACAACGAATCAGAAACGATCACTAAATTCGAAATCATGGATGGTGCACCCGTTCGAGGTACGCTTCTTTCCACTGTTTCTCTTCCCCTTGAGTTTCTACCTGCTCATGTGAGTTTGAGTGAGTGAATAGGTGAAACGATACCGATTCGATTATTCTTGGGAGGGTTCGAATTGACTCCTACGTTCAGGGATGTCAACAAGAAGTTCTCGACGAGGTATTACTTGAACTTGGTTTTGATCGATGAAGAGAATCGAAGATATTTCAAGTTTGTCCTCCCTTTTCAGTTCCTCCCTTCCCAAGACATGAATAACTGCTAACTAACCTCGCCTCGCCTCGCCTGACAGACAACAAGAAATCACGATTTATCGACAAGACACGAGAGAATTGGGAGGAGGGAGTGTAGAGAGTTTACCACCGATTCCAGCTACTACTCAACACCAACAAATTCAACAACACCAACAGAGACACTTGAGTCAACCTACTGATCAAGATGGACCGATACTAGCTGAACCATCACCTGCTCAACAACAAGGTCAATCGACGAATCAACCTCAGGCTCAGGTTACTCCGTTGGAAGCTTGAGGTCGACTTGGACTCCTCTATATATACCCCCCTCTCTGTGTGAGTGCGTTGTGTGTTCGATGTGTGTGTGTGATGTGTTTGCAAATATGGTTGTTACACTTTTTGGCAGTGATTCGCGAGAAGGTTGAGTGAGAAGGAGAGGACGAAGAGGGGACGCGTTTCTGAGAGACTTCTTGAGTCGATCGACTCCCGAATCAGGTACGATTGATTGAGTGGCTTTCAGGTAGCTTTCGAGAGGTACGAAGAGGTCGGAAAGTGAAGTTGAGGCCCGAGAGATGATCCCGACTTGGAGAAGAATATTCGAAAAGTTTCTCCATCTCATCTCGATTCACCACCCCTCTCAGAGGTGATCAAACCAGCGACACTACACCTCTACACCCCCCGCCTCATTCCTCTACCTTCTTCTCTCTCTTTCTCGCTGTCGTCGCTCGTTCCTTGTCTGTTCCCCTTTCATCAAAACACGCAAATCGAATCTCATCTACTACAACTCCAAGTGATAGGATAGACTACGGGATCAATCAGTAGAGTAGTATAGGGTATCAGGAGTAGTCTAGTGAGTCCAGTCTCTGATCTGGGAAAGAGGCAACCGGAAACTGGACGATTGCAGGAGGTGATCATTCAATCCCTCCTCCATGGGGGTCTCGAGCAGTATAGAGGGAGCTCCTTTATCTCTAATGAAATCTACACCTCCTTTAGAGCTAGAGTCGCTAACCAACTTGTTCCTCCCGCTCGAACCTATTTGCAAACTCTTCAGATTCCCCCCCGCTCGTCCGCTTCTATTCAAGCAATGGTACGACCACGAACGAGGCGGCCTACCTCCCCATTGACATTCCTCACTACCTCCCTCCTCCTCTCCACTTCGACCTCAGTTCTCGCCGCTTCCTCCTCTTTCCCTAAAATCGATTTCTCCTCTCTCGGTACCGTTGCAGTAGTCGGTTCATTCGACGGTTTATCCCTCTACGACCCTTCGAATCCACCTTCTTCATTCGATGCATCAAGATCAACTATCCTAGCTAGACGGACAGATGGGACGTTGACCAAAGTCGGCGAAACTGATCAAGGAGGGTCGATTGAAACTATCTGTCAGAGTAAAGAGGGATGGTTGTATATTGGAGGAAACTTTACGAGGGTTGGCCAAGTCGAGGCGAGGAATATCGCGAGGTATCGAGTGGAGGAGAGGAAATGGGAAGCGCTGGGAAATGGGTTGGAGGGACAAGTGAGAGTGTTGGCTTGTGAAGGCGAGACGGTTTATGCTGGTGGAGAGTTCGATTCGTCGATAGATGGAGGAGGACCGAATGTCGCTGCATGGTCAACGACGGGACAAAATTGGGTCGATTTGCCATTTTATGGGTTTGACGGAGCGGTCGAAACGATTCAACCATCACAAGATGGACAATCTGTATTCTTTGGAGGATCCTTCTCGACCTCGTTCTCGAATGGTTCGACTACTCTCACACCAGGTTCCTCGAGTTCTTCCTCCTCTGCGATCAATCCGAACGCTGCAGGAAACTTGATCCCTTCCCTCGGTTCATCCCTCTCTCCCATCTCGCTCAATCAATCCGACTACTGGGCCTCCCCGACGACTTACACCTCCGGGTTCGGAAGACCAGAATACGTTTTCTGTCCGAAGCGGGAAGATGGAGTTGGAAGTAGTTGGTTACTTATCGATGGAGCAGTCGGATTCTACATTGTCAGGTTATACAGGGAATTGAACGTGAGGGGAATCAGGTTGGGAAACACTTTCTTCGAAGGAAGAGGAACCAGGAATTTCTCGTACGTCCTCCTTGCTCTTTCCTCTCTTCTCTCGCAAAGTTTCCTTACTGATCCACCGTTTTTCCGAGGTTGTAGACTCGTCTCGATCCCCGACAATCAAGTCCTCGAACTCACTTACGCTACCGATCTTTCAGACCCTTCAGCCGGTACCGCTACTTGTTCCGACAACTGTATCCTCGCCCACAACTCTTCGATCCCTTACCAAGATTTCCTCTTCCCGGAAGGAACGACGATGACTGGTTTCCAACTCAACGTCAATGGATGGTACGGAGCAGGAGGAGGATTGCATTTGATACAATTACTGAGTGAAGGATCTTACGCCTACGCCGATTCAGCTCTCAACTCGAACCCTTGTACCGATGGACTAGGAGCGACGAGTGCATCTACCGTCGAAACGAGTGGGAACTGGACGACGAAAGAAGTCGTTACTTCTATCGCTGGAACTACTCAACAAGTTCTAGTCGCAACTGTCACAGGAGGTTCCGGTTCCTCTCCTTCGATCACTTGGGCTCCCTCAGTACCTCAAGACGGGAACTACGCCGTCTACTTCCACACTCCCGGATGTACTCAAATGGAGGATTGTGGATCCCGTACCTCAGTTCGAGTCACCGCTTCACCTTCTTCCGCTTCCTCGAACTCTACGACCGTCGATCAAACGAACACGGCAGATCAAACTACCCTCATCTACAACGGAACTCTCTCTTCCGGTACCGACACGTTCAAAGTAGAGATGACTCTCGCCGATGGAGCCGCTTCAAACTCGGGAACGAACTATCAGATCATCGCAGATTACGTCAACTTGATCGCTTCTTCCACGAACGGTACCTCGTCCCAACTCAACCGAGGCTACGGATTGTTCGAGTACGCTGTCGAGGGAAGTCAGGGAACTTTCGGAGATTCAGTCATTGAAAGTGAGGAGAGGAACGCTACGTCGATCATGACGAATTCGACTGGTTTCGACGCTCTCGCTTTCGATCTCAATCAGGGAGCAAACGTCAACAGCATCGTCACAGTTGGAAGCGGGAGCGAGACTCAAGTATTCATCGGAGGAGACTTTACTTACACCGCAAATGGAGGAGGAGCAACTTCGCGCAACGTCGTAGCTTACGTCGCTGGTCAACCTCAAGCTGTACCGAACGGAGGTCTCGATGGAGCCGTCACTCATCTACTCGAAGTCAACGGAGCTCTTTACGCCGTAGGATCGTTTCAAGCTACCTCTGACGGATCGGTTTCAGGTCTCGAAGGACTCGCTCGATGGACTTACTCGACTCCTTCTTCAAGTTGGGAGAGACTCGGAGGACCTTTCCCCATCGCTGCTGATTCTATCGCTGGACTCGCCGTCGTCAATACCGGTTCAGGGAAAGAGGATGGCTCAGAAGATGTAATCGCTGTTGTTGGAGGAGGAGGATCCGGATTGGCGTTCTACGAATCAGAGTACGGGCAGTGGAACTACTCGATGCCAGGACTCTTCCTCGGTAACTTGACGGCAGTCGGAGAAGCTTTCGACTTGGACAACACGAACTCGACAACTTATTACGCTGGTCAAATCCAGCTCGCTATGACGCACATCACACCAGGAGGAGCAGTTCTCAGCAGTGGCAAGAATGGACAACCTCGACTCTCTCCTTTCGACTTTGGCTTTACCTCGTCAGATCCATCCGAAACTGCCTCCTCAACTTCGTCTTCCTCAGCAAGCTCTTCCTCTGCACCTACCTCCTCTCGCTTCCGTCGCTCAGTAGACGAGGAAGAGTCTCTCTTGCAGCTCTTCTCTCGATCCCTCGACCCTCGATCTTCTCGCCTCGTTCTAGAACCTCGAGCTCCCGCTCCTTCTCCCTCAGCCAACCTCACTCTCCCTACTCCAATCCAAGCCGTCGCTTCTTCTTTAAACTCGAACGATCAGATTCTCGTCGGAGAGTTTTGGAACAATGGTTCGACCGACTTCATGATCGTTGGAGGTTCATTCGTTTCCTCGACTTCCCTCAAGTTTTCAAGCGAAGTTCGAAACGTCGGCATGTACGATCCGAAAGCACAATCATTGCTCCCTCTACAAGGCGAAGAGATTACGGGAACTGTCACAAACCTCCTCGTTGTCGACGATACTCTTTGGATCGGTGGAAACTTTTCGACTTTGAGTGGTAGACAAGGATTCACAACTTACAATCTCAAGGAGCAGTCTATCGATGACAGTCAACCTCCTCTCTCAGGTGAGCTCTCTTCTGCTCTTGCCGCACTGCTATTTCTGTGCTGACTCAAAACTTGAAACAGGTTACGCTGGACGAAACGCTACTCTGAACTCTATCGCTCAACGACCAGGCTACGACTCTCAGATCCTCGTCGCAGGTGGATTCGCTTCTGCTGGCTCACTACCTTGTCAGAGCATCTGTCTCTGGGACACCGAGAAGCTTCAATGGTCAGGACTCGGAGGAGGGTTGCAGGGAGTCGTCGGCGCAATGGATTTCGCAGGCGTAAGTCGCTTCTCCCCCTCTCCGTGCAGACAAAGTGAACTGACGCTGTGATCCTCCCTCTTTCTAGCCAAACTCTCAGTACTTGATCGCGACTGGAGAATTCCTTCTCGATTCATCAACCGCTTACATTGCAAAGTGGAACTTCAAGAACTCTACCTGGAGCGGCATCGGTGCCCCCACCGATCTTCCTGGTCCCGCTACTGCTTTCTCCGCCGATGACAAGAACCTCGACAAGCTCTTCGTCGCCGGACAATCTACTTCTGGAACCCCTTACCTCTCCTACTGGGACGGAAAGACATGGACCGACCTCAACAACAACACTCTCGCAACTGGATCCGGCGTCCAACAACTCGCTTTCGTCCCTCTTCAATCGGATCACGAATCGAACGATATCATCGAAAAGAATCGAATGCTCCTCGTTTCCGGCGCTCTCAGCATCAATGATACTTCCCTCTCCGCCGCTCTCTACGATGGTCAAGATTGGTACCCTTACTTGATTTCGACCTCTGCTACCGGTAGTGCTGGAGTCATCTCGCAACTGTTCTACTCGTCTACTAGCTTCTCTCTTTCCGGCGGTCGTAAGTCTTCTCTCCTCTCTTCCCAACTCAATGACTCTTCACTGACCGCGTGACTCGCTTACAGATCACCTCGCTGTCGGAATCGTTATCCTCATCTCGATCGCAATCGCTCTTGGAGTCGTCTTCCTCCTTGTTCTCATTGGTCTACTCATCGCTCTCGCTCGTCGCAAGGATGAACCTCAATACCCACCGAATCGCAATCTCGGTGATAGCACTAGCACGACCTCATCTGCAGAAGGACTTCACCGCCCGACATCTCTCCTTCAAACTGTTGGCGCTGCTACTGCAGTCCTTCTCGATCCAAAGGGAGAGAAGGGAATGCATCACGACCACGACTCGATCACGGGAGGACCGACGAGCTTTGACGGAGCTGCGATGAGTTATGGAAGTGATTACGGAGATGACGGCGAACCTTCGACAGCGCTCGCGAGGTATTCGTTCTCGGCAGAACACCCAGGGGAGTTGTCGATTTCGACGAATGAGCAACTGTCGATTCTCGAAGCGACCGATCCAAATTGGTGAGTTTTGTTTCGCTCACTCTTCTTACTCGACGTTTCGCTTACCCTCTCTTCTCGCTGCAACAGGTGGATGGTGCTCAACTCTGCTGGACAACGAGGTCTAGTGCCTCAAACCTATCTCGCTTAGATTCTCTTTAATGGACTCTCTCTCTTCTCTTCTCTTTCTTCTTTTGTTCGCAACCCACTAAATTTTATACCCCTTCAACCCTTTCGACTTTCCCCTTTCCCTACCCAACTCACCCACACTCGTTAACTCTTTTCCAGTACTCTTCATCTCGCTCTTTGACACGCGATTTCCATATTCCTTACTCCTCACGCTCTCAATCGGCATATACCCCTCTATTCTCTTTAGTTCTCTCACTACCTTACGTAGCTTCCTTGCTATTCTCCTATATGACCCTTCAATCTCGTAGTTCACTGGTTTTGGACGTACTTGCAAACACTGTCTAAACAGTCCTATCTTTCGACTCGCTTGTTCGGTCTGCAGCGCGAACGCTCTCACTAGTCCGCTCAGTCTCCTATGTAGGGGCAGCATCGCGAGTGGAGGAAAGGAGGGAAGCTGAGATACGGGGAATGGGAGGACAAAATAAAATGAAGTTGAACAAAGTGAGTGAACAACGACGAAAGTCACCCTCTCCTTCTCCTCGGTTTATAACAATGTCGTTCGAATCTTTCTGTCTTGGCCCTTCACCTTCGTCCTACTCCGTAGATTCTCGCGGTGCGGTGACTCAAGCTCAACGTCAGATTGCGAGACGGCACTGCAGGCACTGCGAACGGCTGTAGCTGCGTCTGACCGACAAAGTGGTCGAGTCACGTCAGAGTGAGCTGGTCTGTCTCGGGTTGTTATCTGAAGACGAACTCACGAGCACCTCCCAAACTACCTGTGTGCTGATACGCCAAGAGGAAGTGAGTGTTAAGCTTGCTAGTTCTCCATCAACGGTGAAACTCGAAGGCTCACAACATCGCCAGAGTTCATACCGATTCCAAGCCTGTCAAGCTTTGCGAGCTCTGCGTTGATTCTGTCTATCTGGGAGTTTCCCATCCTGTCGAAATGATCGTTCAGCTTGACTAATGCCTCGTGGAGGTGCCTAAGCTCTCGCATGACTGGCTCGAGATGGATCGATAAAGCAAGGCCTTCCTTGGTCGTTAGCGGAATCCATCGAGCGAGATGTTGACGAAGAAGGGTTCTTCGAGGCAACAGGTGGTCTTTGATCAGCTTGAGCTGTGCGCGCATTTGAGAGCAAGTCAGAAGTATCACGCCTTCGAACATGGGAAAGTAAAGCGTACTATGTTCTTTTGCGAGAGGTGAATGCGTTCGTCCTGACAAAGTGGCACGTGAGTCCGCCAACCTAAGAGAGAAGCTGACAGAACTAGTCAGGACTCACGAGAGACCAATCCGACATAGTGGACATGTCACGAATATCTTCAGCGAGCGACTCGAGAATCGCAAGGATCTTAGTTTGCGATTCGCTGCGAGGATTCGATCGGTCAGCTTGTCGTTTGGCTTGAAACTCGACATCATCAATTCACTACGGAAGTTTCGACCATCTGAATTCGCCCACCCGTACGTTCGCAACGACATCAGGAAACTCCTTGTGAAGGCGGGAGCTGAAATCTCCTACGATACCCTGCCAGATGAGTGATGGCGGATGACGTTGAGAAGCAGCAGCACGACTGCATTGACATTCACCTGTAAGGCTCCGAAGGATGCGTTCATCGGAGGTGAGAGAGAGAGAGAGAGAGAGAAAGGAGAGAGCGGAAAGAGAACGAGACTTGCTGTACCTCCCGCCGCGGATCCTTCGGAGTGGGACTGAGGAGCTGAAACCTCGAAGGAACTCGTCACGCAGAGCAAAGTGGGTCGAAAACCGAAGGCGCCTTGCACTTTCAATTACTAGGTGTCGAAATGGGGTATCGGAAAAGATGCTGAAGGGGTAAAGATGAAGTAGGTGAACGACGAAGAAATGCGAAGGAATGATGTAGAGGAGAGGAATGCTGCAGAGAAGAGGTAAATCTATCGAAAGTTAAGCTTGACAAGGAACCTATTCGACGAGAGTGTCAGTTCTTGAACGGGAGCTAGTGTAGAGTGAAGAGATAGGTACAATAGGATATCCATAAGAACATGAGTAGATGCCCATATACAAGCTACGACGAGCTCGGGCTGTCGTTTCACACTGAATCAGTTTCGAACGTCTCGCGAGACACGACAGGGAGAGGAACCTACATGCTCTCGGAATTGATTGAGACCGACCTGCACAACCAAATTTGACGCTATCAGCTTCAGATACGGGAGGAAGACCAGAAGAGACACTCACATTCGTAACATCGATTCCATAAGCGAGCCAACAAACCAGTCTCGCCAAGAAGCTCGAGAACAGTTCAGCGAGCCAAATGACGAGAGATGCGGAGATCGTGAGTCGGTAAGTGTAAGGATCGGAAGGGTCGGCGAAAGAGAAGAATGGGTAAATGAGTTTGTTCGGTCCCCAGTGAAGAATCGTGACCTGTCGTGACTGAGAAAGAGTCAGTGTGGAGAAGGACAGACGCAGGAAAAGATCTGTAGATGTACCCATCCGAGAAAAGCAACCACTGCGCGAAGAATGAGAGGTCAGCTTCTTCGCACTTTCACGATGAAGACAAATAAGTCGGCTCACTCGTAACATTCTCAGAGAGATTGCGCAAGTAGAACACTGTTGAGTCAAACTTATTTTCAGCCTCGTATTTCACACGAGGAAAGATATCAGACTCACTTGTCGCTACACTATGCGAGTACTCTTCCCAATCCATCGAAGTCCCGATTGTCCAACTCAAGAGCCGATGAAACGTCTTTGACATGCTCAAGGGATACCATAGGACGACGAAAGAGGACGAGAGGAGGGTGATGTAAGCTGCTTGATCCGGTGATCGAAGTCGAGCAAAGAGGTTCCGATAGAAAACGTGATAAGTCAATTGGAAGAGAAGCTATCGAAGTCACCGAGGTCAGTGATCAACAACGAAACATGAGAGCAAGAGTATGTGCTCACTCGAAAGATGAACACGAGGGATTGAGATCGAACTTTTCGATGCAAGATCCAATTACTGACGTTGTTGAGGAGATTACAGGATAGGATGAGACACCAAACGTAGACTAGACCTTCTATGTTGCTATGAGGGAGAGTCGAGAGGTAGATCGTTGCGAAACCTTGACCCATAATGAGCGTGAGTAGGGAGAGTGCGATTGCGGTGAGAAACCATAGGAATCGTCGATAGGACCGAGGCATTCGTTGAGTGAGTTGACGTTCGAGGAAGCTGTGAAACTCTGCCACTCAGTCAGTGAGTGACTCGGTACTGAAGAGAGTGCGAGACTCACGTTTTCTGAGCAGGAGTTAAACTTCTCCTCCAACTATTCCTCCTATCCGCTCTCAACTTGGTGAAGCA
>Ga0308161_1002934_pt1 | contig 17326 bp, 11 predicted proteins | sample PhyFR2_FD_201034 | JGI IMG/M metagenome (GOLD analysis project Ga0308161, IMG submission 201034) | Phyllosphere microbial communities from UC Gill Tract Community Farm, Albany, California, United States - DLSLF.R2 | ecosystem: Host-associated > Plants > Phyllosphere > Unclassified | place: USA...
AAATTACGCGATTTTGTATCCGCGGGGCAACGCTTGCGTATCGGTGGAACGGGATCTGCTCTACAGTGGATGGCGTCCACTCCTCCTTGTGATCGCCATGTTCCGCCATCTCACCATCAAGACCCGTCTCGTCTTCCTGACCGTGCTGCTCAGCGCGGTTTCCATCCTCGTCGGAGTCGCGGGCCTCGTCAACGGCAGCGCGACGAACGCCTCGCTCGGTTCGGTCTACAACGACCGCGTCGTGCCGCTCGACCAGCTCACCCACATCCTGTCGCTGATGCAGCAGAACCAGAACGCGCTGTCGAGTGCGGCGCTGGCGGCCGAGCCGGACAACGGTCCCGTGATCGCCGAGGTCGAGGCGCGCATCCGCAAGATCAGCAGCGTGTGGGAGCAATACATGGCCACCTACCTGACGCCGGAAGAAAAGGCGCTGGCCCGGACGTTCATCGAGCACCGCACGGCGTTCGTGGCGGACGCGCTGAAGCCGACGATGGCCGCGCTGCGCGGCCACGACGAGCAATCGGTGAAGGATCTCGTCAAGGGACCGCTGAAGGCCCGCTTCCTGCCCGCGCAACAAGCCATGCAGGCGCTCGTGCGGCTGCAGCTGGACGTGGCGAAGACGGAGTACGACGCCGCGCTGGCGCGCTACGAACGCACGCGCAACCTGTCGATCGCGCTGATCGCGGCCGGCACCCTGGCCGGCATTGCCGTCGCCGCGCTGCTCATCCGCGGCATCGGCGCGTCGCTGGCCGAAGCGCTGCGCCTGGCGCGCAGTGTGGCCGCGGGCGACCTCACGCAGACCGTGCGCATCGAGCGCGACGACGAGATCGGCCAGCTGCTGGCGGCGCTGCAGGCGATGAATACGGCGCTGGCCGGCATCGTCGGCGGCGTGCGCGCCGGCACCGACACGATCGCGACGGCGTCGAACGAGATCGCGGCCGGCAACCAGGACCTGTCGGCCCGCACCGAGCAGCAGGCATCGTCGCTGGAAGAAACGGCCGCGTCGATGGAAGAACTGACGTCGAACGTGAAGCACAATGCCGACAACGCGCGCCAGGCGAATGCGCTGGCCGAGACGGCGTCCGGCGTGGCCGAGCGCGGCGGCGCGGTGATCCGGGAAGTGGTCGGCACGATGGACGAGATCCGCGCCGCGTCGCAGCGCATCGCCGAGATCATCGGCGTCATCGACGGCATCGCGTTCCAGACCAACATCCTTGCGCTGAACGCGGCCGTGGAAGCGGCGCGTGCGGGCGAGCAGGGGCGCGGCTTCGCCGTCGTGGCGTCCGAGGTGCGCGGCCTGGCGCAGCGCTCGGCCGCGGCCGCGAAGGAAATCAAGGGCTTGATCGAGAACTCGGCCGCGCGCGTGGAAGCGGGCGGCCGGCTCGTGGGACAGGCGGGCGCGACGATGGAGGAGATCGTGGCCAGCGTGCGCCGCGTGACCGACATCATGGGCGAGATCACGGCCGCCAGCGTCGAGCAGACGGCCGGCATCGGCCAGATCAACGTGGCGGTGACGCAGATGGACCAGGTGACGCAGCAGAATGCCGCGCTGGTGGAACAGGCCGCGGCGGCCGCCGACGCGATGCACGAGCAGGCGCGCCGGCTGGCGGCGACGGTCGGCGTGTTCCGCGTCGCCGCCGATCCTGCGCCGCCGCACGCCGCGCCGGCACCCGCTCAGGCGCGGCCGGCGCTGGCGCGGTCCTGAGACAGCGTCAGAGCTTGGCTTTCTGCGCGGCCTTCTGCGCCTGCAGCTGTTCGCGCAGCTGGTGCCCGTTGAAGTGGCTGTAGTCCTTGTTCAGTTCCAGGTCGACGAGCGGCTTGAGCTGGTTGTCCAGCTGGCCACGCAGCACGCCCAGGAACCTCGGCTCGGCCACCAGTTCCAGCTTCTGGAAGCGCTGCTCCTGCCACGCCTTGAGCAGGATGGCGCAGATATCCTTGGCAAAGAACTCGGCGTCGTGCTGCTCCGGCGTCTGGGCCGGCTGGTATTGCTTGTTGGGCGTGGCACCGCCCGTGTTGTGGATGCTCTGGCCGGCCGACGTCGGGCCGAGCCGGTCGGTGTTGATGTCCGAGTCGCGCAGGCGCGCGTTGGCGCTGACCAGGTCTTCGACTTCGACGTAAGGCTGGCGCGGGTCGCTTTCTGCGAAGATGCGCGCGCGGCCGGCGTCGGCGGATACGATCCAGGTGGTCGTCATGTTTCCCCCTTTTGTCCAGAATAAACTCGAAATGTAAGCCCCACCGGGGCCATACAGGCTGAGGCCAAGTCTATCCCAACCAGATTTTTCGGGCGGTACGAAAGGTGCGCGCCCCTGGCGCGGCGCGATCGGCTACACTTTGCCGCATGCAAAAACTCCTGATCGTCCTCGGTCTCATTTTGCTCGCGGCGGGGCTGGCCTGGCCCTGGCTGCGCCGGCTGCCGCTCGGCCGCCTCCCCGGGGACGTCCACATCGCGCGCGAAGGTTTTTCCTTCAGCTTCCCCATCGTCACCTGCCTCGTCGTCTCCGTCGTCGTCTCGCTGCTGCTGTGGTTCTTCCGGCGCTGACGCCGCGCCGCTGCCGCTCTCCCGCCGTTCCCTTTGCCCGCACACGCGCGTGTCGGAAAGATGACGCGCGTAATCGCGATAGCAAGATTTGACAAACATGGACGGAATTTCAACGAGACAATGCCGTCCATACGAAGACGAGAGACGCTGCAGCGTCCACGAATTCGAAACTGGTCAGGTCTATCGATTACCACAGTTTTGGGAGAGCAAAGATGAGCCAAGGTACGGGACGGAAAATGGTGACGCGCACGGCGATCGCGAGCGCGGTGGGCATGCTGGCGATGGGCATGGCGGCCCAGGCGCGGGCGCAGAACGACGTGAACGCGAACATGAACACGAACGCGGCCAGCGCGGCCGCCGGCGCGCAGGAGGCGCGGCCGGGCGAGGCGCAGACCGTGATCGTGACGGGCGTGCGCGCGGCGCTGGAACAGTCGCTGCGCCAGAAGCGCAACGCCGACGCCGTCGTCGAGGTGGTGACGGCCGAGGACATCGGCAAGATGCCCGACAAGAACGTGGCCGACGCCATCCAGCGCCTGCCCGGCGTGAACACGCAGTCGTCCGCGGGCGGCGAGGGCGGCTTCGGCGAGAACGACCGCGTCAGCCTGCGCGGCACGAGTCCCAGCCTGCAGCAGACGCTGTTCAACGGCCACGCGATCAGCACCGGCGACTGGTTCGTGCTGAACCAGTTCGGCGGCAACGTGGGCCGCTCGTCGAGCTTCTCGCTGCTGCCGTCGGAACTGGTCGGTTCCGTCGTCGTGCAGAAGAGCGCCACCGCCGACCTCGTCGAAGGCGGCGTCTCGGGCGCCATCAACGTGATCACGCGCCGTCCCCTCGACTTCCGCCAGAGCCTGACGGTGGAAGCCGCCGTGCAGGCCAACTACAACGACCTGGCGAAGAAGACCGAGCCGCAGGTCTCGGCCCTCGTGAGCTGGAAGAATACGGCCAACAACTTCGGCGTGCTGCTGCAGGGCTTTTCCGAGAAGCAGACCGTGCGCCGCGACGGCCAGGAGATCCTCGGCTACACGCCGATCGGCGCGACCAGCGCCGCCGCCGTCGCCAACCCGGCGCTCGCCGGCGTGCAGGTGCCCACCTTCATCGGCGCCGCGCTGTTCGAACAGAAGAAGAAGCGCGAAGGCGGCGCGTTCGACATCGAAGCCAAGCCCACGCGCGACATCGGCGTCGACCTGAACGGCTTCTACTCGAAGCTGAAGGCCCCGCACCAGAACACCAACTGGCTCGCGGCGCCGGCGAACTCGATCAACCGCGACAACCTGGTGCCGACGAATCCGGTGATCCGCAACGGCACGCTGGTCGGTGGTACCTTCGCCAGCAACTCGGGCGAAGTCGACAACATCTACCGTCCGGATGCGGGCGGCGAATCGTGGTACATCGACCTGAACGGCCGCTGGCGCGTCAGCCCGGACCTGAGCTTCACGGGCAAGCTCGGCCGCACGCACGGCATCGGCTACGACCACGGCGACGTCTACTACCAGAACAACGTCAGCGGCGGCATGACGTACGCGCTGAACGGCATGTCGCCGGCCAGCGTCGGCTACCCGGGCGGCAACACGACGACGCCGGGTTCGACCGCATGGGCGGGCGGCGGCGAGGCGCAGTCGGTCGACAAGGAAAAGTACGCGCAGATCGACGGCGAATGGCGCATCCGCGACAACGCGTGGGTGCAGGCCGTGCGCTTCGGCGCGCGCTGGACGGACCACAAGCGCAGCGCCGAACACCCGCTGGAAACCCGTCCGGGCCCGAACGGCTTCACCAATCCGGGACCGGCGTGGAACGGCCAGAAGTTCCCGTCCGATTTCGGCTCGGACCTCGGCGGCGGCATCTTCAACGACTACTACAAATACGACGGCGCCGCGCTTGGCGCATGGGGCGCGGTGCCGGGCAACCGCCTGCTCGACTTCACGGTGCGTCACAACTGGCTGGACGAATTCAAGGTCGGCGAGAAGACGGCCGCCGTGTACGGCATGGCCGACATCGCCGGCGACGGCTGGAGCGGCAACTTCGGTTTGCGCGCGGTCCAGACGCGCCAGTCGACGATCGTCAACCTGCCGGGCGGCACCAACCCGATCACGGGGTCCGCATTCGGCGCCTACACGCCGACCACGTACGAGCGCACCTACCGCGACTACCTGCCGAGTGCGAACGTGAAGTTCGACGTGCGTCCGGATCTGCTCGTACGCGCCGGCATCGCCAAGACGATGGCACGTCCGGACTACAGCGCGCTGGGCGGCTCCGTGTCGCTGAACGACGACTCGCTGTCGGGCAGCGGCGGCAACGTCAAGCTCGACCCGATCCGCTCCGTCAACTACGACCTGTCGGCCGAGTGGTACTACATGCCGAAGGCGATGCTGTCGGCGGGCCTGTTCTACATGGACTTCAGCTCCATCGTCGCGCAGGGCACGAGCACGGGCAGCTACTACAACAACAAGCGCAGCACGTTCACCGACTACCAGATCACGTCGCCGTACAACACGAAGGCCACCAACAAGGGCATCGAGCTGTCGTGGCAGCAGCCGCTGTGGAACAATTTCGGCCTGCTGACCAACTACACATGGGCGGACGGCGAGCTGGATGGCGGCGGCGAGATGCTCAACGCGTCGAAGAACACGTACAACGTGACGGGCTACTACGAGAACGACCGCTTCAGCGCGCGTCTCGCGTACAGCTACCGCTCGTCGTACAAGGCCGGCGTCGACCGCGGCGCCAGCCAGCACGTGGATTCGATGCCGTCGCTGGCGGCCTCGGTCAACTTCAAGATCAACGAGCACCTGACCGTCACGTTCGATGCGCTGAACCTGACCAACGAGACGATCAAGATGTACGCCGAGAACAAGGACCAGCCGCGCGCGTTCTACTCGAACGGCCGCACCTTCTACCTCGGCCTGCGCGGCAAGCTCTGATCGTGTCGCAACCGCTGATGCTGGACGGCGCCGCGACCGGCGCCGCGGGCGGCCCTGCGCCGGGTCCCGTTCTCGTGCGCTGGGAATGCGTGTCGAACTTCGTCGCGGACGAGGTGTTCGCGGCGCGCCTCGCGCTCGTCAATGCGGCCGCCGCGCCGCTCGCGCCGGGGTGGACCGTGTACTTCAACACGTGCCGGCGCGTGCTGCCCGGCAGCGTGACGCCGGGGTTCGCACTGGCGCACGTGAACGGCGACCTGTTCGCCCTGACGCGCGAAGGCGGCGCGGCCTGGCAGCCGGGCGAGACGCTGGACGTGCGCTACGACGCGCAGTTCTGGGCCATCAGCCTGACCGACGCGCCGCTCGGCTTCTATCTCGTGGAAGCGGACGGGCGCACGGTCGACCTGGGCGACCCCGAGATCGTGCCGTTCGCGCGGCCCGAGCAGCTGGGGCGCCATGCGCACGACCTGCTGCCGCCGGCCGACGCCGCGTGGCGCTGGCGCGAGAACAGCGCACTGCGCCTGCTGCCGCCGGAAGACGTGGGGCGCATCACGCCCAGGCCCGTGTCGGCGCGCTTCACGCAAGAGCGCTGCCGGCTGTCGGCCGCCAGCGCCGTCATCGCGGGCGCGGCGCTGGCAGGGGAGGCGGCATTCCTGCGTGCCCTGTTGACGGGCCTGCAGCAGGACCGGACTGAGCGCGACGGCCGTACCGTGCGCATCCTGCTCGAGATCGGCGCCGTGGCGGCGGACGGGCCGGAAGCGTACCGCCTGGACATCGGTACCGACACGATCCTCGTGCGCGGCGCCGGCGCGCACGGCGTGTTCAACGGTATCCAGACGCTGGCGCAGCTGCTGGAAGACGACGGCAGCGTGCCTTGCGGCCGCGTGCTCGACGCGCCGCGCTTCGGCTACCGCGGCATGATGCTGGACGTGGCGCGCCACTTCGCGTCGGTGGCGACGGTGCAGCGCCTGCTCGACTGCATGGCGCGCTACAAGCTCAATCGCCTGCACCTGCACCTGACGGACGACGAGGGCTGGCGCCTGAAGATCGACGCGCTGCCCGAACTCACCGACATCGGATCGCGGCGCGGCGCCGCCGGCGATGGCGCATTGCCGCCGTCGTTCGGCTCCGGCGCGCAGGTCGCCGCGTCGGCTGGCACGGGCTGCTACGACGCCGACGACTTCATCGCGATCCTGCGCCACGCGCATGCGCGCCACATCGAGGTCATCCCGGAGTTCAACATGCCGGGCCACGCGCGCGCGGCCGTGCTGGCGATGCGCGCGCGCCACGACCGCCTGCGCGCGCAGGGCGACGTCGAGGGCGCCGAGCGCTACCTGCTGAGCGATCCGTACGACGCGTCCGTGTACGAGTCCGTGCAGATGTGGCGCGACAACGTGATCTGCATCGCGCTGCCGTCGGTCGACCGCTTCATCGACACGGTCGTCGCGCACGTGGCCGCGCTGTACCGCGAAGCCGGCGTGCCGCTGCGTACCGTGCACACGGGCGGCGACGAGGTGCCGCCCGGCGCCTGGGAAGGCTCGCCGCGGTGCCGGGCGCTGATGCGCGAGCGGGGCTGGACGCACGTCGGCCAGCTGCACGCGGACTTCGTCGGGCGCTGCCGTGCGATCCTGGCGCGCCACGGCCTCGTGTTCGCGGGCTGGGAAGAGACGGCGCTCGTGTACGGCGACCCCGGCGCGGGACCGGACGAGGGCGCCGCGCCGCGGCCGCATCCCGGGTTCGCCGGCCCTGGCTTCCGGGTCTATGCCTGGAACAACGCCTGGGGCTCGGGCAAGGAAGACGTCGCGTACCGCCTCGCCAATGCCGGCTACGACGTCGTGCTGGCGAACGCCGCCCACCTGTACTTCGACCTCGCGTACGCCAAGGACCCGCGGGAACCGGGCTATTACTGGGCCGGCTTCGTCGAGACTCGCCATGCGTTCGGCTTCTGCCCGCTGGACATGACCGCCGGCGCCGCCGTCGACCCGATGGGGCAGGCCGTGCCGCCCGAACGGCTCGCCGCGCTGGCGCGCCTGACGCCGGACGGGCGGCGCCGCATCGTCGGCCTGCAGGGCCAGCTGTGGGGAGAGAATGCGCGCACGCGCGACCGCATCGAATACCTCGCGGCTCCGCGCCTGGTGGCGCTGGCCGAGCGCGCGTGGGCGCCGGACCCCGGCTGGTGCGCGATCGCCGACGCCGGCGCGCGCGCGGCCGCGATGGACGCCGACTGGAACGAGTTCGCCAACCGCCTGGGCCAGCGCGAACTGGTCCGGCTGGACCGCGCGCCGCTCGCCTACGGCTACCGCCTGCCGCCGCCCGGCGCCGTACTGGAAGGCCGTACCGTGCACGTGAACGTCGCCTTGCCGGGCCTCGCGCTGCATTACACTCTGGACGGCAGCGAACCGCATGCCGCCAGCCCGCGCTGCACGGGGCCGCTGCAAGCCCCGCCGGAGGCCGCCACGTTCAAGGTGGCGACGTTCGACACGCGCGGGCGCAAGAGCGCAACCGTCGTCATCGACCTGGACCCGCATGGATAACATCGACCCCGACCGCCTTACGCCCGCGGACGCGCGCGCCGCCCGCCATCCGCTTGCCTGGGTGCCCACGCTGTACCTTGCGCAGGGGCTGCCGTTCTACAGCGTCGCCCTCGTCGCGGGGCTGATGTTCAAGAGTCTCGGCGTGGCCAACGACCAGATCGCGCACTGGACCGGCCTGCTGGGCCTCGCCTGGGTGTTCAAGGCGCTCTGGAGTCCGTTCCTGGAACTGGCCCCGAGCAAGAAACGGGTCGTCGTCATGCTGCAGGTCGCGGGCGGCATCGCGCTCGCGGCGCTGGCGCTCGTGCTGCAGCTGCCGGCCTGGTTCGGCCTCGCGATCGGCCTGCTGGCCGTCGTGTCGCTCGCGTCCAGCACGCACGACATCGCGGCCGACGGCCTGTACATCGCGAGCCTGTCGGCGCGCCAGCAGGCGGCATACGCCGGCTGGCAGGGCGCGTTCTTCAACGGCGCCAAGTTCCTGTCGCTGGGCGGGCTCGTGATCCTGGCCGGCTACCTGGAAAAGCGCGTTGGCGCGCCGGTCGCATGGGCCACCGTGTTCGGCCTGCTCGGCGCGCTGCTGGCGAGCCTCGGGCTGTACCACGCGTGGGCGCTGCCGGGGACGCTCACGCCGGCGCCGGCCGGCGCGTCCGTGCGCGCCGCCGTCGCCGTGCTGGTCGACGTCGTGCGCGCGTTCTTCGCCAAGCCGGGCATCTGGATGGGCATCCTGTTCATCCTGCTGTTCCGGTTGGCGGAAGGGCAGGTGCAGACGATCGGCCCGCTGTTCCTGCGCGACGCGCGCGCGCTCGGCGGCCTCGGCCTGTCGACGCAGGAGGTGGGTGCCATCTACGGCACGGCCGGCACCGCGGCCTTCCTCGTCGGCAGCATCCTCGGCGGCTGGTTCACGTCGCGCGTGGGGCTGGGGCGCGCCATGCTCGTGCTGATCCTCGCGATGAACCTGCCGAACCTCGTGTTCTGGTACCTGAGCGCGGCGCAGCCGGAAGCGCGCGGCTTCGTCACGGCGGCGCTGTCCGTCGAAATGTTCGGCTATGGATTCGGTTTCGTCGGCATGATCCTGTTCATCATGCAGGTGATCGCGCCCGGCCGCTACCAGACCGCGCACTATGCGCTGGGGTCCGGCTTCATGCAGCTGGGGCTCGTGCTGTCGAAGGTGGTCAGCGGCGACATCCAGCATGCGCTGGGTTACCGCGATTTCTTCCTGTGGGTGGTGCTGTCGGCGCTGCCGGTGCTGATCCTGACGCGCTTCGTGAAGATGGCGCCGGCCGGGGAGGCCGGCGCCTGACGCCTGGTCGCGTCAGCGGCGGTAGGCCGGGCGGCGCGCCGGCGCCGTATTGCGTTTCTCGATGTGGCGGAACGTGATGCGCCCTTTGCTCAGGTCGTACGCCGACATTTCCAGCGTGACGCGGTCGCCCGCCAGGATGCGGATGTGGTGCTGGCGCATCTTGCCGGAGGTGTAGGCGATCAGTTTGTGTCCATTGTCCAGGTCGACGCGAAAGCGCGAGTCGGGCAGGATTTCCTGGACGATGCCGTCCATTTCGATGAGTTCTTCTTTGGCCATGGGGGGTCCTCTGTGTGCGGCTTTTCGTGCGTACGAAAAGCGCTGTGGTCGGGCGGGCCGGCGGGACTGCGCGTCGAAGCGCGCGGCGGATGCCGGGGCGTAAGGTGGGAACAGGGGGCACCGGAGGTGCCCGCGTGCTGGCGGCGGCCGGTGTGCAGTCCGGCGAATTTCTGGCCGGAAATCGCATTATAAGCTATTGCAGTGCAACGTGCTCGGGTTTGTAAATTTATCCTCCGTTTATACTCTGGTTGGAGTATATTGGGCGTATCGATTGCCCGGAGGCGCCATGAAGCTCGTCGAAACGAAACCCAAATTCCCCGATACCGACAAGGTCACCATCAACCTCGGCCTCGTCGACCTCGCCCAGATGGACCTGCTCGTGGCCGAAGGCTTTTATACGAACCGTACGGATTTCGTCCGCACGGCCATCCGCAACCAGTTGCAGCAGCACAACGATGCGATCCGCCAGACGGTCACCCGCAAGCGCTACGTGATGGGCATGCAGCGCTACACGAAGGCGGAGCTCGAGGCGAGCGTGGCGGCGGGCGAACGGCTCGACATCCACGTGCTGGGCCTGGCCGCCATTGACGACGACGTGTCACCCGACCTGGCGCGCGCGGCGATCGCGTCGCTCCAGGTGCTGGGCGCCTTCATGGCGCCGGCCGCCGTCAAGGCCGCGCTCGCGGACCGCATCCATACCTAAAGGATTCCCATGAAACCCTATGAAGATTTTGTCAACAACATGCTGAACGCCGTGCGTTCCGGCCAGGGCAAGGACCCGGCCGCAGCCACCGCGCTGATCCACGAGACGCTGCGCAAGGCCGGCCTGATGCCGGGCGCGCAGGACGCCGCCACGACCGGGGCACCGTTCGTCGATCTGAAAGGCATGCCGGACTGGCTGCGCCGCGCGGGCGCACCGGAGGGTGCCGCCACCGCCCCGGCCGGCGACTGGCGCGCGCGCTTCGAGGCGCTGCGCAAGGGGGCGATGGCGCGGCCGGCGCCCGCGGCGATGCCGGATGCCCCCGGCCGCTTTCTCGAAGGGTCGTTCGGCAACGCGGCCGGCACGCGCCGCTACCGCCTGTACGTGCCGGCGCGCCCGGCCGAGGGACCGCGGCCGCTCGTCGTGATGCTGCACGGCTGCACGCAGAACGCCGCCGATTTCGCGGCCGGCACGGCGATGCACCGGCAGGCGGAAGAGCAGGGCTGCCTGGTGCTGTATCCGGACCAGGAGCGCAGCGCGAACTCGTCGAACTGCTGGAACTGGTTCGACGCGGCGCACCAGCGGCGCGATGCGGGCGAGGCGTCCATCCTGGCCGACATGACGCGTGAGGTCGCGCGCGAACACGGCGCCGATATGGGCCGGATCTTCGTGACCGGCCTGTCCGCGGGCGGCGCGATGGCGGCCGTGCTGGGCGCCGCGTATCCCGACGTGTACGCGGCCGTCGGCGTGCATTCCGGGCTGCCGGCCGGCGCGGCGCGCGACCTGATGTCGGGCCTGCACGCCATGAAAGGATCGGGCCACGTGCGTCCGGCCACCCTGGACCGGCGCGTGCCGCTGATCGTGTTCCACGGCGACCAGGATGCCGTCGTGCATCCGTCCAACGGCGAGGCGCTGTACCGCCAGTTCACCGGGGCCGGGCAGGATGCGGCCTTGCGCGAGATCGAGGAGCGCGGCACCGACGGCAAGGGGCGCGGCCACACGCGCACGACGGCGCACGACGGCGCTGGACGCCTGGTGGCGGAGCACTGGGTCGTGCACGGCGCCGGCCACGCATGGGCGGGCGGCGATCCGGCCGGGTCGTACACGGATGCGGGGGGGCCGGACGCGTCGGCCGAGATGTTGCGCTTCTTCCTCGCGACCCGCGCGGATTGATCGTGGCCTGACGGGCCGCTGTTGCAAGCCCGTCAGGTTTGCTATGCTGCGGGCTTCCCACGCATCACGGATGGAGCAAACCATGGTTTCCCTGCAAGAGCAGCTGATGAAGGCCGGACTGGTCGACAAGAAAAAGATCAAGGTCGCCAATCAGGAAAAAGCCAAGCAGCAAAAAATCGAGCGCCGCACGGGCGTGCAGAGCGTCAACGAGACGAAGGAGGCGGTGGCCGAGGCGCAGCGCCAGCAGGCCGAGCGCGCGCGCCAGCTGAACGCCGAGCGCGACGCGGCCGCCGCCGCCAGGGCCGTCGAGGCGCAGATCGCCCAGATGATCGGGGTGAACCGCCAGCCGAAGGGCAAGGGCAACCTGGACGTCGCCTACAACTTCACGATCGGCAGCAAGATCGAGCGCATTTATGTATCCGGGCCCGTGCGCGACCACCTGGTGGCCGGGCGCCTGTCGATCGTCGCGCATGGCGGCGGCTTCGAGCTGGTGCCGCGCGTGATCGCCGACAAGATCGCAGAGCGGGCGCCGGAGCGCGTGGTGCGCGTCAACAAGGCGGCTGAACCCGTGGCGGCGGACCAGGACGATCCATACAAGGACTTCAAGATTCCGGACGATTTCGACTGGTAATCATCCACGTCGTACTCGCGCAGGCGGGACCCAGGTATTGTCCGCATCGCCATAACGCTTGCGAACTTGGGCCCCTGCCTGCGCAGGGGCGACGGTGCAACAAGCGTCGTCCCCGCGCAGGCGGGGACCCAAGTACTGCTTGCATTGCCATAACGCTTGCAAGCTTGGGCCCCTGCCTGCGCAGGGGCGACGCCTGACGCTGACCCGGTCAGCGTTTTTTGATGGGCAACGCCAGCCACCCGCGCCAGCGGCCGTCCGGTCCGCGCTCGACCTTCTGGATGTGCGGCCGGGTGCTGTCCAGGCGCCACACGGCCTGCTTGTCGAGCCAGTCCTCGTACATGGAGCGGAAGCGCGGCCATTCGCCGTCGAAGTCGAGGCAGGCGTAGCTGCCGGACGGCAGCACGCGCACGCCCAGCGCCGGATCGAGCACGGCGTCGTCGGCGCAGCCGAAGTCGTAGCAGTATTCGCGCTCGCCCGTAAAACCCGGATCCTCGTCGAACACGCCGTACCACGCGGTGCCGGGCGCCAGGCCGTCGGTCCGTTCGCGTTCGCGGATGAAGTCGTGGCAGGCGAACGACAGCGCCGCGCCGGACTGGCCGAAGAAGCGCTGGTAGCGCAGCACGAGCGCGGGCAGGCTGCGCACGGCGATGCGCGCGGCGATCGTGCCCGGCTCGGGCGGGCAGTAGGGCGCCAGGATCGCTTCCAGGTCGTCCGGCTCGGCCACGAAAAAGCTGACGTCGCTCTCGCGCCCGACCTGCTGGTCCATGTACGCGCGCCAGCCGCCCTCGCGCCAGGTTTTGGCCGACATCGCGAACTGCTGTTTGAACGCCTTGGCGAACGCGGCGTTGGACGGAAAGCCGCAATCCTGGGCGATGCGCACGATGGGCACGTCCGGCTCGTGGCGCAGCAGGTGCGCGGCGCGGCGCAGGCGGCGCTTGCGCTGGTATTCCACCGCCGAAAAGCCGGTCAGCTCGCGGAAGATGCGGTCGAAATGGAACGACGAATAGCTGGCCGACGCCGCCAGCGATTTCAATGCGAGCGGATCGCCAACCGAGTCCAGCATCAGGTCCATGACTTCGTACAGGCGCGACACGCGCGCGGCGGTCTTCATGCGCGGGCCCTCCGGGCGCGGGAAAAGCTCGACATCAACGGCGGTCATTTGCAGAATTGAAATAAGTATATTCCGTAAATAACACGTCCTTGGCAAGCGTTTGCCGCCGGGCCGGACCTCGAGTGTTGTCGGTACGCGTCCCACGGCGCTTATCCAGCCTGTTTCGTCATCTCCAGCTTCGACAGGTCGTACCCCTGGCGCTCCAGCCGGTCGAGCAGGGCGCCCAGCGCCTGGCGCGACACGGTCGGGGTGCGCGCCAGGATCCACAGGTAGTCGCGCCCCGGTTCGCTGACGGCGGCCAGCTGGTAGTCCGGGTCGAGGTCGATCACCCAGTAGTCACCCCACACCATCGGCAGGAACGACAGCCAGGCCGGCGCGAAGCGCACCTTCAGGGTCGGCGCCGTCGGGCCGCCCACCTGGCGCGCCGTGGCGACGGCTTCGTCCTGCTTGCCGTCCGCGCGGCGGCAGCGGTTGATGACCTGCACGGTCTTGTCCGGTTCCAGGCTGTAGTGCGCGGTCGTGTAGCCGTCGCACTGTTTCTGGAAGCGGTTCGGGTACTTCGCGATTTCATACCAGGTACCCATGTAGCGCGGCACGTCGAGGCTGGGAATCGGCGTCACCGGCGCGGCGCGGTTGACGCGCTCGGCGGCCAGCAGCGTGGCGCTCGCGCCGAGCAGGCCGAGCATCAGGAGAAGCAGGCGGGAATTCGGGAGCATGCGGGCATCCTTGGTCATCTGTATCGAACTGTAGCCATCTTACAACCATGGCGCCGGGGCCGTCGCCCGCCGCGTGTGCGCCCCTCGTTACGGTTTCGGCACCGCCCGAATATTTTCGCGGCGACGGCGCGCAATCGCCTTAACGGACTCGGTCAGGTTGTCGCCTATCAATACGGCTGATCGCACTTTCTGTCTGGCAACAATGGAAATGGGCACCGCGCGGCCGAAATAACGCCGGGTCTGGACGAGTTATCGAACGGATAAAGGACGGCGCAGAGCGAGATGGTTGTGGAGAAAAAACAACCGGTTACGTCTCAAGTTGCAGTGTTTGTTGCCGTAAAGCATTCGTAAGTACGGCAATCAAATGTATCCTTACGGAAAGAGTCTTTTACTGATATCGCGCATAGGGCGGCGATTCTCCGGACAACGTTCAACATATTAAAGGTTCCACATGGCTTCAGTTCTCACAGGAATGACCACCGCCCAGATCCAGGCGCTGACAACTTCCCAAATTGCCGCGCTGTCGACCGCGGATTACACCGCGCTGAGCTCGACCCAGCTGGCGGCATTCACGACCAACCAGATTCCGGCATTCACGACCGCCGGCCTGGCTGCGCTCAGCACCTCGTTGATCGCCAACGGCCTGACGACCGACCAGATCGTCGCGCTGACGACGGCCCAGGTGGGCGTGCTCACGACCGCGCAGGTCGGCGCCCTGACGACGAACCAGGTGGCCGCGCTGGAAACGACCGACCTGGTGGCGATGAAGACCGCCCAGATCGCCGCGCTGACGACGAGCCAGGTCGCCAGTGGCCTGACCACCAGCCAGATCGTCGCCCTGACCACCGCGCAGGTGTCCTCCCTGACGACCGCCCAGACCGCCGCGCTGACGACGAACCAGATCGTCGCGCTCGAAACGACCGACCTGGCCGCGATGAAGACGAGCCAGATCGCCGCCTTCACGACGAACCAGATCGCCAACGGCCTGACCACGGACCAGATCGTCGCCCTGACGACGGCCCAGGCCGCCTCGCTGACGAGCGCCCAGACCGCCTCGCTGACGACCAGCCAGGTGTCCGCGCTGGAAACCGCCGACCTCGCCGCGATGACGACGGCCCAGGTTGCCGCCTTCACGACGAGCCAGCTGTCGACCGGCCTGCGCACCGCGCAACTGGCCGCGATGACGACCGCCCAAGTCGCCGCCTTTACGACGAACCAGGTCGCCAACGGCCTGACCACCGACCAGATCGTCGCGCTGACGACCGCCCAGGCATCGTCGCTGACGAGCGCCCAGACCGCCGCGCTGACCACGAACCAGGTCGCCGCGCTGGAAACGAATGACCTCGTCGCCATGAAGACGAGCCAGATCGCCGCCTTCACGACGGCCCAGATCGCCACCGGCCTGTCGACCGCCCAGTTCGTGACGCTGACGACCGCCCAGGTGGCCGCGCTGACGACGGCCCAGGTCGCCAATGGCCTGACCACCGATCAGATCGTCGCGCTGACGACCGCGCAGGCATCGTCGCTGACGACCGCCCAGACCGCCGCCCTGACGACGGGCCAGGTCGCCGCGCTGGAAACGAATGACCTCGCCGCCATGAAGACGGCCCAGATCGCCGCCTTCACGACGAACCAGATCGCCAACGGCCTGTCGACCGACCAGATCGTCGCCCTGACCACGGCCCAGGCCGCCTCGCTGACGAGCGCCCAGACCGCCGCGCTGACGACGAACCAGGTGTCCGCGCTCGAAAACGTCGACCTGGCTGCCATGACGACCGCCCAGGTCGCCGCATTCACGACGAGCCAGATCGCCACCGGCCTGCGCACCGCGCAACTGGCCGCGATGACCACCGCGCAAGTCGCCGCGCTGACCACGAACCAGGTCGCCAACGGCCTGACGACCGACCAGATCGTCGCGCTCTCGACCGCCCAGGCAGCGTCGCTGACGAGTGCCCAGACCGCCGCCCTGACGACGGGGCAGGTGGCCGCGCTGGAAACGAACGACCTGGCCGCCATGAAGACGAGCCAGATCGCCGCCTTCACGACGAACCAGATCGCCAACGGCCTGTCGACCGACCAGATCGTTGCCCTGACCACGGCCCAGGCCGCCTCGCTGACGAGCGCCCAGACCGCCGCGCTGACGACGAACCAGGTGTCCGCGCTCGAAAACGTCGACCTGGCCGCCATGACGACCGCCCAGGTTGCCGCGTTCACCACGAGCCAGATCGCCACCGGCCTGCGCACCGCGCAACTGGCCGCGATGACGACGGCGCAAGTCGCCGCCTTCACGACGAACCAGGTCGCCAACGGCCTGACCACCGACCAGATCGTCGCGCTGACGACGGCCCAGGCCTCGTCGCTGACGACCGCCCAGACCGCCGCCCTGACGACGGGTCAGGTGGCCGCGCTGGAAACGAACGACCTGGCCGCCATGAAGACGAGCCAGATCGCCGCGCTGACCACGAACCAGATCGCCAACGGCCTGTCGACCGACCAGGTCGTCGCCCTCACGACGGCGCAGGCTGCCGCGCTGACGACGAGCCAGATCGCCAACGGCCTGACGACGAGCCAGGTATCCGCACTCGAAAACGTCGACCTCGCCGCGATGACGACGGCCCAGGTCGCCGCCTTCACGACGAGCCAGCTGTCGACCGGCCTGCGCACCGCGCAACTGGCCGCGATGACGACGGCGCAAGTCGCCGCGCTGACCACGAACCAGGTCGCCAACGGCCTGACCACCGACCAGATCGTCGCGCTGACGACTGCCCAGGCATCGTCGCTGACGAGCGCCCAGACTGCCGCGCTGACCACGAACCAGGTCGCCGCGCTGGAAACGAACGACCTCGTCGCCATGAAGACGAGCCAGATCGCCGCCTTCACGACGGCCCAGATCGCCAGCGGCCTGTCGACCGCCCAGTTCGTGACGCTGACGACCGCCCAGGTGTCCGCACTGACGACGGCCCAGGTCGCCAATGGCCTGACCACCGACCAGATCGTCGCCCTGACGACGGCCCAGGCTGCGTCGCTGACGACCGCCCAGACCGCTGCCCTGACGACGGGCCAGGTGGCCGCGCTGGAAACGAATGACCTGGCCGCCATGAAGACGGCCCAGATCGCCGCCTTCACGACGAACCAGATCGCCAACGGCCTGTCGACCGACCAGATCGTCGCGCTGACGACCGCCCAGGCCGCGTCGCTGACGAGTGCTCAGACGGCCGCGCTGACGACCGACCAGGTGTCCGCACTGGAAACGGCTGACCTCGCCGCCATGACGACCGCCCAGGCGGCCGCCCTGACGACCAGCCAGATCTCGGCCGGCCTGCGTACGGCGCAACTGGTGGCGATGACGACCGCGCAGGTCGCCGCGCTGACCACGAACCAGGTCGCCAACGGCCTGACCACCGACCAGATCGTCGCGCTGACGACGGCCCAGG
>Ga0308161_1002935_pt1 | contig 17315 bp, 13 predicted proteins | sample PhyFR2_FD_201034 | JGI IMG/M metagenome (GOLD analysis project Ga0308161, IMG submission 201034) | Phyllosphere microbial communities from UC Gill Tract Community Farm, Albany, California, United States - DLSLF.R2 | ecosystem: Host-associated > Plants > Phyllosphere > Unclassified | place: USA...
GGCGATGTGCGTTCGGATGGCGATCGGGCTGCGGGGCTTCCGTCTGCGCGAGCCAGAAGCGGCGGTAGAGCCCGTCGACCGCCAGCAGTTCACGGTGCGTGCCGCGCTGGGCCGCGCGCCCCTCGGTGAACACGATGATCTGGTCGGCGGTCGACACCGGCTCCAGCCGATGCGCGATGAGCACGGTCGTGCGATCCCTGCGCAGCACCCGGATCGCCGCTTCGACGGCGTCGCGATGGGGGAGCCCGACATCGGCCGTCGCCTCATCGAGGATCACGACGGCGGGGTCCGCGAGCAGCGCCCGCGCGATGGCCAGCTGCTGGATGCGTCCCTCGTCCATGGCGATGTCGGTGTCGGTGCCGCTGTGGGTGGAGCACGATGAGGTGCCCGGCGATCTGCCCAGCGCGGTGATCGCCCATTCGGCTCCGACGGCGATGAGCGCGGCGACCATCTGGTCGTGGGTCGCCGTGGGGGCGACCAGGCGCAGGTTGTCGGCGATCGTGCCGCGGAACAGGTGCAGCTCCTGCGACAGGCAGTACGGGACGGTCGTCTCGGGTACGAGGTTCACGACGCCAGAGGTCGGCGGGTGGTGCCCGGCGATGACCCGAGCGAGGGTGCTCTTGCCCGAACCCGAGGATCCGACGAGCGCGGTGGTCGTGCCAGGGGCGATGCTCAGCGTGACGTCGCTGATGCCGCGCCCCGTCGTCGGGTACCGGTAGGCGACGTCGCGCAGCTCGATGCCGACCGCCCGGCGAGCGGCGGTTCGGCTGTCGCCGGCACCGCGCGGTGCGCCCCGCGGCGCCGCCGGAGCGAGGTCGATGACCCCCACGAGCCTGGCGAGTCCGATCGCCGCGCGCTGGATGTCGTCAAGACCGAAGATGAGTTGACCCACCGGATCGAAGAGTCGATGGAACAGCAGCGCCGCGGTCGTGACCATGCCGACGGTGACCGCGCCGCTCGCATGCAGCAGGAACCCCGTCGCGAGGATGGCGCCGAGGCCGACCAGTTCGCCGCCGTTGATCCAGCGGAACAGCCGGTTGCGAACCCGCACGCCCTCGACCTGCATCCGGATCGAGTCCTCCGCCCGCGTGCTGACCCGTTCGAGCGCGTGGTCCTGCTCGCCGAGAGCGGTGAGCGTCTCGATGCCCTCCACCGCCTCGAGCACGGCCTGGCTGCGGGCGGCCTCGCGCACGCGCACCTCGCGGAAGACCACGCGAGAGCGACGGAGGAACGCCCGGGTGCCCAGCACGTAGAACGGCACGCTCGCGACTCCCGCGAGAGCGAGCCACGGATCGAGGGCGGTCAGTGCGATCACGGAGACCCCGATCGCGAACCCCGCGGAGAGCAGCACCGGTACCACGTTGCCGCCCGCCTCGGCCACCGCATCGACGTCACCGGTCACCCGAGAGAGCAGGTCGGCCGTCTCGCCGTCATCGACCGTGCTCACCGGCAGGCGCATCGCCGAGGCGAACACGTCTTCACGCAGGTCGGCCAGCACATCCTGAACCAGTCCGGCCAGCACACGAGCGGCCCAGAGCATCGCCAGGGCGGCGCCGACGGCACCTGCTCCCGCGGCGACGACCCAGCCGGTGACGACCGCGATGCCCGCATCGTTCGAGACCGCGTCGACGATGCGGCCGAGGCACGCGGGCAGCACCACTCCCAGTGCGGACGCGACGAGGAACAGTGCGGCGGTCGCCACCGCCCGTCCGCGGTGGCGGCGCAGCAGCGTCGCGATGACGACGCGCACCCTGGCGCCCGTCGCGATCGGCAGCAGCGGGGTCGGGGCCTCAGTCATGGGCGGCATCCGTGTCGTCGGGCGACAGGTCGATGACCCGATCGCAGGCGCCGAGGAGCACCGGCGACGTGCTGATCACGATGGTCGTCCGGTCGAGCGCGGCCAGCGCTGCGGCGATGTGCGCCTCGGTGATGGCGTCGACGGCCGAGGTCGGCTCGTCGAGCACCAGCACGTCGGCGTCGGTGTGCAGTGCGCGCGCGATGCCGATGCGCTGACGCTGGCCCCCCGAGAGTCGTCTGCCGGCCTCGCCGACCTGGGCGTCCCACCCGCCGGCCTCGGTGATCGTGTCGTGCAGGGCGGCGACCGCCGTCATCTCGGGTGACGGGGCGGCTGTGGCGCCGTGGCCTCCCACGGCCTCGCGCAGCGTGCCGCTCATGATGGTCTGACGGTGGGGCAGCGCGACGACGCGTCGGCGGTATTCCTTCGGGTCCAGATGCCTCGGGTCGTGCAGGGCGCCGTCGATGGCGACCGCGACCGCGTCGGGGGCGGGAGGCGTGCGAAGCCCCAGCAGCCGCGAGAGCGTGCGGGCCTCGTCGCTGTCGGAGGGGCGGATGCCGAGCAGCTCGCCGCGGTGCACATCGATGTGCGCAGAGCCCTCGGGGCCGGGGCGGAACGTCAGAGCGACACCCGCCTCGACGGGGCGGCGCTGCGCGGAACGGGGCGCGGTGAGCGGGGCGTCGAGCAGGTCGTCTGCGTCGATCATCGCGGCCAGCCGCTTCGCCGAGGCGAGCTTGTGGATCCAGTTCGAGGGGAACGATCCGGCGTACGCGAGCGAGCCGCTGAGGAACTGCGCGAGACCGAGCACGGTGACGAGCTCGCCGATGCTGATCTGGCCCTCGGCCGCGAACCACGCCGACAGCCCGGCGAGCGCGGTCGTCGCCACCGCCGCGAGCACGGCGCTCACCGCGTCGTAGGCGGCGAGCGATCGCCCGGCGGTCGTCGCCGCGATCCGGCTGGCGTCGCTGGCCGTGACGTAGCGGCGCACCGCCTCCTCGCGGGCGCCGATGCCGACGAGCACCCGGAACCCCGCCATGAAGTCGGCAGCGACGGCGCCCGCCTCCGTCGCGGCGTGCTGCTCTGCGGCACCTCGACGCTCGAGCGGACGCGAGACGATCCGCATCGTGACCATCATCGCGACGGTCGACGCGAACACGACAAGCGTCGTGACCGGAGAGATCAGCAGCATCGCGAACGCGGCGCCCGCGATCGCCGCGATCGTGGCGCACTGCTGGGCGACCGACCACGCGACGCCCGCCACGCGATACGTGTCGGAGGTGACGAAGGTCAGCGCCTCACCCGGGGTCATCGTCCGTCGGGAGAGGCGAGGACGCAGCATCCGCGAGAGGGTGAGGTGGCGCAGTGCCTGCTCGCCGTAACCGTAGACGCCGACCATCAGACGGGAGGCGGCCTGGTAGCTCGCGGTCAGCACGAGGAACGTGCCGAGGAGCACGCCGAGCCACAGCGCGAGAGCCTTCGGGTCTGACGGCAGCACGGCGCGGTCGATCGTGGCGCCGATGATCACCGGGATCGCGGCCTCGGTGAGCGAGTGCACGATGAGCAGCGTCGTCGCGGCGGTCAGGGTGATCCCGCGTCCCTGCGAGGTGAGGGCCAGCGCGAAGAGCCGGCGGGGTGTGGTCGTCATCGCGTCCGCCGCCCCAGCGGCAGCACGAGCGGAGTGCCCGAGACCGGATCGGTGATCACCGTGCAGGGCAGGTCGTACACGGCCTCGACGAGTTCGGCCGTGATGATCTCCCGCGGGTCGCCCTGTGCCACGATCTCGCCGTCCCGCATCGCGACGAGGTGGGTGGCGTAGCGGGCCGCGTGGTTGAGGTCGTGCAGCACCGCGACGAGGGTCGTGCCGCTGCGGTGCAGGTCGGCGAACAGCTCCATGAGGTCGATCTGGTGCGCGATGTCGAGAAAGGTCGTCGGCTCGTCGAGCAGCAGGTGCCTGGTCTGCTGAGCCAGGGCCATCGCGACCCAGACGCGCTGGCGCTGACCGCCCGAGAGCTCGTCGACGAGGCGCCGGGAGAGGTCGGTCACGCCGGTGGCGGCCATCGCCTCGGCGACGGCCCGCTCGTCGGTACTGCTCCACGTGCGCATCGCGCTCTGATGCGGAAAGCGGCCGCGGCCCACGAGGTCGGCGACCGTGATGCCGTCGGGTGCGATCGAGGACTGGGGGAGGAGTCCCAGCTTCTTCGCGGCATCCTTCGGCTTCAGGGAGCGCAGCTCGGCGCCGTCGAGCAGCACCGTGCCCGTGCTCGGGCGCAGCAGCCGGGCGAAGCCGCGCAGCAGCGTCGACTTGCCGCACGCGTTGGGGCCGATGATGATCGTGAACGAGTCATCCGGCACCTCCAGCGTCAGCCTCGAGACGATCGGGGTGTCGGAATAGCTCAGCGTGATGTCGCGGGCCTGCAGCAAGGTGGTCATCGGTGGTCCTTTCAGGAGCGGCGCGCGTACTGGGCGGCCAGCAGCCAGGCGAGGTAGATCCCGCCGACCGATACGGTCACCACTCCCACCGGCACGGCGACGAGCTGGGCGAGGGTGTCCGAGACGACGACGAGTGCGGCACCCGTGAGCATCACGGGGACCGTGTCCATCGGCGTGTTCGATCGGGTGAGTCGCTGCGAGATCTGCGGGGCGGCGAGGGCGATGAACGAGATCGGACCCGCGGCGGCGGTGACGAGGGCCACCAGCGCCACCCCGAACACCATCGCGGAGAGCCTCGTGCGTCCGGGGCTCACGCCGAGGGCGGTGGCCGCATCATCGCCCATCTCGAGCACCGGCAGGGTGCGGTTCAGGGGCAGGGAGGCGAGGGCGACGACCGCGAAGACGATCGCGGCGGGAACCAGCTGGTCGAATCCGAGGGAGGCGAGGGAGCCGGCGCCCCAGGTCGCCGCCATCATCGCCTTCTCGACGCTGACCGAGATCAGGATCCAGGAGGTGAGCGACCCGAGGCCCGCGGAGACGCCGATGCCCACGATGATCAACCGGAACGACGACAGCGTGTTCCTGTGGGCGAGCACGTAGACGAGCAGAGCGGTGATCAGCCCGCCGACGAGAGCGCCGACCGCCTTGAACATGTAGGTGTTCAGCTCGAGCACGACCATCATCAGGGTCACGCCGAACTGGGCGCCGACGCCGAAGCCGATGATGTCGGGGGAGCCGAGCGGGTTGCGGGTGAGCGACTGGAAGATGCCGCCGGCCAGAGCGAGGGCCGCCCCGCAGAGCACCGCGAAGAGCACCCGCGGCAGCCGCCATTCGAAGACGACCTGGCGGATGTCGGGATCGGATGCCGGGTCGACGATCGCGCGGATGACCGAGGGGAAGTCGACCTCGTAGGCGCCGATCGTCATCGATGCGAGGCCCGCCGCGATGATCACCGCGACGAGGACGGCGCTCACGACGACCGCGCGCACCGGGATGAGTGCCGCGACCCGCGAGGTCTCGAGGCGGAGCAGCCGACGACCGTGATCGACAGGGGCGAGGTCGGGGGTCCGCAGGTCCGGAGACGGCGCGCGGCGCTGGTCGATGCTCACAGTCCGCTCACCCGCTTGCGACGCACGAGGATGATCAGGATCGGTGCGCCGAGCAGCGCTGTCACGATGCCGACGCGCAGTTCGCCGCTGGGCAGCACGATGCGGCCGAGGATGTCGGCGAGGAGCAGGAAGGCCGGACCGATGATCATCGAGTACGTGAGGACCCAGCGCTGATCGGGTCCGGTGAACCAGCGCACGACGTGCGGGATCATGAGGCCGACGAAGGCGATGGGGCCGGCGGCGGCGACGCTCGTGCCGGCGAGGATCGTGACGGCGATGATGACGAGCACGCGCGTGACGCGTACGCGCGCCCCGAGCGACTGCGCCAGGTCGTCGCCGAGTGCCAGGGCGTTCAGCGACCGTGCGCACAGCAGTCCGATGACGAGCCCGGTCGCGACGAGCGGGGCCGCCCAGGCGAGCTGGTCGAGGGTGCGCCCGCCGATGGATCCGACTCCCCAGAAGCGCATGACCTGCAGCGTGCCGAGGTCGCGCAGCACGATCGCGGTCGTGAATCCGGTGAAGGCGGCGCCGAGCGCGACCCCCGCGAGTGTGAGCTTCATCGGCGTGGCGCCTGAGCGCCCGAACGAACCCAGCGCGTAGACGAGCATCGTCAGCACGAACGCACCCAGCAGTGCGAAGGGCACGTAGGCGCCCGGGGTGGTGAGCCCGAGGATCCCGACGGCGAACGTGACGGCGAACGAGGCGCCCGCGTTCACCCCGAGGATGCCGGGGTCGGCCAGCGGGTTGCGGGTGAAGGCCTGGATCAGCCCGCCGCAGACGGCGAGGGCCGCTCCGACGACGATGCCGAGCAGCGTGCGGGGCACGCGCAGCTCCCGGACCATCAGATGCAGGGGGTCGTCATCGTCGTAGGCGAAGAGCGCGTGCAGGACCGTCGCCGGATCGATCGCACGGTTGCCGATCGCGAGCGAGGCGATGGCGGCGGCGCCCAGCACGATCACCGACACGATCAGTCCCGCCGCGAGCGTGCCGGTGCGGCGCGGGGAGCCGTCTGCACGACTCCCCGCGCCGGTGTTCGAGACGTCCGTGCCGTCTTCCGTCGCCAAGGACATCTCTCGGATCACTCGCCGGCGATCGTCGGCTCGCCCTGCAGCGCGGCGGCGAGGTCGTCGACGTACTTCGGCAGGATGTACTTCAGCGAGAGCACGGTCGGTGCGCTGATCGCCGATGCCTCCGCGGCGTCGGCGTAGATCACGTACGAGCCGGCCTCGATCGGCGCCCAGCGCGAGACGACCTTGTTCTCGACCGTGTACGTGCCTTCATCCGCGCTGCCGCCCCATGCGGCGAACAGGTCGGCCTGCACGTCGTAGAGCTTCTCGAGGCTCACGCCGGTGTACCAGTTGTCGCCCTCGGCGCTGGCCAGGAAGCTGTCCATCGCCGACGTCGATGTGAAGCCGAGCGCCTCGGTGATGCGCACGCGCGGGTCGTACTCGAGGTAGACGCCGAGGTCGGTGCCGCCCTCGTTCAGGGTCAGGCCCCAGACGAAGGTCTTGTCGTCGAACTCGGGGTGCTCGTCGGCGAGCGTGGTGATCATGTCCTCGGTCTCGGCGATCAGCTCTTCGGCCTTCGCTTCCTCCGACATCGCCGCGCCGATCGTGCGGGTCATGTCCTCCCACGTGCTCGGGTCCCAGGCCCGCTCGATGTAGGGCACGGTCGGTGCGATCTCGGTCAGACGCTCGTACTCGACGTCGGTGACTCCCGAGTAGAGGCTCAGGATGAGGTCGGGCTTGAGCGCCTTGATCGCCTCGTAGTTCGGCCCGTCCTCCGTGAAGGGGATGATCTCGGGCGTCTCGCCGTATTCCTCGGTGACGAAGTCCTCGAACCAGGGCTGGTAGCCGCTCTCGTCGGCGCCCCAGACCTCTTCCATGCCGACCGGGTTCGTGCCGAGGGCGGCGACGATGTCGGGGGTCATCCAGCCGAGGGTCACGATGCGCTGCGGCTTCTCGGGGATGACCGTCTCGCCGTGGGCGTGCTCGATGACCACGGCATCGCCGGATGCCGAGGCGGAGGCGGATTCCGCGGTGTCGGCCGGTGTCGCGCACCCCACGAGGGTGAGGGTCGCGGCCAGGGCGGCCGCGACGAGCGCGGCACCCCGGCGGGTCTTCGGGCGCGCAGAAGCGTGCGTCATGATTCTCCTTCAGAGAGAGGGGAGGGGCGTGCCGCGTCCACGCGGCGGAAAGTTAGGTAAGCATGCCCTAACACAACGATGCTAGAACGCGAGATGCCCGCTGAGTGTCGAGGGGCAGACGACTTGTGTCGCCGAAACGACAGTCCGGGGTCATCCCGGGAGCGTCACCGCCAGTACCGCTGATGAACCGGGTCGGCCTGCACGCGCGCCACATGCTGCCGCGGGGTCGAGCCGAACCGCTCTTTGAATGCCGCGGAGAAGGCGCTGGTCGTGGCGTATCCGCAGCGGTGGGCCGCGGCGCCGATGGGGGTGCCGTCGACGATCAGTCGTGCGGCCAGCGTCATCCGCACGCCTGTCCGCCATCGGCCGAAGGGCATGCCGACGTCGTTCTGGAAGATGCGCAGGACGGTGCGCTCGTGAAGCCCGTGAGCGCCGAACAGATCCCGCGCACTGCGGGGGTCGCCCGGGTCGGCGAGCACGGCCTGCACCAGCGATCTCACCCGCTCGTCGGTCGGCATGGGCACCTCGCCCCAGCCGTCCGCGGTCTCTGTCGACGGGTGCTGCAGCATCTCGATGAGCACCGACTGGATGCGCACCCGCAGCGCGGTGGGCATGTCGTTCACTCCGAGGTGCAGCAGCATCTCCTGCACGGCTCGCGGCACCAGCACCTGCACGATGTCGTCGATGGGCGAGAGCAGCGAGGCATCGGAGATGTAGGTGTAGCACCCGGTCGAATCGCGCTCATGGCGAGCGGTGTGCGGCGTGCCTGCGGGAATCCAGATGCCCTGCCCGGGGGCGAGGCGCCACATGGCGTCCTGCAGCTGCACCCAGACCGTGCCGCGGTAGCACCAGGCGAGCATCGCATCGGGGTGTGCGTGCGGCGGTGCGAGCGGCCGGGTGTCGGTGTCCCCGCCGGTGACGACACCCGTGCCCATCAGGTACGGCTCTCGGATGCTCGACGGCTGCACCGGGCTCGCGGCCCACTCGTCCTGTCGATAGGAGTTCACTCTGCGCTCCGCGTCGGGCTCTATCGGGCGTCGCTCGCGGCGATCCGCGCCTCGACCGGGGCCCATCCGCTTTCGAGCACGCGGAACCCCGCATCGAGGATGCCGAGCTGGTCGTCGTTCTCGTTGACGAGCGGCTGCATCTGCAGGACGAAACGTGAGTACACCCGGATCTCCGGGGTCGGCGCCGTCAGCCCGAGCTCGTCGGCGATCGCGGCGGCCAGGGCGTCCTCGTGCCGCAGCCACATCCGCGCCGCGTAGTCCCGCAGCGCCGGAGTGTCGTTGAGGAAGCGGAGGAAGATCCGCGCCACGTCGTTGCCGTGCTCGTCGATGTTCGCGCCCACCTCGGCCGTGTAGAAGTCACGGATCGCCTGATTGATCGTCACGCCGGTCGCACGCTCGCGGACGGCGGAGACCAGTCGATCGCGTTGCTCGTCGTCCTCGTCGAAGACGAGCGCCTCCTTCTGCGGGAAGTGCGCGAACACGGTGGTGGGGGAGACATCGGCGGCGTCGGCGACCTCGCGGATGCTGACGTTGTCGAAGCCGCGCTCGAGGAACATCATCGTGGCGACGTCGGAGATGTTCTTGCGAGTCGCCGCCTTCTTGCGTTCGCGGCGGCCGAGCGGCTCGGTATCGGTCATGCGTCCAGGGTATCGCGCACTCGTTCCACAACTGGCTTGACACCAAAACTGGTATTGATACAGTTACGAAGTGACTACACCTAAAATCTCGTCTCCGCGCGGCGAAAAGCGCGCGTGGCTCATGCTCGTCGTGCTGACGATGCTGACCGTCGTCGGTATGACCGTCGTGCTCCCCGTCCTGCCCTTCGTCGTGCTGCAGCACGTCTCGCACGAGGGCGACCTCGCGATCTGGGTCGGCGTGCTCGAGGCGATCAACGGCCTGTGCGCGTTCCTGGTCGCCCCGTTCCTCGGCCGGCTGTCCGATCGCTTCGGCCGCCGCCCCGTGATCATCGGCGCCGCATTCGGCGCCGCGTTCGCCATGACCCTGTTCGGCATCGGCGGCGCCATCTGGGTGCTCGTGCTCGCCCGGGTCATCCAGGGGCTCACCGCCGGCGACCTGCCCGCGCTGTTCGCGTATCTCGCCGACATCACCCCTCCCGAGAAGCGGGCTCAGCGTTTCGGTCTGCTCGGCGCCCTCTCGGGCATCGGCATGATGATCGGGCCGGCCATCGGCGGTCTGCTCGCCACCGTGAGTCTGCAGCTGCCGGTGTTCCTCACCGCCGCCGTCGGCCTCACCATCGCGATCCTCAGCATCTTCCTGCTGCCCGAGAGTCTCGCGCCCGAGAACCGCATCGCGCGGATCGCGGTGCGCGACATCCAGCCGTTCGGAGTCTTCCGGGAGGCCTTCGGGCGCAGGGAGCTGCGCGGCCTGATGATCGGCTTCGGCCTGCTGGCGCTGCCGTTCGGCTTCTTCGTCAACAACTTCAGCGTGCTGGCGCTGGATGCGGTGCAGTGGGGGCCGACGCAGATCGGTCTGCTCACGGCCGGCGTCGGCATCATCGACATCCTCATCCAGGGCCTGTTGCTCGGCATCCTGCTTCCTCGCATCGGCGAGCGCGGTGTGATCATCAGCGGCATCGTCGCGCAGGCGATCGGACTCACCGCCCTCGCGATCGTCGCCTCGATCTTCGCGCAGCCGTGGGTGTTCATCGTGGGCGCCCTCCTGCTCGCCGCGGGGCAGGGGGCGTCGACCGCGGCGATGGACGGCGCGATGTCGAATGCGGTCGGAGACGACGAGCAGGGATGGCTCGGTGGCGCGACGCAGTCGCTGAACGCGGCGATGGGCACGGTGGCGCCGCTGATCGCGGGCGCCCTCTACGTGACCGTGAGCCATGCCGCGCCGTACTGGCTCGGAGCCGCGCTCATGGTCGTCGCCGTGGTCGTGGTCGCCCGCGCGCACATCGTGGACACCGCGAAGCGCCGGCCTGTCGACGGCGATGCTGTCATGCCGACGGAGCTCGCACGCGTGAACAACTGACCGGACGGGAGGGATGATGGAGGCATGCCGTCATCCCACCGCCCGGGTCTGCGGGTCTCGTCGGGCCTCACCATCCCCGAGTCCGAGCTGTCGTGGCGTTTCTCGAGGTCGTCCGGCCCGGGCGGTCAGGGCGTGAACACCGCGGACTCCCGCGTCGAGCTGGTGTGGGATGCGGGGGCGAGCGCATCGCTCACCCCCTACCAGCGCGAGCGACTTCTCGACCGGCTGAGCGGTCGCCTGGTGAACGGGGTGCTGACGATCGCCGCCTCCGAGCACCGGGCCCAGCTGCGCAACCGCGATGCCGCCCGCGAGCGGCTCGTGGCGCTCGTCGCCGATGCGCTGCGCCCGCCCGCCCCGCAGCGCCGTGCGACGAAGCCGAGTCGGGGCTCGAAGGAGCGGCGCCTGACCGCGAAGAAGCAGCGCACCGGCGTCAAGAACCTGCGCAAGCCCCCGCGAGACGGGTGACCGCGGCGGTCAGTCCTTGTCGTCGCCGGTGCCGCGCACCAGCTCGAGCCCTGCTCCGGCGAACTGGCGCAGGGTCGCATCGGGCAGGAATGCTCGGGTGAGGCCGCGGCCGATCGCAGCGAGGTCGACCTCGTCGCGATACAGCAGGTACATGGTCTCGTAGCGCGGGTGGAACTTCTGCTTGAAGCGGTGCAGCGAGCCGAAGCCGTACACGGGTTCGAGCGCCTCGGCCAGACGGTCGCTGAGAGCCGCGATCATGCCCGCGTCCGGCGGATAGTCGTGGGCGAGCGGGGCGCCCGAGAGCGACATGATCTCGGCGCCCTCCTCCGAGAACTGCCGCGCCGACGACCCGATCAGGTACTCCATCACAGGGCCGAAGCCGCCCTCGCGGCGGCGCATGAGATCGAGCGTCCATCCGCGCACGGCACCGCCCTCGCCGTACACCGGCAGCCACGACAGGAACCCGTCGACGTCGCCGTTCGGCGCGAGGGCGAGTGCGAGGCGCACCGCGGGATCCTCCGCCTCATCGAGCGTGCCGAGGGTGAACCGCATCTCCGGGAGGTCCTTGTCGCCGACCCAGGCCTCGGAGATCGCCCGCAGCTGCTGCTGCACGCCCCACGACTCGGCCTTGAGGTGCGTCATCCGGAACGTCATCTCATCGCGGCCCGCCCTGTTCAGCGAGGTCCGCACGGAGTTCCAGCGCTTGCCGGTGAACTCCAGGCCGGGCAGATCGACGATCGTGTCGTCGGCGACCACCATGCTGCGCCAGGTCGGGGGCACCGCCCTGCGGGTGGCGTCGTCGGCGCTGAAGAAGCACGGCACGAGCCCGGCGTTCTCGGCCGCACGGATGAAGGAGGCGACGGCCCCGGCGCGCGCCTGCGCCGGGCCGATCGGATCCGCGAGCGCGAGGGCGACCCCGGCCCGACGCTGATAGGCGACAAGTCCGCCGGGGACGCGGGCGTAGCTGTTGCCCTCCCACGTCGACATCCACGACAGGGTGCCGCCGCCGTGCTCCCGCAGCGCCGCCTTCACCTCGTCGACGGTCGGAGCGGGCTGAGTCCCCAGCAGCGATCTCCGCTTCGCGCGGAACGCCCGGCGCACCGCGACCAGGTACGCGAGCATGATCACCCAGAGCACGGCGTTCGCGAGAGCGAGCTCGGTGTCGCCGTCCCAGCGCAGGTCGATGTCAGCCTGCGAGAACACCGTGATGAGCACGAGCACGAGGGCTCCGACCAGGATGTTGAAGAGCCCGAGCAGCATCACGAGCACCCACGCCCAGCGTCGCCCGCGGCGCAGGCCGGTGACCAGCACCATGATCACGACGAGGTCGAGCGCGAGGTCGATGAATCCGCCCGACGCGGGATCGGTCTGACCGAACGGACCGTCGGTGGCCACCAGGGTGGTGATGATCTCGACCGCACCGAGGATCAGCAGCGAGACGACGGCGACGAGGCGCTGCTCCCGCACGGTCGTGCGCTGGACGCGCAGGGTGCGGTCGGCGAACAGGATCAGCAGCACTGCGAGCAGGTGCTCGAGGTCGGCGACCTTGCCCCAGAACAGCATCGAGATGAACACGAACCCCAGCAGCACGAGCCAGCCCCGCACCCGCCACGGCGGGCGGAAGAGTCCCACAGCGGCGGCGATGCACGCCATCGTCCCGCCGGATGCTCCGACGTCGAGCGCCTGCGCCTGCGTGGCGGCCCACGCCCAGGGCAGCTGCGAGGCGAGCAGCAGCACGAGGGCTGTCCCGAACATCGCGAACAGCTGGCCGATCCAGTAGTAGGCGAGAGCGACCCGGCTGCCCCGGCGGAACTCGAGGTACGCCATGCCCCAGAAGCCCGAGATGGTGAAGAGATAGACCCAGGGGGCGTTGACGAAGAACGTCCCGGTCAGCGGCGTCCACCACTTGCCGGCGAGGAAGTTCGGCAGCCCGTAGGCCACGCTCTCGAACAACGGGGTGCTCTCGAAGGGGCGCCACAGTCCCTGCCAGGCCACGCCGACGAGGAGGATCAGCAGCACCATCGTCAGGGTCGCCGGGATCCGCCTCACCACGGCGAGCACGGGATGCGCGGCGGATCGCGTCTCGGTCATGCGCTCAGCGTACCGACGGCCGCGGCGCGGTGACAGCATCCGATCCGACCTGTCGCCGGCCGCCGCCACCGCGTTGAATGGAGCCATGCCCCTGCATCCTGTGGACACCTCGCCGCACTCGCCGACCTCCGGGCACCGTCGAGCGTCGGCGCTCGCCGCCGCATCCGTGTCGGCGGTCCTGCTGCTGACGGCCTGCACATCGGAGTCGGCGACGGAGACCGCACCGGCCTCGGCGCCGGCCCCCGAGTCGTTCACCGAGGGGCTCGAGGCCCCCTGGTCGATCGCCTTCCACGGCGAGGTCGCGCTGGTGAGCGAGCGCGACAGCGCGCGGGTGCTCGAGATCGCCGACGACGGCACGGCGCGCGAGGTGGCCGTGATCGACGGCGTCTCGGCGCGGGGCGAGGGAGGCCTGCTGGGGCTGGCCGTGCGCGAGGACCAGCTCTTCACCTACATCACCGCGGCGGACGAGAACCGTGTCGAGCGGCGGGACATCCGTGGTGAGCCGGGTGACCTGTCCCTCGGGCTGCCGACGACGGTGATCGACGGCATCCCCGCCGCGGGCAACCACAACGGCGGGCGCCTCGGATTCGGACCCGACGGGATGCTGTACATCACGACCGGGGATGCGGGAGATCGCGGTGCGGCCCAGGATCTCGACGCGCTTGCGGGCAAGATCCTGCGGCTCACGCCAGCGGGAGAGGTGCCGGACGACAACCCGTTCGACGGGTCGCCGGTATACAGCTACGGGCACCGCAATCCGCAGGGGATCGCGTGGGATGCCGACGGGGCGATGTACGCGAGCGAATTCGGACAGGACACCTGGGACGAACTCAACGTGATCGAACCAGGGGGCAACTACGGCTGGCCCGAGGCCGAGGGGATCGCCGGAGACGACGACTACATCGACCCCGTGCAGCAGTGGGCGCCGGACTCGGCGAGTCCGAGCGGGATCGCGGTCACCGGATCCGACATCGTCATCGCCAACCTGCGGGGCGAACGCCTGCGGCTCGTGCCGCTCGACGACCTGAGCCGCAGCACCGAGCAGTACGTCGGCGAGTTCGGCCGCCTGCGCGACATCGTCGTCGGCGAGGGCGGCACGTTCTGGATGCTCACCGCCAACACCGACGGTCGCGGGAGTCCGGCGCAGGGCGATGACCGCATCCTCCGACTCGGGAGGGATTGAGCCGCCACCCCGACCGTCGTTCTCAGGCGAACGCGTCGATGCCGGTCGCCGCCACCGACAGCGCCCACAGGCGCTCGGCGGCATCCGTGTCGATCGCCCACTCCTTCACACCGCCGGTGGTCATGTCGGTGTGATCCGCCGGCACGATGCCCTTGATCGCGCAGTCCTCGCAGTACGCGCCGCTGCGGGAGACGAGCTCCGTCGCGGTCGCCGCCCACAGCCCGGTCGACGCGCCCTGGGCGGGGGTCTTGAACCGCGGGTTGGGTGTGCCGTCGGCGTCGATCCAGCCGCGCGAGAGCAGCTCCTCGCGCGGTACGTGCCGCTGCAGCTCGGTCATGATGCCGCCCGGGTGCACGGAGAACGCGAGGATGCCGCGGCCGGCGCCCCGACGCGCCAGCCCGACCGCGAACAGCGCGTTCGCGGACTTCGACTGCCCGTAGGCGACCCAGGGGTCATAGGGCGTCGTCTCGAAGTCGAGGTCGTCGAAGCGCACCGGCGAGCGGTAGTGGCCCCCCGACGAATACGAGATGACCCGCGCGCCGTCCGTCAGCAGATCGGCCACACCGCCCACGAGGGCGAAGTGACCCAGGTGGTTGGTGCCGAACTGCGACTCGAAGCCCTGAGCGGTGTGCTCGAAGGGCGTCGCCATGATCCCGGCCACGTCGAGCACCAGATCGATGGGCCGGCCGTCGCGCCGAACAGACTCCGTGAACGCGGCGACCGAGTCGAGGTCGCCCAGGTCGGCCGCGCGCACCTCGGTGCCACCGACCCCGTCGAGGGCCTGTCGAGCAGCGTCGGGACGACGCGCCGGGACGATCACGTGCACACCGGCGTCCGACAGGGCGCGCACCGTCTCGAGGCCCAGCCCGGAGTACCCGCCGCTGACGATCGCCGTGCGGCCGGAGAGGTCGATGCCGGCGATCACCTCGGCCGCAGTGGAGCGGTAGCCGAACTCCGAGTCGAGCGGCTGCTGGCGGGCGATCATGTCGAGGGGATCTGTCATGAGACGACCGTACGCCTGTGTGCTCGCTGCGGGCTGTGCGGCTCTCAGCGTCGTCCGCCGAGCCGTCATCCGCCGAGCCGTCGTCCGGACCGCGCGATCTCACGATCCGGCATCGGTGAGGGCGAGGACCGGGGCAGGGCAGAGCCGCCGCCCGTATGCCCGCCTAGACTGGAGGGGTGGCGAGACTGTTGATCGTGGGTGGGTTCCTGGCAGCCATCTTCTGGGTGTACAGCATCGTCGACTGCGCCGTCCAGCCGCAGACACGGCACCGTGGCGTGAGCAAGGGCATCTGGATCGCGATCGTGGCCCTGGTCCCGGTGATCGGCGGCATCCTGTGGTTCACGCTCGGCCGACGCCGCGCGAACGACGACGGCGGCGCCATCCGCATCGTCGCTCCGGATGATGACCCCCAGTTCCTCCGCAGCATCAGCAAGAGCGAGCAGGATGCCCGCATCCGCCGTCTCGAGGAGGAGCTCGCGCGGCTCGACGACGAGACCGACGACGGCCCCGCATCGGACAGCACGGCGCCGGACGCGCGTCCGTGACCTCGTCGCCTGCCATGGACGCGGCCGCGTCCCTCATCGCCGAGCTCATCGGCCACGGAGTGCGCGACCTCGTGCTCTCGCCAGGCTCCCGATCGCAGGCGCTCGCGCTCGCCGCGGTGCGCGCCGCCAACGACGGACACCTGCGTCTGCATGTGCGCATCGACGAGCGGGTGGCGGGGTTCACCGCCCTCGGGCTCTCCCGCGAGACGGGGGTGCCCGCCGCCGTCCTGTGCACCTCGGGCACGGCCGTCGCGAATCTGCTGCCCGCGACCATGGAGGCGTTCCACTCGGGCGTGCCGCTGCTGCTGCTCACGGCCGACCGCCCGCCGGAGCTGCGGGGCGTCGGCGCGAATCAGGCGACTCTCCAACCGGGGATGTTCGCCGCCTGGGCGCGGGAGCAGATCGATGCCCCGGTGCCGGGCCGCGGCGACGGTGACGGCGACTGGTCGGGACTCGCGGCGCATGCCGTCGCGGTCGCGATGGGAGCGGAGGCCGCGCACGGCCTCCCCGGCGTCGCCGGCCCCGTGCACCTGAACCTGCCCGCGCGCGAGCCCCTCTCGGGAGAGCAGCCGTCACTCGAGATCACACCGGGCGAGGCCCCGCGTCCTCCGCGGGCCGAACCGCTCGTCCTCGAGCGGGGTCCTCGTACCGTCGTCATCGCCGGTGCCGACGCGGGGCCCGATGCCGAGGAGCTGGCGCACGCCGGATCCTGGCCGCTCATCGCCGAGATCGTCAGCGGCGCCCGCTTCGGACGTCAGGTCGTGCACGGGTACCGCGCGCTGCTGAGCGACGCCGAGCTCGGCGGCCGCATCGAGCGCGCGGTGGTCTTCGGGCACCCGACCCTGAGCCGCGAGGTCGTGCGGCTGCTGGCGCGGGAGGACATCGAGGCGATCGCCGTGCGTCGCGTCGGGGAAGACCTCGACCTCAACGGGCGCACGACGGCGACCGCCTCGGTGGCGGTGGCCCCGGGATCGGCGGATCGCGAGTGGCTGGGCGCCTGGCTCGCGGCATCCGCACGGCGCGCCGTCGACCTCAGCGAGCGCGCCCCCGATCAGCAGGGACTCGCCTCGGCCGACCCCGGGGCGCGTCGTGAGGCGGTCGCGGCGGAGCTCGCCGCCGTGCGGCGTCCGCTCGATCGCGAGCTCCTCGTCGACGCGGTCTGGCGCGCGACCTGGCCGCACGACCGGCTGATGTTCGGATCGTCGCGGCTCGTGCGCGTGGCCGACGCGGTGCTGGGCGGCAAGAAGGTGCCGGTGCACGCCAACCGCGGTCTCGCCGGGATCGACGGCACCATCGCGACGGCGACGGGCATCGCGCTCGCCAGCCAGGCCGGCGGTGCACCCGGGGTGACGCGCGTGCTGCTCGGCGACCTCGCCTTCCTGCACGATGTCGGTGCGCTGCTGCTTCCGCCCGATGAAGACGAACCCCGACTGCAGGTGATCGTCGGCAACGACGGGGGAGGCACGATCTTCGACGGGCTGGAGGTCGCGGCGACGGCCGATCGGGCCGATCTCGACCGGGCCTTCTACACGCCCCACACGGTGCG
>Ga0308161_1002938_pt1 | contig 17309 bp, 15 predicted proteins | sample PhyFR2_FD_201034 | JGI IMG/M metagenome (GOLD analysis project Ga0308161, IMG submission 201034) | Phyllosphere microbial communities from UC Gill Tract Community Farm, Albany, California, United States - DLSLF.R2 | ecosystem: Host-associated > Plants > Phyllosphere > Unclassified | place: USA...
CAGCTCGCCGCGTTTGAGCACGCCGCAGCGCGCGTGCTTGCCCAGCACGTTCATCGTCACGTTCGCCAGCAGCGACTGTTGCAGGAACAGCCCCTGCCCCTTGCGGTCTTCCGGCACGTAGGCGATGCCGAGGCGGATCGCATCGCCCGGCGTGCGGATCGTCACCTTCTTGCCGTCGACTTCGATCGTGCCGCCGGCCATGCGGTCGGCGCCGAACACCAAGCGCGCTAGTTCCGTGCGACCCGCGCCGACGAGGCCCGCGAGGCCGACGATTTCCCCGGCGCGCACCTGCAGCGACACCGGATGCACGCGCGCGCCGTGCACGTTCGTCAGCTTCAGGCGCACGTTGCCGGGCACGCGTCCCTTGGTGTGTTCGTAGAAGCCGCCCAGTTCGCGCCCGACCATCATGCGCACCACCGTCTCCGGCGTCGCTTCCTCGCGCGTCAGCTCGCCGATCCAGGTGCCGTCGCGCAGCACGGTGACGCGGTCGGCCAGCATGCGCACCTCGGCCATGCGGTGGCTGATGTAGATGATGGCGATGCCGCGCGCGCGCAGCGCCCGCATCACGTCGAACAGGCGCTCGGTCTCGCGCTCGGACAGGGCGGCCGTCGGCTCGTCCATGATCAAGACGCGGCTGTCGTGCACGAGGGCGCGCGCGATCTCGACCTGCTGCTGGTCGGCGATCGACAGGCCGCTGGCCAGGCGCGTCGGCGGGAACGTCGCGCCCAGGCTGGCCAGCACCTCGGCCGCGCGCCGGTTCATCTGCGCCATGTCGACGATGCCGAAGCGGCTGCGCGGCTCGGCGCCCATGAAGATGTTCTGCGCGACGGTCAGGTTCGCGGCGACCGAGAGCTCCTGGTAGATCAGGTTGATGCCCTGGGCGCGCGCGTCGGCCGGGCACGTGATCGCGACCTTCTTGCCGGCCACGCGGATCTCGCCGGCGTCCGGCTGGTACACGCCGGCCAGGATCTTCATCAGGGTGCTCTTGCCGGCGCCGTTCTCGCCCATCAGCGCGTGGATCTCGCCGGGGCGGATGGTGAGGCGCACGCCGTCCAGCACCGTGACGGCGCCGAAGCGCTTGCGGATGCCGGCCACGTCGAGCACCGGTTGTGGTTCGATTGCTGCCATGTCTCCTCCGTTGCGGGGGCGGTGTTAGTGGCTGGCCCAGCCCTTGTAGGCCAGCACGTTCTGCTTGGTGATCGCCGGCGTCGGGATCAGGACGACCGGATTGGCCGGCCGCTTGCCGTTCATGATGTCGTAGCCGATGTCGATGGCCAGCGTGGCCATCTTGTACGGGTCCTGCGCGGTAGTGACGGCGAAGATGCTCTTCTTCGAGCGCAGCGCCGCCTCGGCGTCCGGCGCGCCGTCGACCGACGCGACCATCTGCACGTCCGCGCGGTCGGCCTGCTTGACGGCCAGCTCGGCGCCGATCGCGGACGGGTCGTTGATCGCGAATACGGCATCGATGCGGCGGTGCGCGATCAGGAGATTGGTCATGACTTCCATGCCGCCGTCGAGGCTCCCCTTCGCATCCTGGTTGTCGGACACGATGCGGATGCCGGTGCCCGCGAACGCCTGCTTGCAGCCGGCCACGCGCGCGATCACGGCCGTGACGGGCGGCCCGTTGACGATCACGACGTTGCCCTTGCCGTGCAGGCGCTCGACGATCTGCCTGCACGATTCGCGCCCGGCCATCGTGTTGTCGGACATGATCGTCGCATCGGCATTGTCGGCGCCGACGTCGACCGCCATCACGACGATGCCGGCACTACGCGCCTTCTGCAGCACGGGCGCGATGCCTTTCGGATCGGACGCGTTGACGATCAGGATGTCGACCTTGTTGGCGATGAAGTTCTCGATCTGGCCGACCTGCGTGTTGAGGTCGTACTTGCTGGAGACGGTGGTGACGCGGACCTTGTCGCCGCCGATCTTTTTCGCGGCGTCGGCGGCACCCTTGCCGATGGCGACGAAGTACGGATTGGCGAGGTCGCTGACGGCGACGCCGACGGATTTCAGCGGCTTGGCCGCGTGGGCCGGTCCGGCCAGGGAAAGCGCGAGCGCCGCCAGGCAGGCGAGCATGGATGGTCGTTTCATGGTGTCTCCGAACGTTTTTTGCCGAGGCTTGGCGCCTCATGATCTTCTCGTTGCAAAGAACTTTACACGTGTCGACTTTTTGTCGTCAACAGATTTTTTGTTGGATTTTTAACGATGTGTTGTTGTCATGCCGACCAGAAATATCGATCCGATACCTCTGCCTATGCGCTGCAATCGACCGTCTTATTGCACGCAAGTATTTTTGCTATGATGATGACGCGCCTGCCGGCGCCGCATGACGTTACGATGCGTGGTCTGCAGCTTTCCACCGTCGGGGAAAGCCAACATTACACGAGTCAAGAAATCGATGAAGATTGCGCCCAATGCCAACGCCGCCCGCGGCCCCGTCACGATGCACGACGTCGCCGCGCGGGCCGGCGTGTCGCGCGCCACGGTGTCGAAGTATTTCAACGACCGCGAGGGCCTGAAGGCCGACACCCTCGCCCGCATCGAACAGGCCTGCCGCGAACTGGAATACGTGCCCGACCCGCACGCCGTCAGCCTCGTGCGCGGGCGCTCGCGCATGGTCGGCGTGATCCTCCCGGTCGTCAACGAACCGTTCTTCGCCGAGGCGCTGCGCGCGATCGAAGCGAAGGCCAAGTCGCTTGGCATGGACGTGATCATCCAGTGCTCGTACAACGACCCGGCCGAGGAAGCGGCCGCGCTGATGACGATGCGCTCGATGAAGGTCGCGGGCGTGATCCTGACCGCCGTCGCGTCGACGGAAAACCGCGCCCTGCTGCTGCGGCTGGAGCAGGAGATGCGCATCGTCTACCTCGACAGCTACGTCCACGAGGACTGCAACTACGTCATGAACGACAACCGGCAAAGCATGGCGATGCTGACCCGCTACCTGCTCGGCCGCGGCCACGTGCCGGCCTTCCTGGGCGCGCCGCCGGTCGCGCATCCGTCGCCGCAGGAACGCCTGGCCGGCTACACGGACGCGATGGCGGAAGCGGGCCTCGCGCCGCACCTCGTCCCGGCCAGCACGCAGCCGTCGTGGGATTTCGAGGCGTTCGCCTTCCAGCACGTGCTCGACTGGCTCGCGGGCGGCGCCTGGAAGCGCGCGGGCATCACGGCGCTGGCCTGCGGCACCGACCGGCTGGCGATCGGCGCGATGTCCGCCTGCCGCCGCTTCGGCCTCGCGCCGGGCAAGGACCTGGCGATCGTCGGCCACGACGACCTGCCGATTTCCGCCTACCTGTACCCGCCGCTGACGACGTTCCGGCAGGACGTGGCGGCCATCGGCGTCGCGGCCATGGAATGCCTGCAGGCGCAGCTCGACGGCACGGACGTGACGCCGTTCCGCAAGCGATTCACGGGTGGACTGGTGCCGCGCGAGTCGGCGTGAGGCCGGTCAGCAATGAGCGATCAGAAATCAGCGATCAGCGCTTGGGCCGCAGCCACTTGAGCGCGGCGCGCGCGTTGGCCTTGACGGTATAGTCGATCTTGGCGATCTGCTCTTCCAGCGCCTCGGCCAGCACGCTGGCGGGGCTCGGCGGCGGCAGGTGCAGGTGGGCGTCGGCCTCGCCGTATTCGCGCCGGATCTCCATGCCGGCCTTCTTCGCGATGTGCATCATCGTGCGGTTCGACGACAGGCACTGCATGTACAGGGTGTCGACGTCGGAATTGCGGCAGTGCGTGGCCGCGCGCTCGAACAGGCGCGAGCCGACGCCCTGCCCGCGCGCCGTCTTCGACACCGAGACGCCGAATTCCGCCACCTTTTCCTTGTCCGTGTAATGGATGGCGTCCGGATGGGCGTCCTTCGACGTGAACGCGAGGTGGCCGACGCCGACCAGCTGGAACACGCGGTTGTAGACGCCGAACACGATGTCGTTGGCGAAGTCGAGTTTCGCCACGTACGTCTCGATTTGCGCATCCGGGATGACGCTGCCGAAGCGCAGCAGGCGGTCGTCCCGGTCGAGGGCGAGGAAATGGCGCAGCACACGCCGCCGGTCGCGCTCGCTCAGCGCCTTGACGAGCACGGTCTGCCCGCCCTTGCGGGCGATCAGGCTTTTCAGCCAGCGGTGGAGGGGACGGTCCAGCATGATGAGGATGGGATTGTGCGGCGCAACAATCCCGTATTGTAGCGGAGCCGGCGGCTGGCCGCCGGGTTCGCCTTCATCCGCGCACACGCTGCCGATGCGCGAATGCAACAGGTGCGGTGGCGCGGCGTGGTGACCAAACAGCCGATGTCACCCCACCACGTGCTCCTCCCCCAGACGCGGCATCGCCCCTGGCACTGTCATGCGCGCACCCGTTGCGCCGGCCAACAGGCAGGCGGCGGCGCCGAGGTTCCAGACGCCCTGGAGCAGCAGCACGCCAACGACGAGGGACTGCGTCATGTTCGCGCCGGCGGCAACGATCGCCACGCCAGGCAGCGCCCCGATCACCACGCCGGCCATCCCGGCCTTGCGCATCGCGCCCGTATCGCGCAGCAGCGCCAGCGACCACGCGACCGCGGCCAGCGACTGGCACACCCACGCCACGCGCGCGATATCCGTCAGGACGACGCCCGTCATCACCTGGATCAGCCAGTAACCGACACGCACGGCCTCGGGCGACTTCGTGACGAACAGTGCCGCCGTATCGGTACCGATGAAGCCATCGATGATCGTGGCCACGAGCATCAGCATGCTGCCGGCGCCATAGGCAATCAGGCCGACGAGGACAGGCGCACGCCGCAGGCCCAGGCGCTGCGACAGCACGGTGAAGCCGAACATCAGTCCGCCGATGCAGGCCATCGCGACGACATGGACGAGCTGGTGTGACTCGCGCAGGTTCACCATGCTCCGCAGGATCGACAACGGGTCGCGTCCTTGTGCCGCGGTGTCGAGCGCCACGGCGACGATCGACGCCAGCGCGCTCACGATGATGATCAGGCCGGCGCTACGGGCATAGGGCCGGGCAGCATTTGCGTGTTGAAGAGTCATGCATACATCCTTTAAGTGGGTAGCCGCACGGCGGTTTGCGTGCGCTATCGACTATGCGGATCGGGCTTGTCGCCCCGATGTATGCGCGGTAAAGATTTGTAAAGTTCAGCGCGCCCGCGGCAGCGTCACGCGCAGGCAGCTGCCCGCCTCGCGTGGCATGCATTGCACGTCGCCGCCGTGGTGGCGCGCGATCTGGCGCACCAGACTCAGGCCGAGGCCGACACCACCGGCCGCTTCGCTCGCGCCGGCGATCCGGTAGAACGGCTCGAAAATACGCTCCCGTTCGGGGCCGGGAATCCCGGGGCCGCCGTCGCATACGTCGAGCCGGAACGCGGCCTCCCCGGCCTCGGCGAGCCGCACGTCGACCGGCGAGCCGGCACCGTACCGGACGGCGTTTTCGAGCAGGTTGCGCACCATGCGGCGCAGGAGCTTCGCGTCGCCCCTCACGTCGACCATGCCCGCGTCCAGCGCGGCGCCGACCCGCGCACATTCCTCGGCGACGATGCCGGTGAGGTCGACCTCCTCGGGATGTGGTATCGCGGCGCCGACCGCGTCCAGGCGGCTGGCAAGCAGTATCTCGTCGATCAGCTGGTCGAGTTCGGCGACATTCCGTCGCAGTTCGGCCTGCATGGATGGCGTGGCCTGCCCCGCCATCAATTCCGCCACCATGCGGATGCGTGCGAGGGGGGAGCGCAATTCATGGGAAGCGTTCGCCAGCAGCGATTTCTGCGCGGCGACCAGTGCTTCGATGCGTGCGGCCGAATGGTTGAAGCTGGCGGCCAGACGCGCCACTTCGTCCTCGCCCTCGACGGCAACGCGCGTTGCGAACTGTCCCTCCCCCCATGCTTCGACGCTGCGTTGAAGCCGTTCGAGACGGCCGGTCAGCCGCCGCACGACAGGATAGGCACCGGCCGCGACCACCAGCGCGATCACGACCAGCAGCGCGACGAATCCCATTGCATGCATGTGTACGCCGCCGGTCGCCACGCCCGTGCGCGGCGGACCGAAGCGCAGGTGCGCAAGACCGAACAGGATTGCGGCCGCGAGCAGACTGGCCAGCAGGGCAAGGTAAAAGCGCAGGTACAGGCGCCGCCCAAGTACGCCCGAGCGGCGCGCGGCATCACGCATCGTGGACCTTGGCGAATACGTATCCGGCCCCGCGTACGGTGATGATGCGGCGCGGCTGCTTCACGTCGTCCTCGACGGCTGCGCGCAGGCGGCCGATGTGGACGTCGATCGAGCGGTCGAATGGATCGAAGGCGTCGCCCTTGACCGCATCGAGGAGCTGCTCACGCGACAGCACGCGACCGGCACGCTCGGCCAGCGTGACCAGCAGATCGAACTGGTAGGCGGTCAGCGTGCGCGGTTCACCGTTCAGGCACACGGTACGCGCGCCGATGTCGATGTCGAGCGCGCCGAAGCGCAGCACCCTGGACGCCGGTTCTTCCGCCAGCGGCGGGCGCCGCAGAACGGCGCGCAGCCGCGCCAGCAGTTCGCGCGGTTCGAACGGTTTGGGAAGGTAATCGTCGGCCCCGATTTCGAGGCCGACGACGCGGTCGAACGGGTCGCCTTTGGCGGTCAGCATGACGACCGGGATCGAACGCAGCGGCGCGGCGAGCGCGCGGATCCGGCGGCAGACGTCGAGGCCATCCATGTCCGGCAGCATCAGGTCCAGCAGGACCAGCTTGAAGGCGTGCTCATCCCGCTGCAGCATGGCGATGCCCGCCGTTGCCGTTGCGGCGTGAGACACCCTGAAGCCCTGCGGCTCGAGATACGTCGCGACCATGCCGGCAAGGCGCTCGTCGTCTTCAATCATCAGGACATGCTGGACCATGAATCATCATACCTCAGGGCATTCGCTCAATGCATCCGCTCAATGCATCCGCTGCTTCAGACGTTCGGCGAATGCCGCCCTCTGCTCCGGCGTGAGCACGTCGGCGGCATCCTCCACCGCCGCCAGGATGCGGCGGCTGATGACATCGGCCTGCTGGATCTGCGTGGCGCGCAGCTGTTCCAGCGCGGCGCGGTCGATCACCGGCGCCATCAGCAACGTGTGCGCCTGGGCATGCGCGCGGCGGAACTGCTCATGCGCCGGGCGCAAGTCGGCCATGGCAGACTTCGCAATGGCGGCCACCCGCGCTTTCTGGTCGGGGCTGGCGCCGGCGGCGAGTTGCGCGACCATCTTGTCGACGTGCGCATCCATGGCGGCCGGGTCCATCGCCATGTGCCCGGCGTGGCCGGGATGGCCGAGCAGTCCCGCACCACCGCCGGCAAAACTGACGCCCGCCGCACTGACCGCCGCGGCGAGCACGGCAGTGATGAGCCAGCGCCGTCCGGAACGGCGTGCGGGTGCGGCGGTGTGGCCGGCGTGGTTGTCGTTGTGTGTGTTCATCGTTAGCCTCATGTAAGTGGAGAAGCTCCACAGTAAGGCTCGCACGTGCACGGAATGTGAGTGGCGGGTAAAGATTTGTAAAGCTGGGCCGTAGCGCCGACAACATGCGGGTGGCAGGTTGCCGCTTGAGGATTCGGCCGCTGCCAGCCGCTCCAGGTTGCATTGCCGAGCCCGTCATTGCGCTCGTCTGCCGGCTTGGCGACTCCCGGGCTCGGCAGACGTCGAGCATCCGGACAAATCAATCCCTCACATCCCCCAGCGCCGCCTTCACGGCCGCCACGCGCGCCGCATGCACCGCTTCCGGGATCTTCTCGCGATTCTCCACGTAGCGCGCCGCCACCTCCCCCGCATTCACGCCGCGGGCCGCGGCCAGCGCACGCAGCAGATACGGCGCCTGCGGATACTCGCGCGTGCGCATCTCGTGCTGCTCGCTGCCCCGCCCGCGCGCATCGCATTCGGCCGCCAGCAGCATCTGTGCGAAGCGCTCCGGCTTGCGGAAGCCGTCGCAGCGCTCGAACAGGGTGACGATCGTGTTCGGGCGCAGTTCCAGCGCGCGGCTGACGTTGCCGTGTTCGCGCGCGGTCATGACGGCCAGGTCGCGGCAGTCGGTCGGCACGCGCAGGCGTTTGGACAGGTCCGTGACCAGGCGCGGCCCCATGCCTTCATGGCCGTGGTGCTTCGGCCAGTGTTCGGGCGGCGTCGCGCCCTTGCCCAGGTCGTGCATCAGCGCGGCGAAGCGCACCGGCAGGTCGAACCCGCGCTGCGCCGCGTAGTCGATCACGAGCATCATGTGCACGCCCGTGTCGACTTCCGGATGGTGCAGCGGCGGCTGCGGCACGCCCCACAGCGCGTCCAGTTCGGGCAGGATGCGCGCCAGCGCGCCGCAGTCGCGCAGCACGGCGAACATGCGCGAGGGCTTTTGCTCCATCAGGCCGCGCGACAATTCCTGCCACACGCGCTCCGGCACGAGCGCATTCACTTCGCCGGCCTCGACCATCTGCCGCATCAGCGCGAGCGTCGTGTCGGCCACGGTGAAATCCGGGAAGCGCGCGGCGAAGCGCGCCAGGCGCAGGATGCGCACGGGGTCTTCGGCAAACGCCGGCGACACGTGGCGGAACACGCGGTCCTGCAGATCCTGCAGGCCGCCGTACGGATCGACGATGCTGCCGTCCGCGGCGCGCGCCATCGCGTTGATCGTCAGGTCGCGCCGGATCAGGTCGTCTTCGAGCCTGACGTCCGGCGCCGTGTGGAACACGAAGCCGTGGTAGCCCGGCGCCGTCTTGCGCTCGGTGCGGGCGAGCGCGTATTCCTCGTGCGTTTCCGGGTGCAGGAAGACGGGGAAATCCTTGCCGACCGGACGGAAACCCTGCGCGACCATGTCGTCGGGCGTGGCGCCGACGACGACCCAGTCGCGGTCCTGCACGGGCAGGCCCAGCAGCGCATCGCGGACGGCGCCGCCGACGATGTACGCCTGCATCGTCACTCCGGCAATTCGTCTTCGTGCGCGTCGGCGATGTCCGTTTCGGCCAGCGCTTCCGCCACCCAGCGCGCGACGGCCGGATGCGCCAGCACGCGCTCGCAATAGGCCTGCAGCGCCGGCGCCAGCGCCACGCCATAGGTCTGGAAACGCGTGACGACGGGCGCGAAGAACGCGTCGGCGATGGAAAAGTCGCCGAACAGGAAGCGGTGGTGGCCGAAGCGCGCCAGGCACTCTTCCCAGATCTCGCAGACGCGGCCGATGTCGGCCTGCGCGCCCGGCGTGCGGCCGCGGCCCGGCAGGCGCGCCTTGACGTTCATCGGCATCGCGCTGCGCAGGTCGGGAAAGCCGGAATGCATCTCGGCCACGACGGCGCGGGCCAGCGCGCGTGCCGCGACGTCCTGCGGCCACAGGTGCTTGTCAGGGAACTGTTCGGCCAGGTATTCGCAGATCGCCAGGCTGTCCCAGATCGTCATCTCGCCGGCCAGCAGCACGGGCACGCGGCCGGCGGCGGAATAGCGGGCGATGTTGACCGAGGTATCCGGCTGGTCGAGCAGGATGCGCACTTCCGTGAACGGGATGCCGGCGGCGACAGCGGCCACCCACGGCCGCATCGACCAGGAAGAGTAATTTTTGTTGCCGATGACCAGGGTCAGGCCGGCCTGGCGTGCATTGTCGAGGGTCTGCGTCAGCGTAGGGTCGAGTTCGATAGTCTGCATGGTGAGGCGGGATCAATGAGGTCAGCGCCCGGCACGGGCGCGCAGGACGTCGAGTCCGCCGGGGGGCGCCAGGTACTGCGGCGCGACGGCCTCGAGCGCCGTGAGCTTGATTCCCAGCGCCGCTGTTGTCAAGACTTTATTGTCCCGCGACGGGTGCAGCACGTTGGCGACACGCATCGAATCGAGGTTGTCGCGCGTGATGACGGGCGTGCCGGGCAACAGCTCGAACAGCATGGCCTGCAGCCGCGCCAGCGCATCCGGCAGCGCGACGATTTTTCGCTCGTGGCCGGCATAACGGCCGGCCAGGCGCACCAGCTCGGCCAGTTCGTAGACCTGCGGCCCGCCCAGCTCGAACGTCAGGCCGGCCGTGTGCGGATCGAGCAGCGCGCGCGCGAACGCTTCCGCCACGTCGCCCACATACACGGGCTGGAACAGCGCGTGGGCGCTCGCCAGCGGCACGATGGGCAGGTGGCGCTGCAAACGCGCGAACAGGTTGAGGAAATGGTCGTCGGGGCCGAACACGACGGACGGCCGGAAGATCGTCGCCGCCACCGCCGGCTGGCTCGCCGCGGCCGCTTCGCCGTCGGCCTTGGAACGCAGGTACATCGACGGGCCATGGCGGTCGGCGCCCAGTGCGCTCATGTGCAGGTAGCGCGGCACGCGCGCGGCGGCGCAGGCGCAAGCGATGCGGTGCGGCAGCTCCACGTGCACGCGGCGAAAGTCCGGCCCGTACGGGTCGCCGCGGCGCGAATGCAGGATGCCGACCAGGTTGACGACGGCGCCGTGCCCGGCCACCAGCCGGGCCAGCGCCGCGTCGTCGTACGGGTCGGCCTGCACGATGTCGACGCCGGGCAGCGGCGCCAGGTGCATCGCGCGGCTGGCGTGGCGCGTCGGCACGACGACGGTGAAGCCCTGCCCGGACAGCCGGGCCGCGAGGTGGCCCCCGATGAAGCCCGTGGCGCCGAACAGCACGACCGATTGCACATGCATGATGCCTCCCGATGGTGTCTGGTGTCGGCGCCCGCCGTCACGGCAGGCCGATGCCGCCTCCGCGCGGCGTGATCGTGCCCAGGCGGGCCTTGAGCGATTGCGGGCGTTTCTCGAACAGCGCGGCATAGTTCGTCGCGTTCGACATCACGTTGCGCACATAGGTTCGCGTTTCCTCGAACGGAATCGATTCGACGAAGATCGCGCCTTCCATCGGTGCGTTCAGCAGGCCGCGCCACGTGCGCGCGCGTCCCGGGCCGGCGTTGTAGGCCGCCGTCGCCAGCACCTGCGAGCCCTCGGCGTTGTTCAGCACCATGTTCAGGTAATTGGTACCGAGCACGATGTTGGTCCGGATGTCGTTCAGCATGCCGTGGCCATAGTCCGCCAGCCCGATCTTTTCCGCCACCCACTTGCCGGTCGACGGCATCACCTGCATCAGGCCGGACGCGCCGACGCCCGACTGCGCATCCTTGACGAAGCGCGATTCCTGGCGGATCACGCCGTAGACCCAGGCCTGGTCGAGGCCGAGGTTCTGCGCCGTCGGGTGCAGGATCTCGTTGTGCGGCGCCGGGAAGCGCTGCGTGTAGTCGAACTCGGTGCGCGTGCGTTCCGACGTCGACAGCATGCGGTCGAGGATGTCGTTCTGGCGCGCGAACTCGGCCGCCGCGAGCAGCTGGCGTTCCGTGAAACCGTTCAAGGTCCAGTTCCATTCGCGCGTGCCTTCGAAGCGCATGCGCATCGAAAAGAACTTCAGCGCGCGCCGGAAGCCCGGATTGGCGGCGACCTGCGCCAGCTCGGCCGGCGTGGGCGGCACGGCGCTGGGCGGGATGCTGATCTGCATGCCCAGCTCTTCCATGGCCAGCTGGCCATAGAAACTGTTCTGGTCGGCGATGCGGCGGTACAGCGCCTGCGCATCCTCGCGCCGGCCGTCCGCCTGCAGGCAACGCGCGAGCCAGTAGGTCCAGACGGCCTCGTCGTGCTGCTGGCGCGGCATCGTCTCGATCGTCGCGCGCACCGTTTTCCAGTCATTGCGGCGCAGGGCGATCCGGGTCTTCCATTCGAGCTGGTTCCACGACAGCGGCGCCCCGGCGGCGCGCTGCCAGTAATCGTACGCGTCGGGCGACAGGGTGAGCGAAGCGGCGAGCGCGACGTTGGCCCAGCCGATCGCCTGCTCCTGCTCCGACAGGCTCGGGGCGTTCTTGTTCAGCGCCACCGTCGCCAGCTTGAGGCTCGTGCGCGCCATGCGGCCCACGGCGACGAGGTAGATCTCGTGCTCGGCGCGGGTGGCGCCGATGCCGCGCGCCATCGCCACGGCCGGCACGTCGACGGCTTGCGCGGCGCGCGTGTCGGATGCGCCCAGCAGCGCCGCCGCGCGCTTTGCCGGCCCGGTCGCGTGCATCTCGCCCGCCAGGCGCAATTGCGCCAGCAAATCGTCCGGCGTGAACTGGCCGGACTGGGCCAGCTGGTTGATCAGCCCGTTGCACGCTTCGCCGTAGGCGGGCGGATTGTCCAGCAGCACGCGCGCGTCCGCCGCCACGTTCTGCCCGCGCGCCGCGCGCGACATCAGCGCGTAGCACTTGACCTGGTAATCGTCTTTCTTGACGAACAGCGGCAGTTCGCGGTCGAAGTTGGCCCAGTCGCGCTTGCGGCCGAGTTCGAGCAGCCAGTCGTTGCGCAGGCGGTCGGCGATGGCGCTGCCTTCGTAACGTTTCAGGAAATCCAGGATTTCCTCGTTGGCGGCGTCGCGCAGCCGTGGTTTGAGCCGATAATAGTCGACATACGACGGAATCGCGTAGGTCGGCAGGCGTGCGGCCAACGTCGCGGCGCGGTCGGCATCGTTCTTGCGGGCGGCATCGCGCAGTTGCGCAAAGAGGTCGTCCTGCTCGCGCGTGGCGTCCGGCGCCAGGGCGGGCGCGACGATCGGTGCGGCCGCGATGACGGGCGGGACCGACGCGGCGGACGGTGCCGGCGCCGGCGCGGCAGGCGCGGGCGCCATGGGCGCAGGCGCAGGTGCAGCCGGTGCCGGCGCGGTGGGCGCGGACGCAAGGGGTGCCGTGACGGGCGTGGCGGACTGGGCCGCGACGCCGGACGGCGCGAGGAGGAGCAGGCTCGATGCGGCAATGACAGTGCCGGCAAACAGTTTCTGCGACATCAACAATTCAATGTTCAATGTAGGCTTCATTTCATCCATGACCGGCGAATCAAGAATACCATGCGGCCCCGACGGCCTGCCAGACGCACACCCAAGCGTGACGGACCCGGGCCAGGCGGCAAAGACGGCGCTGCGCAAGGCGCTCAGGACAACACGTGGGGCGCTCGACCCCGCAATCAAGGTCCAGTGGGACGCCCACATCGGCGCGCAGATCGTCGCGTGGTGGCGCCTGCGCCAAATCGCCACGCTCGGCGTCTACTGGCCGCTGGCCGGCGAACCCGATCTGCGCGCCGCCTACGCGGAACTGCATGCGGTCGGCGTGCGTCTCGCGCTGCCGGTCGTCATGGAACGGGACGCCCCGCTCACGTTCACGGCCTGGACGCCCGGCGAACCGATGCTGCCGGACGAAGCCGGCGTGCAGGTTCCGGCCGCGCTGCGCTTCATCGAGCGCCCGCCCGCGCTGCTGATCCCTTGCCTCGGCTTCAATGCCGACGGGTACCGCCTCGGCTACGGCGGCGGCTATTACGACCGCACGCTCGCCGTGCCGCCGCGGCCGCACACGCTCGGCATCGCCTACAGCAACCAGCAGGCCGTGTTCGGGCATGCGCCGCACGACGTGCCGCTCGACGTGATCGTGACGGAGACCACCCGCATCCTCTGAGCCCTGCCCTACCGTACCGCATGCGTGTGGCACGTGCATGACAGGTCGTGAAAAAGCCCGCGCGGCGCGTCGTCGCGCGGGCCTCGACGCGGGCAGGTGCCGGCTCAGGCGCCCTTGACCCGCTGCCAGATCGCGGTCGTGGCGGCCGCCTGGTTCATGCTGTAGAAGTGCAGCCCCGGCACGCCGCCGGCGATCAGGCGTTCGCACAGGCCGCTCACGACGTCCAGGCCGAACGCCTTGATCGACGCCGAATCGTCGCCGAAGCTGGCCAGCTTCAGGCGGACCCAGCGCGGGATCTCGGCGCCGCACATGTCGGAAAAGCGCATCAGCTGGGTGTAGTTCGTAATCGGCATGATGCCGGCCACGATGGGTACGTCCACGCCCAGCTTGCGGACGTTGTCGACGAACTGGAAGTACGCGTCCGGATTGTAGAAATACTGCGTGATCGCGGCGTTGGCGCCGGCCTGCACCTTGCGCACGAAAGCCTGCAGGTCGTCCTGCGGCGATTTCGCCTGCGGGTGCATTTCCGGATACGCGGCCACCTCGATGTGAAACCAGTCGCCCGTTTCCTGGCGGATGAATTCGACGAGGTCGCTGGCATAGCGCAGTTCGCCCGCGCCGCCGTAGCCGCTCGGCAAATCGCCGCGCAGCGCGACGAGGCGGCGGATGCCCTTGGCCTTGAATTCTTGCAGGATCGCGCGGATCGACTCGCGGGTGGCGCCGACGCAGGACAGGTGCGGCGCGGCCGCATGGCCTTCGGCCAGGATGTCGAGCACGGTGGACAGCGTGCCCTGCTGGGTGCTGCCGCCGGCGCCGAACGTCACGGAGAAATACTTGGGGTTGAGCTCGGCCAGTTTTTGGCGAGCCACGCGCAGCTTGTCCGCGCCCTCGGGGGTCTTGGGCGGGAAAAACTCGATGCTGATGTCAGGGGTTTCCATCTTTGTTGAGGAGTAAGGTAGAAAGCGCCCACGAAATGACACTGTACAGGATCGCCGCCAGGAAGGCGGACCAGAACCCGGCCACGTGGAAGCCCGCGACGAGATGCGCGACGAGCCAGAACAGCAGCGCGTTGATTACCAGGATGAACAGGCCGAGCGACAGGAAGGTCACCGGCAGGGTCAGCACGACGAGCACGGGACGGATCACCGTGTTGACGAGACCCATGACGAGCGCGGCGACGAGGGCGGCGCCGACGTTGTCGACCGAAACGGAGTGCATCAGGTAAGGCAACGCCAGCAGGGCCAGGGCATTGATCAGCCAGGTCAGGAGCAAACGCATAATGTGTCTTTCGCGAGGGCGGACCGGGCCACTGCCTGCGCTCGCAAGCGACGCAGGCAGGTGGTCCGCACGGGTTGTCCGGCACGCGGGCCGCTGCCGGGGATGGAATCCCGACAGCGGCCCGCGTCAATTCACGGAAGAGCTTACCAGATCAATACCGGTAGTGTTCCGGCTTGTAGGGGCCTTCCTTGCTCACCGTGATGTAGGCGGCTTGCTCGTCCGTCAGCTCGGTCAGCTGGGCGTTGAGCTTCTTGAGCTGCAGGCGGGCGACTTTTTCGTCCAGCTTTTTCGGCAGCGTGTACACGCCGACCGGGTAGGCGGCGGTGTTGGAGAACAGTTCGATCTGGGCGATGGTCTGGTTCGCGAACGACGAGCTCATCACGTACGACGGGTGACCCGTGCCGCAGCCCAGGTTCACCAGGCGGCCTTCGGCCAGCAGGATGATGCGACGGCCCGACGGGAAGATCACGTGGTCGACCTGCGGCTTGATGTTTTCCCACTGATACTTGCGCAGCGCGGCGACTTCGATCTCGTTGTCGAAGTGGCCAATGTTGCAAACGATCGCCTGGTCCTTCATGCGCAGCATGTGCTGCTCGGTGATCACGTGGTAGTTGCCGGTGCAGGTGACGAAGATGTCGCCGTGTTCGGCGGCGTATTCCATCGTCACGACGCGGTAGCCTTCCATCGCGGCCTGCAGCGCGCAGATCGGGTCGATCTCGGTGACCCAGACCTGGGCCGACAGCGCGCGCAGCGCCTGGGCCGAACCCTTGCCGACGTCACCGTAGCCGCACACGACGGCGACCTTGCCGGCGACCATCACGTCGGTCGCGCGCTTGATGCCGTCGACCAGCGATTCGCGGCAGCCGTACAGGTTGTCGAACTTCGACTTGGTGACGGAGTCGTTGACGTTGATGGCCGGGAATGCCAGCTTGCCTTCCGCGTGCATCTGGTACAGGCGGTGCACGCCGGTCGTCGTCTCTTCGGTCACGCCCATGATCTGCGGCAGGCGCTTCGAATACCACTGCGGATCGCGCGCGAGGCGGCCCTTGATGGCGTTGAACAGGCAGATTTCTTCTTCCGAACCCGGCTTGTCCAGCACCGAGATGTCCTTCTCGGCACGCACGCCCAGGTGCAGCAGCAGCGTGGCGTCGCCGCCGTCGTCCAGGATCATGTTGGCGTAGACGTCATCGCCCCATTCGAAGATGCGGTGGGTGTAGTCCCAGTATTCGTCCAGCGTTTCGCCCTTGATGGCGAACACCGGCGTGCCGACCGACGCGATGGCGGCGGCGGCATGGTCCTGCGTCGAGTAGATGTTGCACGAGGCCCAGCGCACCTGCGCGCCGAGGGCTTCCAGCGTGCGGATCAGCACGGCGGTCTGGATGGTCATGTGCAGCGAACCGGCAATGCGCGCGCCCTTCAGGGGCTGGGCGGCCGCGTATTCCTCGCGGATGGCCATCAGGCCCGGCATTTCGGTTTCGGCGATGCGGATTTCCTTTTCGCCCCACGAGGCGAGGCCGATGTCGGCAACGAGGAAGTCCGGGGAAGTGTCTTTGAGTACGGCGCTCATCACGCCCTCCTTTCAAGTTAAGAAAAAAGTAACGTGAGCGCGGTGTTGAAGTCCGAGCCTGGCGAAAGATCTTTCGTCGCAGCGCTCCTCGGAATTCATAAGTTTAGCACGGCAAACCGGCCTGTGTACGCGGCGGCGGCGGTTTGATGCGATTCGCCGACACCGGTGCGTGGCTCTGTGGCGGGACGGCCATGAAAAATGCGCCCGCAGGCGCATTTTCACGTTGTCGCGTTCGGCGCGGCGCTTACGCCAGGCCGGCTTCGGCGCGCAGCAGCGCGGCCTTGTCGGTGCGCTCCCACGAGAATTCCGGCTCTTCGCGGCCGAAGTGGCCATAGGCCGCCGACTTCATGTAGATCGGGCGCAGCAGGTCGAGCATCTGGACGATGCCTTTCGGGCGCAGGTCGAAGTGTTCCATCACCAGTTCGGCGATCTTATCGTCCGGAATCACGCCCGTGCCTTCCGTGTAGACCGTGATGTTGATCGGACGCGCGACGCCGATTGCGTAGCTGACCTGCACCTGGCACTGGCGCGCCAGGCCGGCGGCGACGACGTTCTTGGCGACGTAGCGCGCGGCATACGCGGCCGAGCGGTCGACCTTGGACGGGTCCTTGCCGGAGAACGCGCCGCCGCCGTGCGGGGCTGCGCCGCCGTAGGTGTCGACGATGATCTTGCGGCCGGTCAGGCCACAGTCGCCCTGCGGACCGCCGATGACGAAGCGGCCGGTCGGGTTGACGAGGTAGCGCGTGTCCTGCAGCCATTCCTTCGGCAGCACGGGCTTGATGATCTCCTCGATCACGGCTTCCTCGATCTGGCTGTGGCTCACTTCCGGCGCGTGCTGGGTCGACAGCACGACGGTGTTCACGGACACCGGGCGGCCGTTTACGTAGCGCAGCGTGACCTGCGACTTGGCGTCCGGGCGCAGCCACGGCAGGCGGCCGTCCTTGCGCAGCTGCGACTGGCGCTCGACCAGGCGGTGCGCGTAGTAGATCGCGGCCGGCATCAGTTCCGGCGTTTCGTCGCAGGCGTAGCCGAACATCAGGCCCTGGTCG
>Ga0308161_1002939_pt1 | contig 17304 bp, 19 predicted proteins | sample PhyFR2_FD_201034 | JGI IMG/M metagenome (GOLD analysis project Ga0308161, IMG submission 201034) | Phyllosphere microbial communities from UC Gill Tract Community Farm, Albany, California, United States - DLSLF.R2 | ecosystem: Host-associated > Plants > Phyllosphere > Unclassified | place: USA...
GAACGCGCGCCACGCCTATTTCCTCGACCTGCTGCTGCCGCACCTGCACCTGGCGCTGGGCCGGCTGCCGCTGCCGCGCGCGGCCCCATCGCGCCTGCCGGCGCGGCCGCTGAGCGCGCGCGAGACGGAAATCGTCGGCTGGCTTCGTGCCGGCAAAAGCAACGACGAGATGGGACGCCTGCTCGGGATCAGCGCGCTGACCGTCAAGAATCACCTGCAGCGCATCTACCGCGCGCTCGGCGTCAGCAACCGCGCGCACGCACTGGCGCGCTGCATGGACCTGCGGCTGCTGCCGGATTGAGACTTCAGGATTTCGGATCGGCCGCGCGGTTGGCGGCGTCGTGGCGGTAGGCTTCGGCGTTGGCGTCGATGATGCGCAGCCCCCGGCAATTGTCGGCCGCGCAGTCCGGCGCCGGCATGTTGGCGGCGGGAACGGTGGCGACCAGGGCCGCGGTCTGCGTCGCCGGGGCCGCCTGGTTGCCGCTGCCGCAGGCGGCGAGCAGGGTGGCGAAGGCGACGGCGGGAACGGCACGGAAAGCGAAGTTTTTCATGGATTGCGGGAAACAATGTGAAATGGGATGGCCACTCTAACGTTGAACACGGCTCGGCTCAACCGCTAAATTTGTTAAATGCAGAGAAATATTGAAAGTTCGAAATATTTTCTAATGGAAATATCTGCAGTTGCGCGACGATGCAGAAAGATGCTCACGTGAAAAATCTTTAAAACAACGAGAAAAAAATCGCGCAACAACCACGGCACGGACGCGTTCTCGGGCGACGAAACGGTGTCCCGGCGCGCCAAACCGGTATAGAATTTTGCAAATGGGAAATCAGCCGCGGGATCGCCGAAATGCGTTGTCGGCATGGCTGGGCCGTGGTAGCCTTCGCAAGAGGCTTTACGTTTGAGCAATAGAGGAGTTGGTTGGATGTACCCTGAGTTGAACCAGGACGCGGCACCGCGCGTCCGCCAGGCCGGCTTCACGCTGCTCGAGCTGCTGGTGGTCATCGTGATCATCGGCCTGCTCGCGGCCTACGTCGGGCCGAAGTATTTTTCCCAGCTGGGCAAGTCGGAAGTCACCGTTGCCCGTGCCCAGATCGAAGCGTTCGACAAATCGCTGGACACCTACCGCCTCGACGTCGGCCGTTATCCGACCACCGAGGAGGGCCTGAACGCGCTGCTGACGCAGCCGCCGGCCGCGGCCGGCAAATGGAACGGTCCTTACCTCAAGAAAGGTGTGCCGCTCGATCCGTGGGGCCATGCCTACCAGTATCGCGCGCCCGGCGCCAAGGGCGAGTACGAGATCGTATCGCTCGGCAAGGACGGCCAGCCGGGCGGCGAAGGCGAGAACGCCGACATCACCTCGCAATAACACCACGCCCCCTTCCATCGCCATGCAGTTCGCGGTACGCACCCTGGCGCCCGACATGCGCATCGCCAGCGTCGTCGTCGACGCCCCGGACGAGGCCGACGCGCGCCGCCAGGTCGAGGCGCGCGGCCTGTACGTCAGCGCCATCGAACCCGTGCACGCGCCGCTGCTGCGGCGCCAGCGCGGCGGCAAGCTGTCGCTCGTGCTGTTCAGCCAGGAGCTGCTGGCGCTGCTGACGGCGGGCCTCGGCATCGTCGAAGGCCTCGAAGCCCTGCTCGAAAAGGAAGCCAGTCCCGCCACCCGCGGCGTGCTGGAACGCCTGCTCGCCGGCCTGCGCGAGGGCAAGCGGCTGTCCACCGTGATGGCGGCGCAGGGCGCGCTGTTCCCGCCCCTGTACGTGGGCATCGTGCGCGCGGCCGAAGGCACGAGCGACCTGCCGCGCGCGCTCGAACGCTACATCGAGTACCAGCAGCGCATCGACACCGTGCGCGCCAAGATCGTCAGCGCGTCGATCTACCCGGCCATCCTGCTGCTGGTGGGCGGCGGCGTCTCGATCTTCCTGATGTCGTACGTGGTGCCGCGCTTTGCCGAGGTGTACCAGGGCGCGGGCCGCAACCTGCCGTGGATGTCGCGCCTGATGCTCGAGTGGGGCCAGTTCGCCGGCCGCCACGCGGGCGCGCTGCTGCTGGGTTTCGCCGCGACGGTCGCGCTGGCCGCCTGGGCGATCCGGCGCACCCTGAAGCAGGGCGGCGCCGCGCGCCTGCTGGCGAAGCTCCCCGGCATCGGCGAGCGCGCCCGCATCTATGAACTGTCGCGCCTGTACCTCACGCTCGGCATGCTCAACGAAGGCGGCATCACGCTCGTCTCCGCCATCGACACCGTGCAGGGCATGGTCTCTCCGGGGATGGCGCAGGGCCTCGCGGCCGCGCGCGCCGCCATCGAGGCCGGCCGACCGCTGTCGGACGCGTTCGAAGCCAACGGCCTGACCACGCCGATCTCGCTGCGCATGCTGCGCGTGGGCGAACGCACGGGCGCGATGGGGACGATGCTCACGCGCTCGGCCGCCTTCTACGACGGCGAGATCGGACGCTGGATCGACCGCTTCACGCGCACGTTCGAGCCCCTCCTGATGGCCGCCATCGGCCTCGTCGTCGGCGCCATCGTCGTGCTGCTCTACATGCCCATTTTCGACCTTGCCGGAGACATGTCGTGAACGCGTCCGCGAACCTGCCCACCCTCGATGCCGCGCTGCTGGCGCGCGCCCGCGCGCAGAGCCGCCAGTCGCGCCGCGCGCTCGTCGACGAACTCCAGGGCCTGTCGGGCCTGGAGCCGCGCGACCTCGTGCGCCTGCTCGCCGAGCCGTTCGGCCTGGCCGTCATGGAAACGCCGGAGATGTTCGGCCAGGAGCCAGCGTTCGACCTGCTGCCGCTGGCGCAGGCCCTGGCGCGCCACTGCGTGCTGCTGCGCGACGGCGACAAGCGCCTGACCGGCGTGATCGCCGATCCGTTCGACCTCGACCTGCAGACGTGGCTGCAGTCCCAGTCCGGCGCGACGGCGGCCGCGCCGCTGCACCTGCGCCTGGCGCTGCCGTCCGACATCCTCGCGTACCTCGGCAAGCACGAGGAATCCGCGCGCGCCGTCGATTCGCTGATCGGTGACAGTGGAGAAGGGCGGCGCGACGGCAAGAGCGCGACCGTGCTGTCGTTCGCCTCGGTGTCGGAAGCGGCCAGCCCCGCGGTCAAGCTCGTGAACTCGACGCTGTACGACGCGCTGAAGGCGGGCGCCTCCGACATCCACCTGGAAAGCACGGCGGGCGGCCTGGCGGTGAAATACCGCGTGGACGGCGTGCTCGATCACGCGGCCTCGGTCGGCGGCATCGAGCTCGCGGAGCACATCATCTCGCGCCTGAAAGTGCTGGCGGAACTCGACATCGCCGAGCGCCGCGTCCCGCAGGACGGCAGCTTCCGGGTCGAGTCGGCCGGGCGCGACATCGACCTGCGCGTGTCGATCATGCCGAGCATCCACGGCGAGGACGCCGTCATCCGTATCCTCGACAAGCGCGCGATGATCGAGGCGTACGGCGCGCTGACGCTTGAGGCGCTCGGCTTCGACGCGCCGTCGCTGGTCACCTTGCGCATGCTGGCGCAGGAGGCCTACGGCATGCTGCTCGTGACGGGGCCGACCGGCTCCGGCAAGACGACCACGCTGTACGCGGCGCTGACGGAAATCCACAACGGCCGCGAAAAGATCATCACCATCGAGGACCCGGTCGAATACCAGCTGCCCGGCATCCTGCAGATTCCGGTCAACGAAAAGAAGGGCCTGTCGTTCGCCAAGGGCCTGCGTTCGATCCTGCGCCACGACCCCGACAAGATCATGGTCGGCGAGATCCGCGACCGCGAGACGGCGGAGATCGCGGTGCAGTCGGCGTTGACGGGCCACCTCGTGCTGACGACCGTCCACGCCAACAACGTGTTCGACGTGTTCGGCCGCTTCACGCACATGGGCATCGACCCGTACGCGTTCGTGTCGGCGCTGAACGGCATCTGGGCCCAGCGCCTGATCCGCATGAACTGTCCGCGCTGCGCCGTCGCGTACACGCCGTCGGACGCGGAGCTGGCCTCGGCGCACCTTGAACGCGCGGAGGTGCACGACTACGTGTTCATGCACGGCCAGGGCTGCGGCGACTGCCGCGGTACCGGCTATCGCGGCCGCCGCTCGATCGCCGAGATCCTGACGTTGAACGACGAGATCCGCGAACTGATCGTCGACAAGCAGCCGATCCGGCGCATCAAGGCCGCCGCGGCCGCCAACGGCACGCGCAGCCTGCGCCTGGCGGCGCTGGATCTCGTCAAGCGCGGCGCCACGACGATCGAGGAAATCCGGAGGGTCACGCTGCATGCTTAATCTGTTCAAGTCCGGCGTCGGCCGCCAGCTGCGCATCGGGATCGCGCCGGACGCGCTGGCGCTCGTGCGCACCAGCGTCTGGCCGCACGAGCGCGCGCGCCTGCTGGGGCAGGTCGCGGCGACGGGACAGGACCCGGTGTCGCTCGGGGCCGCGCTCGGCATGCTGTTGGGCGAGCACGACGTCGCCGGCGCGCCCGTCACCGTGGTGCTGGCGGACGACCTCGTGCGCCTGTGGCAGGTGACGCCGCCCGACGGCGCCACGCGCGTCGCGGACCTGGAAGCGGCGGCCGCGCTGCGCTTCCAGGCGCTGTTCGGCGGCGCGCCTGGCGGCTACAAGATCAGCGCCGACTGGGATGCGGCACGGCCGTTCCTGGCGGCCGCGCTGCCGCTCGCGCTGCTCGACCAGTTGACGGCGGCCGCCGCCAGCCAGCGCTTCACGCTCGTCGAGATCGTGCCGCAGTTCGTCGCCGCCATGAACCAGCACCGGCGCGCGCGCCGCGCGGGCGCGTGGTTCGGCGTCGTGCACGGCGGCGTGCTGTCCGTGGCCGCGTTCGACGGCGACCTGCTCGCCGCGGTGCGCACGGCGCCGATCCCGCCCGGCGCGGACCGCGACTGGCTGGAGGGCCACGTGGCGCGCGAAGCGCTGCGCGTCGGTCTCGGCCGGCCCGAGCGCCTGCAGATCTGCGGCCCGGCCCCGAAGGGCTGGGGCAGCAGCGCGGGCCGGCTGAAATTCGCCTGCACGCTGTTCGAGGACGAGACCGATCCGCTGTGGCCCGACTGCGCCCGGCTCGCGCTGACGGGGAGGGCGCCATGAGACAAGTACGCATCGATTTCGCGCCGCCCGGCCTGCGCCGCACATGGCACCGCGCGCCGCGCGGGACGTGGAGCCTGCTCCTGATCGTGCTGGCGCTGGCCGGCCCCCTGCTGAGCACCACGGCGCAATACCGCGCACTGCAGCGCGAGCAGGCCGCGCGCGACGCCAGGGCCGCCCAGGTACAGGCACGGGCGACGGCCGCCGCGCGTCCGGCCGCCGCCGCGCCCGTGCGCACGGCGCCGCCGGCGCAGGCGAATGCCGTGAACGCGGCCGTGCAGCAGCTGAACCTGCCGTGGCGCGGCCTGTACGACGCGGTCCAGGCCGCGACCCCGGCCGCCATCGCCCTGCTGGCGCTGGAGCCGGACGCGAAGAAGAGCGCGGTGCGCATCACGGCCGAGGCGAAGAACAGCGACGACATGATCGCCTACGTCGAAGGGCTGCGCCGCATCGACTGGTTCAGCGCCGTGCTGCTGGCGCGCCACGAGATCAACGAACAGGACCCGAACCGGCCCATCCGCTTCCAGGTCGACGCCCAATGGAGGCCCGTGCGATGAAATCCGCCAACGCCGCCCCGCTGCTGCGCCTGCGCCTCGTGCTGCTGCGCGCCAATCCGATCGCGCTCGCCGCCGGCGTCGCCGTGCTCGCGATGGCCTGTGCGCTCGCGTGGACGCTGAACGCCGTGTGGTCGCTGCAGCGCGCCCAGGCCGCGGACGACGCCCGCGCGCAGCAGCTGGCCCGGGCCCGCCAGGCGGCGCCCGCGCCAGTCCCCGTGCCCCAGGCGCCGCCCGCGCCGGCGCCGGACAACCTGGACGCGTTCTACGGCGCGCTCGGCGAGCGCCAGGCCGCCGAGCAGCAGGTGCGGACCCTGTTCGGCCTCGCCGCCAAGTCCGGCCTCGTGCTGCGCCAGGGCGAATACAAGCCGGGCTACGACCGCAACGCCCACGTCTACACGTACCAGGTCGACCTGCCGGTGAAGGGCACCTACCAGTCCATCTGGCAGTTCGCGATGGCGGCGCTGCGTGCGATTCCGTTCGCGTCGCTGGACGACATCAGCTTCCACCGCGACGCCATCGGCGACGCGTCGGTGGAGGCGCGCCTGCGCCTGACGCTGTACCTGCGCGACGGGACGCCGCAGCCATGAAGGCCGCGCTCAAGCCCCGCCACATCATGCTCGGCCTGGCGCTTGCCGGCGCCGCGCTGCTGGTCATCTTCGGCGACCGGACGCCGGAGGGCGCCATCGCCGAGCCGGCCGAGCGGTCGAACGCGCGGGCCGCGCAGGCCGCGCTCGTGCGCACGCCGGCGCAGGGCGCCGCCGCGCGCCCGCTGCCGGCCGCCGCTTCGGCGCCCCCTTCGGCGCCATCTTCGGCACCCGCTTCGACGCCGGCATCCGCGGCCGCGCCGGGCAAGCCGGCCGAAACGGGCCAGCCCATCCTCGCGCTGGTGCCGCGCGACGTCCTGATCGGCGACGCCGACGGCGCGTTCGGCCAGGGGCAGGGCGGCGCCGGGCCGTTCGTGCACCAGGACTGGACGCCACCGCCGCCGCCGCCGGCCGCGCCGCCGCCTCCCCCGCCGCCGACCGCGCCGCCGCTGCCGTTCACGTTCCTCGGCAAGTCCGTCGGCGGCGGCGCCTGGGAAATCTACCTGGCGCGCGGCGACCGCACGTACGTCGTGCGCGAGAAGGGCGCCGTCATCGACGGCACCTACCGCGTGGACGCCATCGCGCCGCCCGTCCTGACCTTGACCTACCTGCCGCTGAACCAGGTTCAGCAGCTCAATATTGGAGTATTCGATTGATCGCCATCCTGCCTCCCTCGCTGGTCCGCCGCCTGCTGCCGGCCGCGCTGGCCCTCCTGCTGGCCGGCTGCGCGGCGCAGCAGGCCTATCGCGAAGGGAACGAGCTCGTGGCCCGGAACAACGTCGAGGCGGGCCTGACGAAATACCAGGAAGCGCTGGCCGCGGATCCGACCAACGTCGGCTACAAGACGGCGTTCCTGCGTGCGCGCGAGGCCGCCACCAACCGCCTGCTGCCGCAGGCCGACCGTGAACTCGCGGACGGCAAGGTCGACCTGGCCGTCGCCGACTACCAGCGCGTGCTGGCGATCGACCCGCAGAACGAACGCGCCCGCGCCGGCCTGCGTCAGGTCGATGCCGACCGCCGCCACGGCATCCTGATGAGCGAGGCGCAGGCCGCCTTCGAGCACAAGGATTACGACACGGCGAAGGTCAAGCTGTCCGCGATCCTCACCGAGCGCCCCACGTACGATCCGGCGCGGCGGCTGCTGGCCGACGTCAACGAGCGCGTCGTTGCCAGCTCGCCGGACGCCGCGCTGACGGCCGCGTTCCGCGCACCCATCAGCCTGGAATTCCGCGACGCCCCGATCAAGCAGATCTTCGAGGTGATCGCGCGCCATTCGGGCCTGAACTTCCTGTTCGACAAGGACGTCAAGACGGATGGGCGCGCGTCGATCTTCCTGAAGAACAGCACGGTCGAAGCGGCCGTGTACTACCTCCTGATGACGAACCAGCTGGAACGCCAGGTCATGGACGGCAACACGATCCTGATCTACCCGAACATCGCGGCCAAGCAGAAGGAATACCAGGAGATGACGGTCAAGACCTTCTACCTGGCCAATGCGGACGCCAAGAACGTCGCGAACACGCTCAAGACCATCCTGAAGTCGCGCGACGTGGTGATCGACGAGAAGCTGAACCTCGTGATCCTGCGCGACAGCCCGGAAGCGATCAAGCTGGCGTCGCAGCTGGTGGCGCTGCAGGACGTGCCGGAAGCGGAAGTCATGCTGGACGTCGAAGTGCTGGAAGTGCAGCGCAACCGCCTGCTCGACCTGGGCATCGACTGGCCCACGAGCCTTTCGCTGTCGCCGCTGCAGACCGCGAGCGGCGGCACGCTCACGCTCGACCAGCTGCGCCACCTGAACAGCACGACCATCGCCGTGAAGGGCATCTCGGGCGCGATCACGGCCAGCAAGACGGACGGCGACTCGGACACGCTGGCCGCACCGCGCATCCGCGTGCGCAACAAGGAAAAGGCCAAGGTCGTCATCGGCGACAAGCTGCCGACCATCACGACGACGATCTCGTCGGGCGTGGGCGGCTTCGCGTCCGAATCCGTCAACTACGTCGACGTCGGCCTGAAGCTCGACGTCGAGCCGACGATCTACCTGAACAACGAAGTCGGCATCCGCATCTCGCTCGAAGTCAGCAACCTCGTCGACACCGTCACCACCAACAATGGCACCAAGGCCTACCGCATCGGCACGCGTTCCGCCTCCACGATGCTGCAGCTGAAGGATGGCGAGAACCAGGTGCTGGCGGGCCTGATCAAGAACGAGGACCGCTCGGCCGCGACGAAGCTGCCCGGCGTGGGCGACCTGCCGATCGTGGGGCGCCTGTTCGGCAGCCAGCAGGACACGCGCAACAAGACCGAGGTCGTGCTGTCGATCACGCCGCACCTGATCCGCAACCTGCAGCGGCCGCCGGCGGCCAGCTCCGAATTCAGCGCCGGTACCGAGGCGAGCTTCCGGCGCCGGCCCGACACGGCCGTGCGCGCGCCGGCGCAGCTGCCCGGCGCCGCGCGTCCGGTGCAGCAGCAGGGCGCGCCCGCGCTGCCGGCACCTGTACCGGTACCTGCGCCGACGCCGAACGGCATGGTGCCCGCGAGCGGCGTCGGCGCCAGCGGCACGCTGCCGAGCGCACCGCCGTCGACGCCGGCGTCGCAACTGCCGGCCGCGCCGACGATCGACATCACGCCGCTGCCGGCGCCGGACGTGACCCCGGCGCCGCCGGCGAACGCGCCGGTGCCCGCATCGCGCGCCGCGTTCCCCAACCAGACGTGAGCGCGACATGAGCGTTCGGCGCCCGCGCGGCTTCACGCTGATCGAGCTGCTCGTCACCCTGGCGATCCTGGCCCTGCTGGGGACGCTGGTGGTGCCGGTGGCCCAGATCGCGCAGCAGCGCCGTCACGAGCAGGCCTTGCGGCTGGCGCTGCGCGAGATCCGCGCCGGCATCGACGCGTACAAGCGTGCCGGCGACGAGGGCCGCATCGCGCGTGCCGCGGGCGCGACCGGCTACCCGCCGAAGCTGGACGTGCTGGTACAGGGCGTGCCCGACCAGAAAAGCCCGAAGGGCGCCAAGATCTACTTCCTGCGCCGCCTGCCGCGCGATCCCTTCAACGGGGACGCGAGCCTCGCGGACGCGCAGACGTGGGGCAAGCGCAGCTATGCCAGCGAACCGGACGAGCCGAAGGAGGGCGACGACGTGTACGACGTCTATTCGACGTCCGGCAAGGTCGGCTTGAACGGCATTCCCTACACCCGCTGGTGAACGTGGACGAGCGCATGAACAATCGAATCGACATCCGGCGCACGCGGGGCTTCACCCTGATCGAGCTGCTGGTCGTGCTGGGTATCGTGGCGCTGCTGCTGACGCTCGCCGTGCCGCGCTTCTTCCCGAAGATCGACAGCGCCAAGGAGACGATCCTGGCCGAGAACCTGCGCAACACGCGCGCCGTCATCGACCAGTTCCACGACGACACGGGACGCTATCCGGACTCGCTGCAGCAGCTCGTCGACAAGCGCTATCTGCCGGCGCTGCCGTTCGATCCGATCGCCGACAGCGACGCCGCCTGGACGGTGGTCCCGCCCGAGGACGGCGCGGGCGCCGTCTACGACCTCCACAGCGGCGCCCCCGGCACGGGCCGCAACGGCAAGCCCTATGCGGAGTGGTAGCGCCCGGGCGGTCGTCAGGGCGGCGCGGCGCGACGGCGGCTTCACCTACCTCGGGCTCGTGATCCTCGTGACCGTGATCGGGCTGGTGGGGGCGGCCACGCTGAAGGTCGACAGCCTGCTGCGGCGCGCGGCCGCCGAGGAAGAGCTGCTGGAAGTCGGCGCCGCGTTCAGCGAGGCGCTGCGCACATATGCCGAGGCGACGCCGAAGGGCCAGCCGGCGCAGCCGCCGTCGCTGCAGGACCTGTTGAAGGATGCGCGCTCGCCCGCCGTACGGCGGCACCTGCGCAAGATCTTCGTCGACCCGCTGACGGGCAAGGCGGCGTGGGGCATCGTCTGGGTCAACCCGGGCAACCGTACCGGCGTGCTGGCCGTCTACAGCCTGTCGCAGGCCAGGCCGCTGAAGGTGGCGAACTTCGACGCGCGCTTCGTCAATCTCGAGAACAAGGAACACATCTCGGACTGGAAGTTCGCCGCGAGCGGGCAGGCGGTCGCGCAGGGGCAGGTGCAGGGTTCGATGCCGGGGCAAACGCCGGGACAGATGCCGGCGCCGGGGCAGCCGTCGCTGTTCCAGGAGCCGGCCGCGCCGCCGGGGCAGCCGTCGTTGTTCCCGGATCGTGGGCCGGCACCGGGGCCGGCATCGGTACCGGTACCTGCACCCGCACCGGCACCGCCCGAGCTGCGGGCGCCCGACACGCCGTTCGCGCCGCCGCCGGCGCAGAAGACCGGCCGCGACGACGGCGATGCGGCGGACGACAAGGACACCGAGACGCCGCCGGCATCGGCCGTCGCGGACGGGCGCTGAGAACGACCAGCGGCGTCCCCGTCGCCCTGCGCAGGCGGCATCGGCCGCCACTGGCCGACGCCGGCAACGACCGGCAGCTTCGCCCCGTCGCCCCTGTGCAGGCAGGGGCTCCATTCAGCACATTGTCAGCGTGCGTTACTTCGCCCTGCGCATGAACTGCCGCGGCCGGAAGCCAAGGCCCAGCAGCACGGCGAAATACACCGCGGCGCTGACGCCGATGATGAGGAACAGGGCGCCGGCGCGCAGCAGCGGATGGGCGCGCAGCGCGGCCCAGTCGAGCTGCGCCTGGCTGAACCACGCGACGCCGCCCATCAGCGCGACGGCCACGACGACCTTCAGGAAGAACGCCAGCCAGCCCGCGTGCGGCACGTAGATGGCGCGCCGGCGCAGGCCCGCGAACAGCAACGCGGCGTTGATGCAGGCACCGAGGCCGATCGACAGCGCCAGGCCCGCCACGCCGAGCACCGGCACGAACACCATGTTCATCAGCTGCGTGGCGATCAGCACGCCGATCGCGATGCGCACCGGCGTGCGGATGTCCTGGCGCGCATAGAACGCCGGCGCGAGGATCTTGACGAGGATGATGCCGAGCAGGCCGGCCGCGTACGCCATCAGCGGTGCCGTGGCGGCGCTGACAGCGTGGGCGTTGAACGCGCCGTAGTTGAACAGCGTCGCGATCAGCGGCTCGGCCAGCGCGGCCAGGCCGACGGCGGCGGGCAGCGCGAGCAGGAACGTCAGGCGCAGGCCCCAGTCGAGCAGGGCGGAGTATTCGACCGGATCGCCGTCCGCGTTCGCCTTCGACAGGCTCGGCAGCAGCACCGTTCCCAGCGCCACGCCCAGCATCCCGGTCGGAAATTCCATCAAGCGGTCGGCATACTGCAGCACCGAGACGCTGCCGGCGCCCAGGCGCGACGCGATATTGGTGTTGATGAGCAGGCTGATCTGCGCGGCCGACACGGCGAACACGGCCGGGCCCATCTTTTTGAGGATGCGGCGCACGCCGGGGTCGGACAGGCCGGCCAGCGGATTGAACGACAGGCGCGGCAGCATGCCGATGCGCCGCAGCGCGGGAATCTGCAGGCCGACCTGCAGCACGCCGCCGACCATCACGGCGACGGCCATCGAATAGATCGGCACGTCGAAATACTTGACCATGAACAGCGAGAAGAAGATCGACGACAGGTTCCACAGCACGGGCGTGAACGCGGGAATCTTGAATTCGCGCCAGGTGTTCAGCACGGCGCCGGCCAGCACGACGAACGACATGCACAGGATGTACGGGAACATCAGCCGCGTCATCACGACGCCGGCGTCGAACGCGGCGCCCTTCAGGCCGCTGGCGATCGCGTACAGGATCAGCGGCGCGCCGACGATGCCGGCCAGGCTGACGACGAGCGTCGCCCAGACGAGCGTATTGGCCACGTGGTCGACGAGGGTGCGGGTGGCGGCGTCTCCCTGCTGGCTCTTGTACTCGGCCAGGATCGGCACGAACGCCTGCGAGAACGCGCCTTCGCCGAACAGGCGGCGCAGCAGGTTGGGCAGGCGGAACGCGATGTTGAAGGCGTCGGTATAATCGCTGGCGCCGAATGCGCGGGCGAACAACGAGTCGCGCAGCAGGCCGGTGATACGGGACAGCATCGTCATGCTCGAGATGGCTGCCAGGGTCTTGAGTAGGTTCATAGCCCGCGATTATAGCTGGGCTATGGGGCGGAGAAACCGCAAAATCCGTCGCGTTACGTGTGCGGAAGGCAAGAAAAGGCACCCAGTATTTGCCCTAAGATGAAACCTTCGCTATAATCGAGGGCTGTATTGAATTCTGTTCGCAGACACTCGTTTGGCAGGCACTGGAATGGGCCGGTTTGAATGTTTGCAAACGCAACTTGACCCCGTTTAGGAAATTCCATGGCAAATACCGCACAGGCGCGCAAGCGCGCTCGTCAAGCAGTCAAGCAAAACGCACACAACTCGGCTCAGCGCTCGACCCTGCGTACCGCAATCAAGGCCGTCAAGAAGGCCATCCAGGCCGGCGACAAGGCCGCTGCCTCGCAGATCTTCCAGCAATCCGTGTCGACCATCGACAGCATCGCTGACAAGAAAATCATCCACAAGAACAAGGCCGCTCGCCACAAGAGCCGCCTGGCTGCCGCCATCAAGGCCCTGTCGGCTTAATACACCCGACAGCGACGCGCGCGCGGCCCCGTGCCGCGCTGTCCGCGTGGATGAAAACCCGCCCGACGCAAGTCCGGCGGGTTTTTTATTGCCCAAATTCGGGGTCAGAGCACATTTTAGGTAAATGGTGCCTGGACAATGGTGCCGATTGTGTCGGCGGCGATGCGGCAGTCGGCGCGAGCAAGGGTGTCAGAAATCGCGGGCATGTTGACGAGATGGAAATTCGGGGTCAGAGCACATTTCGGCAACATGGCGCTGAAACAATTGCAGGAAATTCGGGGTCAGAGCACATTTCGGCAACATGGTGCCGAAACAATTGCACCCGCAGCATCGACGGTAGCGGGACATTCGGGATCAGAACACATTTGCCGAGATGGCGCCGAAAGATTCCATTCACCGCATCGGTGGTGGCGCAGTGATCGGCGCCGGCGTGGCAGGGACATGGTGTCCGGCTTCGTACCGCTCGGCCACCGTCGACGTGCTTCTGAGATGTCCTCCGAGACATCAAAAATGTGCTCTGACCCCGAATTCTCTGCCGGCGTGCTTCAGTACCTTCCCTTGAGACATTGACTAAAAATGTGCTCTGACCCCGAATTCGGGCAACAAAAAAGCAGCCGCGCGGGCTGCTTTTGGGGAGGCGCTTGACGCCGTCTGCTTACTTGCCGGCTGCCGGTGCGGTTGCGGCGGCGTCCGTCGCTGCGGCGGCCTTCTTGGCGGATTTCTTGTGGTGCTTCTTCGTGGTTTTCGCCGGTGCGGCGGCAGCCGGCTCGGCCGTAGCGGACGCGGCAGGCGCCGATGCGGCCGGGGCTGCGTCCTGGGCAGCGGCGAAAGCGGAAACGGCGAACAGGGAAGCAACCAGGCCAGCGATCAGTTTGGACATTTCGAATTCCTTTAGGTAGAAGAAAGCGATCCACGACATCGGATCTGCTCCCTTAACGGCCCCTTCGATTGTCCGGTTGACGGGTTTTTCACTCGCCAACATTAACATTTGGTAAGGTTGATCTGCCTCAAATGTCTCAAATGCCTCACGCCTTGCGGCCGACGTCTCCGGCCGGCACTTCCATCCATTCGCCCGGCATCAAGGGATGCGTGGCGAGCGAGAACGGGCCGATGCTCGAGCGCACGAGCCGCAGCGTCGGCAGCCCGACGGCGGCCGTCATGCGCCTTACCTGGCGGTTCTTGCCTTCCTCGAGCGTGACGGCGATCCAGCTCGTCGGCTTGTCCTGGCGCACGCGGATCGGGGGATTGCGCGGCCACAGCCAGTCCGGCGCTTCGATGCGCGCGGCGCGGCACGGTTTCGTGACGAAGTCGCCCAGGTCGATCGGCGCCTGCAGGCGCGCCAGGGTGGCGGGGTCGGCGACACCGTCCACCTGCACGAGGTAGGTCTTCGCTTCCTTGTGGTCCGGATGGGCGATCTGGTGCTGCAGGCGGCCGTCGTCGGTGAGCAGCATCAGGCCCTCGCTGTCGGCGTCGAGGCGACCGGCCGGGTAGATGTTCGGGATATCGAGGTAGTCGGCCAGCGTGGCGCGCTCGTCTTCACGGGAAAACTGGCACAGCACCTGGAAGGGTTTGTTGAACAGGATCAGGGGCATGGGGGATCGATTTTGGTGCATAATGTCGTGCCGTTATTGCGTCTTATATAAGACTGACGGCCGTGCCACTATTCTAATGGAGATCGCAGACCAGGCTGGCTGAAGCCGCCGTCGCGGCCCGCTGTACGCCCATTTCGGAGAACACGATGTACCAACATATCAAAGTACCTACCGATGGTCAAAAGATTACGGTGAATCCGGACTTCACGCTGAACGTCCCCGACCAGCCCGTCATTCCGTACATCGAAGGCGACGGCACGGGCATCGACATCACGCCCGTGATGCTGAAGGTCGTCGACGCGGCCGTGGCCAAGGCCTACGGCGGCGCGCGCCGGATCGCCTGGATGGAAGTGTTCGCCGGCGAGAAGTCGACCCAGGTCTACGGCCCGGACGTATGGCTGCCGCCGGAGACGCTGGCCGTGGTGCGCGAGTACGTCGTGTCGATCAAGGGCCCGCTGACGACGCCGGTCGGCGGCGGCATCCGTTCGCTGAACGTGGCGCTGCGCCAGGAACTCGACCTGTACGTCTGCCTGCGCCCCGTGCGCTACTTCAAGGGCGTGCCGTCGCCGCTGCGCGAGCCCCACAAGACGGACATGGTCATCTTCCGCGAGAACTCGGAAGACATCTACGCCGGCATCGAATGGGCTGCCGGCTCGCCCGAGGCGAAGAAAGTCATCGAGTTCCTCACGCGCGAGATGGGCGTGCGCAAGATCCGCTTCCCGGAGACGTCCGCGATCGGCGTCAAGCCGGTGTCGCGCGAGGGCACCGAGCGTCTCGTGCGCAAGGCGATCCAATACGCGATCGACAACGACAAGCCGTTCGTGACGCTGGTCCACAAGGGTAACATCATGAAGTACACGGAAGGCGGCTTCCGCGACTGGGGCTATGCGCTGGCGCAGCAGGAATTCGGCGCCGAACTGATCGACGGCGGCCCATGGTGCAAGATCAAGAATCCGCGCACGGGCAAGGACATCGTCGTCAAGGATTCGATCGCCGATGCGTTCCTGCAGCAGATCCTGCTGCGCCCGGCCGAGTACAGCGTGATCGCCACGCTGAACCTGAACGGCGACTACATCTCGGATGCGCTGGCGGCCCAGGTGGGCGGCATCGGCATCGCGCCGGGCGCCAACATGTCCGATTCCGTCGCGATGTTCGAGGCGACGCACGGCACGGCGCCCAAGTACGCCGGCAAGGATTACGTGAACCCGGGTTCGCTGATCCTGTCCGCCGAAATGATGTTGCGCCACATGGGCTGGACCGAAGCGGCCGACCTGATCATCAGCGCGATGGAAAAGGCGATCGTGTCCAAGCGCGTCACCTACGATTTCGCGCGCCTGATGGAAGGCGCGACGCAGGTGTCGTGCTCGGGCTTCGGCGACGTGATGATCGAGAATATGTAAGCATTCTTTTGACGCACATCAAGCCCCGTCGACGTACGGGGCTTTTTTTATCTGTACTAATATAGAGGGGCCAGCCGCGGCGGTGTCGCCGGAACCGACGCAGGCGCGTGGCCGCGGCACGGCGCCGGCAAGGTACAGCACAAAAAAAACCCCGCCGGAGCGGGGTTTTTTTGCTTCCGGGGGTGCTTACGCGCCGGTGATATTGGAAGCTTGCTTGCCTTTCGGGCCTTGCGTGACTTCGAATTGGACTTTTTGACCTTCTTTGAGGGTCTTAAAACCGTTCATATTGATTGCGGAGAAGTGTGCGAACAAATCCTCGCCGCCGTCATCAGGGGTGATGAAGCCAAAACCTTTGGAATCATTGAACCACTTAACAGTACCTGTTGCCATAAAATAACCTTCGATTAAAAACAAATCACACGAGCCATAAAAGCAAGAAGCTTCTTGCCCCCTCCTCAGCCTGCTCACTTCTTATCAACAAGTACATAAGTACAAGTCAATAACTGCATTGTTGGTGCAATAATCTTGTAAGTCAAGCGGTTTTGAACACGCGTTGTAAAAATTTTCACAATTGCTCGAAATCAACCTCTTGATTTTTGCAATCGGACCGCCATCTGCACTCCAATTGGAAAACGCGTAAGATGGAAAGCAGATGGGATTACCTTGAGCGTTAGTTTCCGCACACACGAAGATCGAAAGCAATTTAGAATACCCCTATGGCAACCAAGCACGATACCGAACAGCTGCTGGAGCGGCAGACAGTCAAGCCACCTCCCTTGTATCAGGTGGCGTTGCTCAATGACGACTACACGCCGATGGAGTTCGTGGTCGCCATCATTCAGGAGTACTTCAACAAGGATCGCGAGACGGCGACGCAGATCATGCTTTCCGTACACCGTCATGGTAAAGGCGTGTGCGGTGTGTTTTCCAAAGATATAGCGTGTACCAAAGTGGAGTTTGTATTAACGCATGCGCGCAAGGCAGGCCACCCCCTGCAGTGCGTGATGGAGGAAGTATGATTGCGCAGGAATTGGAAGTTTCTCTACACATGGCCTTTGTCGAAGCTCGGCAGGCTCGGCACGAGTTCATCACGGTCGAACACCTGCTGCTGGCGCTGCTCGACAATCCGTCGGCCGCTGAAGTCCTGCGTGCGTGCGCGGTCAATATCGAAGACTTGCGCAAGACCTTGACGAATTTCATCGGCGATAACACTCCGACCGTGCCGGGCACCGGCGAAGTCGACACCCAACCGACGCTGGGCTTCCAGCGCGTGATCCAGCGGGCGATCATGCATGTCCAGTCGGCGTCGAACGGCAAGAAGGAAGTCACGGGCGCGAACGTGCTCGTGGCGATCTTCGGCGAGAAGGATTCGCATGCCGTTTACTACCTGCACCAGCAGGGCGTGACCCGTCTCGACGTGGTCAATTTCATCTCGCACGGCGTGCGCAAGGACCAGCAGATCGACAGCCAGAAGGCGTCGGAAGGCGTGGAAGAGGCGCAGGTCGAAG
>Ga0308161_1002941_pt1 | contig 17297 bp, 20 predicted proteins | sample PhyFR2_FD_201034 | JGI IMG/M metagenome (GOLD analysis project Ga0308161, IMG submission 201034) | Phyllosphere microbial communities from UC Gill Tract Community Farm, Albany, California, United States - DLSLF.R2 | ecosystem: Host-associated > Plants > Phyllosphere > Unclassified | place: USA...
CGTCGGCCGCGGCGGACATGCCCATCGGGAAGCCGAGGCTGGCACCGAGGCCCCAGAGCACGACGCCCACGATCGCGAGTGGCACGTTGTCGATGAAGATGAGCATGCCCAGGCCGACCACCGCGACAGCGGCGCTGATGCGCAGGATCGGCACGCGGCCGAACTTGTCGATCAGCGGGCTGCCGGCGACGCGACCGGCGGTCATCGCGGCGAGGAACACCGTCAGCACGGCAGCGCCGCCGGCGTTGTCGAGCCCGTGGCCGTCGATCATCGCGAGGGGCAGCCAGTCGTTCGCGGACCCCTCGGCCAGCGCCATGCCGAGCACGATCACACCGATGAGCAGGGTGGACGGCTGTGCCCAGACCTGCCAGCGGGTGAGCGGCGTCGCGACCGGGCTGGTGTCGGTCGACACCGGCTGCTCGAAGCGGTGCTCGTCCTGGAACTTCGTGACGGCGACGAGCATGGCGGCGCTCGTGATGACGACGAGCACGATGAAGTGCCACGACACCGGGATCTCGAGCTTCTCGGCCAGGGCACCGAGGCCCGCGCCCGCGAGCGTGCCGAGGCTGAACGCGGCGTGGAACAGCGGCATGATCGTGCGTCCGCCGGCCTTCTCGGCGGCGGCGCCGGAGACGTTCATCGACACGTCGCACAGGCCGTTGCCGAATCCGAACGCGATGAGCGCGATCCAGATGGCGGCGAAGCCCCACCCGAGCGTGACCGCGACCCCGGCGAAGATCATCCCGACCGCCAGGCACGCCGCAGCCACCTGCACGCCCCGTCGTGCACCGAGCTTGGCGACGATGTGCCCGGCGAAGGTCAGACCGCCGATGGAACCGACGGCCATGCCGAGCACGAGCAGGCCCATCTCGAACGTGCTCGCCCCCAGGGAGTCGCGGACGCTCGGGATCCGGCCCAGCCACGTCGCGATGTCGAGCCCGGACAGGGTGAACACCACGAACACCGCGATGATCCAGGCCTTGGTGGTCGGGACGGTGCGGGTGGACGGCGTCGTCATGGTGGTTCCCATCGTGCTGCGGCGCGCTCGGTGCTGCGCGTTCTGGTGCGTGTCGGTGCTGGCCTTGCGGCTATCGAATCGATTCGACTGCTCGTTCCGGCTACGCTAACGGGCGATGGACGAACCGGCAACAGGACCCGGCGCGTCGCCTTCCCGCGGTGGCGTCACCCGTTCGTCGCGCCCGACGCTGGCCGCGGTCGCCCGTGCTGCCGGTGTCGCGCCGTCGACAGCCTCGCTCGCGTTCAGCGGTCTCGGCCCGGTGTCCGAGGACGCCAAGGCCCGTGTGCTCGCCGCTGCTGCCGACCTCGGTTACGGCGGCCCCGATCCCCGTGCTCGTTCCCTTCGCCGCGGTCGCTCCGGCGTCATCGGCGTCGTGATGGACGAGCGTCTGAGTGACGCGTTCCGTGACCCGGTCAACGTCCTGACGCTCGACGGCATCGCCGAGGTCGCCGGTGCCGCAGGTGCTTCACTGTTGCTCGTCCGGAGTCCGCTCGACGACGAGCAGGGCGCCGGCCCGTTGGTCGACGCCCCGATGGATGCCGTGGTGCTCGTCGGGTGCAACGTCCGGATCGACCCGGCCGTCGCCGTCCTGCGCCGTCGGCAGATCCCCGTCGTCGCGATCGAGGCGGACGAGATCGAGGGCGCCGTCCCCGTGCAGCTCGACAACCGGGATGCTTCACGCCGTGCTGCCGAGTACCTGCAGGGGCTCGGCCACCGGGACGTGACCGTCGTGACCCTGCCCCTCGATGCCGCACGTCGCCGTGGCCCGATCGACGCGGCCCGGCAGGACGAGGGCATCGCCTTCACCACCCTCGAGCGACTGCGTGGTGTGCGCCAGGTCTACCCGGACGCCGTCGCGATCGAGACCGCCGGTAGTTCGGTGGAAGAGGGGCGTCTCGCCGGCACCGAGCTCTTCGCACCGGACGGCCCCCGCCCCACCGCTGTCATCGCGCAGAGCGACCTGATCGCCGTCGGGGTGATCTCGGCCGCGCTCGACGCCGGACTTCGTGTCCCCGAGGACGTCAGCGTCGTCGGCTTCGACGGCATCACGGTGGATGACAGCCTGCTCCACCGCACCCCGATCCGGCACCTGACCACCCTGGTGCAGCCCTTCGTGCAGAAGGGCCAGGCCGCCGCCCGTGCCGCCCTGGCCATGCTCGAAGGCGCGGAGCCGCAACCGGCGTCGTTCACGTCGGAATTGCGGGTGGGGGACACGACGGGGCCGCCGCCCCCTTCGCGCTGATCTCACGTCGTCCGAATACGCCGTACCGAGGACCCGGCGCACGCTGGACCGGTTCCGTGCGCGCCTTCAGCGTCCGAACCTGCGGGTGGGGCGTTCGGGCCCCCGGCTCCTACGCTGGCGGTGTGGACGAGTGGTGGGATCTTGTTGACGCGGCCGGGGTGCCGATGGGTGGGACGTTCCGGCGCGGTGACGCGGGTTGGCCGGGCGGGGCGTTCCATCTGGTGGTCACGGTGTGCGTCTACCGAGCCGACGGAACCGTCCTGCTCACGCAGCGGGCTCCGACGAAGGAGTTCGCCTTCGGGTGGGAGTTCCCCGGTGGGAGCGCGTTCGCAGGCGAAACTGGTCCTGCAGCTGCGTGCCGAGAGCTGCTCGAGGAGACCAACGTCACCGTCGAGCCCGAGGCTCTGCGCCGCGTCGGCCGCTTCACCGAGGACACGGCGCTCGTGGATCTCTTCGTCGTGCAGGAGCCGAGTGGTTCAGGGGTGCGAGCGGATCCGACCGAGGTGATGGATTGGCGCTGGGTCTCCCTGTCGGAGGTAATAGCGCTTCGCCAGAGTGGGGTGATGGCAGAACCATGGGGGCCGCGGCTGGATGCGCTGTGGCCAGCGGCGATGGCATCGATCCTCGCCGCCGACGGCTTACGAGAAGACACGTCACGATAGCCGATCGACTACCGGGCGCGAGTGGCGGGCAGAGCCCGCTACGGTGACGGACGGGACGCTGCGACCCGGCGGGCCGGTCGCGGACAAGTGCCGACATGAGCACCTCGTCATGGAAGTGGCCGTCGCGGAACGTGGCTTGGCGGCGCACTCCTTCTTGCCGATAGCCGACCTTGTCTCAATCGAACAAGTCAGCGGAACACGAGCCCGAAGAGGTTCGTCAGGACGATCGTGAGGGGAACGGTCACGATCGTGGTGATCGCTGCGACCTTGACGTTCTTATTCTCGTCGGCACGACGAGCAACCGTCTGCGCTCGAGACTCCATCCGGATCCGGTGTCCCGGCCCAATCGGGATTTCCTGTCGTCGAACGTAGAGCGGTCGAGCTAGGCAACTAGTAGCCCAAGCAGCAAAACCCAGCCGATGGCGTGTGCGGGAGCGGCATCGGCTGCACGGCTTCAAGCCAAGTCGACAGCCCGATCAGCAGCAGCGGCAGCAACAGCGGTACGAGGCCTTTGACGAGGCTCGTCAGTGGCCGTCGGCCGGCACCTATCAGCGTGGAGGGCGGCGGCTCTCCGCAGCGAAACCGCACCGTGCGGGGAGCGACGCTTCCAGAAGCCGAGAAGACGTGACTCCGCCTCTACTCTGAGGGACGCTCGACAGACTGTCGACGAGGACTGAAGGGCCGAGATGACCGGGGAACAGCCGAAGTACGAGAGACGGACAGTGAAGTCGGTGCGCGGCCTGGAATCTCGGACGCAGACCAGGTGGGAGCAGGACGGCTGGGAGCTGGTCACGATGACGCAGGGACGGCTGCAGTCGCAGCTGGAGTTCCGTCGGCCGAACAAGCGGGTCGGCCGGCCCGTTCTCATCGCTGCCGGAGCTGGAGCCGCAGCGCTGGTCGTCGTCATCGTCCTCGGCGCCACCGGAGTGTTCGGAAGCGACGAGGACGCACCAGCCGAGGCAAAGGCAGCAACCACCTCCGCCGCGTCAGCCGCAGCACCCACGACTACCGCCGTACGCCCGTCGGAGGTCGCGGCGCCGAGCCCGACCACGGACGTTCAGGAGGTCATCACGGCTGAGAACTCGCCCCAGTTCGCAGCGCTGCTGCAACTAACCGACACCTGCGACGCCTCGCTCGCAGCGTTCGCCGACGGGAACGAAGGAAGGATCGTCCGCTTCGACGGCTCTATTGGAGCGATGGCTCCGCATGGCTCGGCGAAGACCAGGTACGACATCCTCATCGGCGCGGGGGACTTCAGCGAGACATCCGCGCTGGGACCGGCGTTCCAGTTCAACGACGTGAACACGACGTACGACATGCACTACAAGAATGAGGGGCCCGGTCGCATCGGTGTCGGGACGAATCTCGGCATCAGCGCGGAGGTGGAGGACTACAACGCCGACCAGTGCCTGTTCCACCTGAAGCCAGTGGCGACCTCCTTCCGGTAATCACCTGCGCTGTCGCGTTCACCCGGTACGGTCAAGCCATGCCCGATGATGACGAGGTTCCCTCGACCGTTAACCCTGCAGAGCTGCGGGCGATGCTCGAGCGGGCTCCGTTGGAAGCGGCGGGCCGAAACCTGCGGCTGCTGCCGGCGATGGTCGTGAAGAACACCGATGTGCTGTTCGCTGCTCCCGAGGTCACCCTCGACGACGCGCTCGACATCGCGAGCCATGTCGGCGCGGCGTTCGTCACCCTCGGGAAGCGGACGTTCGACCTGGCGGAGTTCCTCGGCGACGCTGAAGGGGTGCCCGCCAGCCTCCGGAACAACGCCGCGAGTCACGACGGCGACCTCGAGGGGATGGACCTCCAGTTCATCGGCGCGGGGATGTCCTACGCATGGTGGGCGGCCGTCGACTGGTCGCAGGAGCTGACCGCCGAGCTCGAGGAATGGCAGGAAGACGCGGATGAGAAACGCGACCGGGAACGACGTGAACGGTTGGCGCGGGCGCAGCAACTCATCCAGGCGGCCATCGAAGATGCCGGGGTCAGGGCCGCGAAGCCGATGTCGAGGAAACCGGTCGTTGAAGCGTTCATCCGCAGCCGGATGGAGTCGAAAAATGACGTCGGCGCTGAGTACGCATTGCGGTGGGCGCCGCAGCGGATTGCTGAGGAGTGGCGGTCCGCGTATGCGCTCCTAGACAACAGCGCGAAGGTGTTCATCTCCGACCTCCACGAACTGCCCGAGTGGCAGCGCGCAAAATGGAAGCCATCCGTTCGCCGGGACGTGCTCCTGCGCTACGCAATGAGTCGCACCGGCGGTTGGGCTCCCACTGACAAGTGGTTGAAGGACATGGACGCGAAGTCGGCGCCGACAACCTGACCGGCACGCGAACTTCTTGCTTCGTCCGCGCATACCTCTGACATGAGCAGCAACAGTATCGTCACCCGCGTCACCGGCACCCGGCCCTCGGCCGGTGTCACCGCCGTCGTCCTCGCCCTCTGGTCCTCGGTCGCGGTTGTCGCCGGGTTCGCTCTGCTGCTCACCGCCAGATGGCCGGTCGCAGCCCGAGCGTTCGTCGCCTCCGCTGCCCTGCTGGTCACCTCCCTCACCGTCGAGGCGCGCAAGCGCCTCCCCCGGGGCAGGCGTGGCGGCGTCCCGAATGACGATCGGTCATTGAGACGCCACCAGCGTTAAATTGGCTCGGTGGACGTGATGAGCGCGAAGGTGTTGGGGTCGATCGCTCTCGCCTTCGGACTGGTGTTCATCACGACGTCGATTGTCCGCTTCATCCGCCCAGACGTTGACGTGGTGCTAGCGGTCCTGAACACAGCGCTTGGCATCTTTTGGCTCGGAGCGGGCATCGGGTTGTGGCGCTTCGCACTTCGGAAGGCGAAGCGCGGCCGGTAGAGCATCCTTCAACGGAGCATCGCTTTGCTTGCGCCCGCGGTTGGTCGCACTTACGCTGCCCGCATGTGGTGGTGGATCGGAGCCGGCTTGGTCTTGGCGGTGCTCCTCGTGCTGTGGTTCGTCATGCACCACTACACGAACTTTGGCTCTCGGGCGGCGAAGTTCGAGGGGACTGACCCTGAAGTCGCGGAGGCCCTTCGGCAGGCCGAGGCTGACATCGCGCGGGGGCGCATGTACTTCTGACGCTTCCAGGGGCCAGCGAGCCCACGGCCGTCCGGTAGCCGATCCGTCTATGGGAGGCCCGTGCCCGCAACATTGCGCTTGCGTTCGCGTTAGGCGGGCCGGACGAACGACCGCAGCTGATGCGGTCGCGCATCGTGAACCTCGGCGAGGCCACGAGATTCATAGAAGGCACGCTGCCCAGGTCGGCATCCGTGACAAGCACAACCTGCCTGACGTTCTCGGCCTGCCGCAGTACCTCGTCCAGCAATGCACCACCGACGCCCTCACGCTGAAAGGCGGGCGCGACGAGCACGTCTTGGACACGGGACTCAGACAGACGTAGCCAGGAGAGATGTCGGATGCACGCGTCAGCAGAACATCGGCCCGCGCTACAAAGGGAAGGAATTGCTCCAGTCACACGGTAGTTGCCCGGTATTGCCCATGAGCTTCTCCCAGCGCTCCCGCATGTTCTCTTCCTGGGCGCGACTCATCACCAGCGGAATGCGAACGCCCTCGAATGTCTGGTCCATGAACCGCTCCAGGTACCCCGCGATCTTCTCGTAGTAGTCCGCGACTTCCTTCGCGTCATCGAGTGTCCAGACGGCCTGCTCGGACGTCGATGCACCGTTTCGGGAGGTGGCCGGTCGGCTGCTCCGCTCGCCGTAGTGCTCACCGGGCGTCTTCATCCGGTACCAGACCGAGTGCACGAGGAAGTTGCGCTGCGGCCGAGCCGCGGTGATCGCCCTGTCGATAGCGATCAGCTGTTCGAGCTGCGCCTCGGTGATCTTCTTGTTGTAGCGCGCGACCCGTAAGCACATCTGCTGAAGCCGCGAGATGTCCTCGCCTGCCGCGAGCACCCGGCCGTAGGGCGACTCGATCAGAAGCGCGAACAACTCGCGCAGGTTCTGCTCGACCCGGGCGGACTCCGCCGCCGTGCGTCCAATCGCGGCGTACATGGCCTGGGTCGGCCGCTCTGTGCGAGCCATCTCAGGCACCGTCTCGTTCGAAGAGCACGCCCAGCGGGCCGATGACGGACGGGCGCACCATCTGCGCGACCGTCCACCCGACGGCGGCGTATCGGTTGATCGTCTCGTTGAACGCGGCGACGTGCTTCGCCTCGTTGCCGGACACGTTGATCGTCACGTACTCGTAGCGCTTCATGCTGCCTCTCGACTCGTGTCGACGGTAGCAACCCGGGGAGCACACGACTGCCCTTGCTCGTGGGAGGTTCGATTGATTTCGCCACCTGATGATCAGGGCAGAGGTACCCGAGATGTCACGCTCGTTATGACCGATGGAGGGGACGGGCAAGCGCCCGCCCAGCCGTCCGGGCGATCAGCACCCACCACGACGAGCTCGAGCACTTCACCGTCGACGAGCTCCAGGTGTGGATCCCCGAGCACGGTTCGATCCGGGAACGTGACGGCGTGCTCGAACTGGACCCGTAGCGGCGCAGCAGCGACCCCCTCACCGACGGGGTCGAGGGAACTCGCCGCACCACGGCCACGGGCTCCCGCATACGAAGCGTGTGCGGCCTAGTCGTCGGCGGCGGACAGTTCAGCCGTCATGCTCCACCCCTGACCTTCTGCCCACGACAGCGTGACCCAGCAGTCCTTCGCCCGCTTGTCGGCAGGGTGCACGAAGACGCCGACGATGGTCGTCATCACCGCATCGTTTGAGGTGACCTTCGCACCCGGTGTCAGGAGCGGCTCGCAGACCTTCCACGCCGTGACCGCGCCGGAACGCTGATCCTGTCCCACCGCCGACACGAAGCGGTGTTCGTCGTGCTCCTCGAGACCCTCGACCGCTGCTTGTCTCGCGGCGGTCTCCGAGGCGTCGGAGGGTTCGCCTCCGACATCGGTCGGGACGTTGTGTCCGGAGCAGCCGGCCAACGCGACCGCGGCGACGATCCCGATGCTCGTGAGCAGCGGGGGCCGCGAGTGTTTCCGTGCGAGCTTCATGCGACATTCCCTCCGGATCGTCGAGGCACGGCGCTGGTGCGCACCCCGAGCCCCACCACCGCAACCAAGTTCACCGCACTCCCCACCAAGAACCCCGTGGTGCCACCCGCGACTCCAGCGACGGGTCCGAGCACCGCCATGAGCCCAGCGCCGACGACGAACCCGGCGACCGAGGCAAGGGCGACCTGACGTGAACGTCCGGCGGCGAGCAGCAACGCCGCCGGCACGAGCCCGACGGTGAACACCCACACCGCGACCATCAGGTAGCGCAGGTCCGCGACGGCAGCGGCACCCTCGGCGGGGTAGACGATCGGCAGGAACCACCCGGCGAGCAGGGCGACCAGGCCGAAGACGACGGCGGAGGCAGCAGCGAACCCGACGACGAGCAGCAGCGCCCCACGAGAGCGCAGCGATCCACCATCGGTCCGGTGCGCGAACGCCGGTACGAGCACCTGCCCCAACGCCTGCCCGAGCATCGATGCCGGCGTCGCCAGGGTGAAGGCGGCCGCGTAGACACCGGCGTCGTGTGCCGAGGACGTCACCTGCGCCGAGATCATCGTCAACTGCAGCAACCCGTTCGAGGTCACCACCGCCAGCACGTTCCACGCTGCGAACCCGAGCACCCCGGCAGCGGGTTCGTGCGAAGCCGGCGAGAAGCCGTTGCCCCGGGGCCAGCACGCGATCGCGAACACCGTGTACCCGATGGCCAGGGGCAGCAGCACGAAGGGCTCGAGCCGCGCGACGCACGCCACCACGAGCAACCCGAGCGCCAGGACGCTCGTCACGGAGTCCCAGAGCGCGACCCGGGGCGCCCGGTCGTAGCCGAGCTGTGCGCCGCGGGCGTAGCAGTAGAGGCCGTAGCCGACGACGACCGCGGCACCACCGAGCACCATGCCGGGTCCGTTGCCCCAGGCCAGCGCGATCGGCACGGTGACCGCCGCGAGCACCACGCTCGAGACCAGCATCGACACCCCGAGCAGCCGGTTCACCGCGGCGTCCGACCGCCGACCCCGCAGCGCGATCGCCAGGAACCGCGATGCAGTGTTGCCCGCGGCGTTCGGCCAGAGCAGCGCGACGAACACCGAGAGCGACAGCAGCGCGGTGGTCTGCCCGAGGGTCTCGGTGCCGAACACCCGCCCGACGACGACGGTCACGAGCAGCTTCGCGACACCCTGCACCCCGATGCCGACCGTGGCGAGCACGGCCGACGAAGCGACCGAGGACGACGGTGCCGCAGGAGAATCAGGCCCGGCAGACGAAGCGGGCCCAGCCGGAGAAGACCCGCTCACCGCGCCAACGCCTGTTCCACCCAGCCGCGCCGGTGCGCCCGCACCCCGAGCGTCAGCGCCCGGACCCCGATGTAGCCGAGGGCGAAGGCCGCCCACAACCCCGCGAGTGTCCCGCCGGCCCACCAGAGCAGCGGCAGGTAGACGACGAGGTTCAGACCGCCGGCGATGGCCAGGTACCGCGCGTCCCCGGCGCCGATCAGCACCCCGTCGAGCACGAAGACGTACCCGGCGACGGGCATTCCGACGGCGATGAGCACCAGCACGACGGGCAGGGCGTCCCGCACCGCCTGCGAGTCCGAGAACACCGGCCCGAGCACCCCGCTCACGGCCAGGGTCAGCGCCCCGAGCAGCACACCGCCGGCGATCCCGAGCAGCACGAGCCGTCGCGTCACCAGTCGCACCCGCTCCGGGTCACGTCCGCCGAGTCCGTGCCCGACGAGCGCCTGCCCGGCGATCGCCAGGGCGTCGAGCGCGAACGCCAGCGTCGAGAACACCGTCAGCCCGACCTGCGTCGTCGCCAGCCCGGTGGTCCCCAGCCCGGCAGCGGCCCCGACGGTCGCGAGCATCGCGATCCGCAGCGACGCGGTCCGCAGGAACAGCCAGGCCCCCGACCGCAGGGCCCGGGCGACGCCCGAGGCGCCGGGTCGCAGCGGCGCCCCCGACGACCGAGCGGCCCGCACCGCGATGCGCACGTAGATGACGGCCATCGCCCACTGCACGATGACGGTGCCGGCGGCGGATCCCTCGACGCCCCAGCCGGCGCCGTAGATCAGGACGGCGTTGAGCAGCCCGTTCGCGACGAACCCGATGGTCGCGACGACGAGCGGGGTCTTCGTGTCCTGCAGCCCACGCAGCAGTCCGGTCGAGGCGGTCACCACCAGGATGCCGGGCAGCCCGATCAGGGAGATGGTCAGGTACGCGGTCGCCGCGGCCGACACCTCGGCCGAGGCGCCGAACAGGTCGACGAGCGGCCCGGCGAGCGGCCACCCGACCAGCGCCAGCACCACCCCCAGCACGAGCGCGAGCCACATGCCGTCGATGCCGGCGTGCACGGCTCCGCGACGGTCGCCACCACCGAGCGCCCGCGCCACGGCCGGGGTCGTCGAGTACGCCAGGAACACCAGCAGTCCGGTCACCGTCGACAGCACGGCACTCGCGAGCCCGACGGCCGCCAGCGGCGTCGCCCCGAGGTGCCCGACGAGCGCGGTGTCGGTCAGCAGGAACAGCGGCTCGACCACGAGCGCTCCGAGCGCTGGCACCGCCAGCCGCACGATGTCGCGGTCGACCGCGCGCCGCTCAGCGGTCACAGCGGGTCGCGTCGGTCGGTGCACCGACCCATTCTGTCGGCGATGCCGACCCGTCGTGGTCGCCGGGCGCGGTGGGCGCGACCCCGTGACGGACTGGAGGCCCGTGGCCGTGTCCGCCACGGGCCTCCAGTCCGGTGGTCCCACGTCCTCGGGCTTGCGCCACGGACGACCTCGTTGCGCGACGAGCCGATCCGCGGGCGTCTGTAACGCTGGAACCATGACCGGACACTCCAGAGTGTGAAGGACGAACAGGACGACGGCCCGCTGTGGACGCGAGCGGTCCGTGATGACGGGGCTGCGTTCGCCGCGCTGTTCGACCGGCACCGACCGCGCATCTACCGACGGGCGTTGAGCCTGACGGAGAACTCGCACGACGCCGAGGACATCACGGCGGCGGCGTTCTACGAGCTCTGGCGTAAGCGCAAGAGCGTCACCCTCGTGGCTGGTTCCGTCGCTCCGTGGTTGCTGGTCACGACGGTCAACCTGGCCCAGAACCACCGACGCGCAGCGGCGCGGTACCGGAAGCTCCTCGACGCACTCCCTCGAGATGATTCCCACGCTCCAGCCACGGACGCCGAAGACCTCGAGGCCCGTGAACGCCTCAGGACGACGATCCGGGGACTCGCGCCGCAGGACGCCGCGCTGCTGGTGCTCACCGGGGTCGAGGAGATGCCGGTCTGGCAGGCCGCGCAGGCGGTCGGTCTCAAACCGCCGGCGGCACGCGTGCGGTTGCACCGGATGCGGCAGCGCCTGCAACGCGACCTGCACGACCTCCGTCCCAGTGTCCGCAACGCACCGGAAGGCACCTACTGATGAGCATCGACATGAACCCCGACGCTGCGGCAGCGGTCCGCTCGGAGCTGGCCGCCATCGGGACACGACGGAGCGCCCTGCAGCGACAGCAACGACGTGCACGCATCGGCGTCTCGATCGTCTCCGTCGCAGCGATCGCGGTGACGACGAGCGCCGCCGCCCTGGTCGTCGCCGGGCTCCCGGGCACCACGACGACGGCAGCAGTCGGGCGCACGACCACTGCGACGCACACCGGTCCCGCCCTGATCGACATCGGGCAGGCTCCCGACACCGCGGGTGCCGTGATCATCGACATCACGTGCCGCAACGACGTCGGCATGGTCCGAGTCCTCACCGTCGGAGGTGGCGCATCCGGCCTGAGTTGTCGGGACGAAGGGACGATGCGCGTCGTCGACGGCCGGCTCCCGGAGCGAGGGACGACGACGTTCAGCATCGAAGCGTCGGCGGGGACGCGGTGGACGGCGACGCTGCAGTACGCCAACGCGGTCACGTCGGATTGGGCGGTCAACGACAAGGGCCAGACCTACGGGGTCCCGAACGCGTCGGGTCACCCGGATCTGGTCCCCGGGAGGGCGGACAACGGCCGCAAGGGCTGGGTTCTGTGGAGCGAGCCGGACGGCGGCGATGTGTACGAGTCCGACGGCACGACCGTGGTCGGGCAGTGGACCCCGGGGGTCGCCGATGAGGTCCCGCTCGATCAGCGGTACATCGACGAGCAGGAGTCCGTGCAGACCGCGACCCCATCGCCCAGCGCGCCCCGCTGAACCGGGCGAGGGGTGTGCGGACCGGAGCGACCGACTGGGGGGCGTTCCGGTCCGCAACGCACCACGTGACGGACTGGAGGCCCGGGGCGGCGCCGCCACGGGCCTCCAGTCCGGTGGTCCCACGTCGTCAGGCCGGACGCGCGTTCCGGCCGACCACTCGCGTCAGTCGGCGCGCGGTTCCGCGGGGACCGCGCCGGTGGCGGCGTGTGCGGGGTCGGCGGCCTCGGTCGAGGGTTCGTCGGTGCCGCGGGCCCGGCCGATGACGTCCATCACGTGGTAGACGACGATCGCGGCGATCGTGCCGACGATGATGCCGCCGAAGCTCGCCTGGCCGAAGCGGAACGTGAAGTCGGCGATGCCGATGATCAGGGCGATGCCGGCGGTCAGCTGGTTCTTCGGCTTCGAGAAGTCGACGCGGTTCTCGACCCAGATCCGGATGCCGATGATGCCGATCAGGCCGTAGAGCGCGGTGGTGGCGCCGCCGAGCACGCCCGCGGGCACCGAGGAGATGACGGCGCCGATCCTCGGCGACAGGCCGAGCAGGACGGCCGCGATCGCGGCGACCCAGTAGGCGGCGGTGGAGAAGACGCGGGTGGCGGCCATGACGCCGATGTTCTCGCCGTAGGTGGTGGTGGCGGAGCCGCCACCGACGCCGGCCAGGACGGTCGATATGCCGTCGGCGAAGAGCGCGCGACCGGTGAGCGGCGTGAGGTCACGGCCGGTCAGCTGCCCGACGCCCTTGACGTGGCCGACGTTCTCGGCGACCAGCGCCAGGACGACCGGCACGAACGCCAGGTAGATCGGGAGCTGGGACGGGTCGAAGGCGGGAGCGGTGAAATCCGGCAGACCGATCCACGGCTTGTCGCCGACCTTCGAGAAGTCGACCTGACCGCCGATGAGCGCTGCAACGTACCCGACGAGCACGCCGATGACGATCGACAGGCGGCCGATCAGGCCCCTGAACAGGACCGTGACCAGGATGATCGTCGCGAGGGTGATGAGCGCGATGACCGGGGCTTCCGTGAAGTTGTCCCGGGCCGACGGCGCCAGGTTGAAGCCGATCAGGGCGACGATCGCGCCGGAGACCACCGGGGGCATCAGCCGGTCGATCCACCCGGCGCCGGCCAGGTGCACGACGAGCCCGACGATCGCGAGCAGCGCGCCGACGACGATGATGCCGGACAGGGCGAGCGGGATGCCACCGATCTTGGTCGCCGCACCGATCGGGGCGATGAAGGCGAACGACGAGCCGAGGTAGCTCGGCAGGCGGTTGCCCGTGATGAGCAGGAACAGGATCGTGCCGATGCCGCTGAACAGCAGCGTCGTCGACGGCGGGAACCCGGTGATCAGGGGCACCAGGAACGTGGCGCCGAACATCGCGACGACGTGCTGCACGCCGAGGCCGATCGTCCGGGGCCAGGTGAGCCGTTCGTCGGGTGCCACGATCGTCGTCGCGGAGACGGTCTTGCCGTCGCCGTGCAGCTTCCACGGAAGTCCCATGCGATGACCGTACCGGCAGCCGTGTGCCGGTGACGACCCGGATCGACCTGCCCCATGGGGTCGGTGGCTATCGTGGACCGCATGACCGACGTCGCACGTGCCTCCGGCATCCACACTGACGAACTCGACCCCGCGGTGCGCCCCCAGGACGACCTGTACCGCCACGTGAACGGGACCTGGATCGAGGCGACGCCGATCCCCGACGACAAGGCCCGGTACGGCTCCTTCACGGTGCTGGCCGAAGCCGCCGAGATCGCCGTGCGCGACATCATCGAGCGCTCGCAGCAGGCCGCCCCCGGCACCGAGGAACGCAAGGTCGGTGACCTCTTCACCTCGTTCACCGACGAAGCGCGACTCGAGGAGCTCGGCACCGCACCGATCGAGCACCTGCTCGCCGAGATCACCGAGATCCAGTCCGTGCCCGAGGTCATCGCCGCCGTCGGCCGCTTCGAGCGCATCGGCCTGCCGAGCTTCCTGCAGCTCTTCGTCGACAACGACCCGGGCGACCCCGAGTCCTACGTCGTGTTCCTGGAGCAGTCCGGCCTCGGGCTGCCCGACGAGTCGTACTACCGCGAAGAGCGCTTCGCCGACATCCGCGAGAAGTACCGCGAGTTCGTCGCGGCGATGTTCCCGCTCGCCGGCCTCGACGACGGCGGCGCCCGCACCGAGCACGTCATCGCGCTCGAGACGGCGCTCGCCGCCCAGCACTGGGACAACGTCACGACCCGCGACAGCCAGAAGACCTACAACAAGCTGCCCTGGGCCGAGGTCGCCGCGCTCGCGAAGGGCGTCGACCTGCGGACCTGGTGGCAGGCCATCGACGCCCCCGCCGGCGCGTTCGAGACCGTCGTGGTGCGCGAGCCCTCGTTCATCACCGGCCTGGCCGACCTGCTGAACGACCAGCCGCTCGAGGTCTGGAAGGACTGGCTGCGCTGGCAGGTCATCCGTGGCTCCGCCGCGTACCTGACGAGCGCGTTCTCGGCCACGAACTTCTCGTTCTACGGCACCGCACTCACCGGTGCGCCCAAGCAGCGCGAGCGCTGGAAGCGTGGCGTCTCGCTGGTCGAGGGTGCGATGGGCGAGGCCGTCGGCCGCATCTACGTGCAGGAGCACTTCGACGAGACCTCGAAGGCCAAGATGGACGACCTCGTCGCCAACCTGGTCGAGGCGTACCGGCAGAGCATCACGGCGCTCGACTGGATGACCGACGAGACCCGTGCCCGTGCGCTCGACAAGCTCGACAAGTTCACGCCGAAGATCGGCTACCCGGTGAAGTGGCGCGACTACTCGGCGCTGCCCGTCCTCTCCGACGACCTGGTCGCGAACGTCCGCGCCGTCGCCTCGTTCCAGGTCGACCGCGAGCTCGGCAAGATCGGCAAGCCGATCGACCGCGACGAGTGGTTCATGACCCCGCAGACGATCAACGCGTACTACAACCCCGGCTTCAACGAGATCGTGTTCCCGGCCGCGATCCTGCAGTTCCCGTTCTTCGACGCAGACCGCGACGCCGCCGCGAACTACGGCGCGATCGGTGCCGTCATCGGGCACGAGATCGGCCACGGCTTCGACGACCAGGGGTCGCAGTACGACGGCGACGGCAAGCTCGAGAACTGGTGGACCGAGGCCGACCGCGCGGCGTTCGAGGAGCGCACGAAGGCCCTCATCGCCCAGTACGACGCCCTGGTGCCGACCGAGGTGCCCGACAGCCACGTGAACGGTGCCCTGACGATCGGCGAGAACATCGGTGACCTCGGTGGCCTGTCGATCGCGTGGAAGGCGTACCTGCTGTCGCTCGACGGCCAGGAGCCCCCGGTCGTCGACGGCCTCACCGGTGCCGAGCGCTTCTTCCTGAGCTGGGCCCAGGCCTGGCGCATGGCGATCCGCCCGGAAGAGGCGGCTCGTCTGCTGAGCATCGACCCGCACTCGCCCAACGAGTTCCGCTGCAACCAGGTCGTGCGGAACATCGACGTCTGGTACGACACCTTCGGCGTGACCGAGCAGGACGCGATGTACCTCGACCCCGCCGAGCGCGTCGCGATCTGGTGATGACGGAGCCGGACGCGGCCCGGTCGTCGCGCAGCCGGCGACCGGACGACCGCCCAGCAGGTGGCGGCCGCGGTCATGGGCGGCACAGCGGCCGGGCCGACGACCGCTTCACCGCCACCACCGAGGCCCTCGGCGCCCTCGCGCTCGAGGGCGCCGGGGTCAGTGCCTCGGTGATCGACACCTCGAGCGGCAAGGCCCTGCTCGCGATCGACGACACCCTGGTGCAGCCGGTCGCGAGCCTGGGCCGTGTGCTGCTGCTCATCGAGGTCGCCGCCCAGCTCGAGGACGGCCGGCTGCACGGTGACCGCCTGCAGCGCATGGCCCGCGACACCGCGACCGGTGCCGGCCTGTGGCAGTTCCTGCAGGAGCCGACCATGCAGGTGCCCGACCTGGCGACCCTGGTCGGGGCCACCGCCGACGCCTGGGCCATGAACGCGCTGCTGTCGACCGTGGGCATCGACGCCGTCCGGGAGCGTGCGGAGTCCCTGGGCATCGAGCGCACGGCGCTGATCGACCGGGTGCGGGACCGCCGCGGCCCGGACGACGCCCCCGATGCCTCCGTCGCACCGACCGGGGAGCTGTCGTGGGTGATGCGTGGACTGGCGCTCGGCGAGGTCGTCGACGAGGCGGTGTCGAACCGGGTGCTCGGCTGGTTGTCCCTGGCGAGTGACCTGAACCTGGTCGCCGGGTCCTTCGGGCTCGACCCCCTGGCACACCGTGCGCTCGACCACGGGCTGCAGGTCGTCGCGGTCACCGGGTCGAGCACCGGCGTGCGGGCCGAGGCGGGGATCCTGCGGGGGCCGGGGTCGTCGGTCAGCTACGCCGTGACCGTCACGTTCGACGATGCTTCGTTGCAGCGGCGGTTGGCCGTGGTCGAGGCGCTGCGGACCATGGGGACCGAGGTGCTCGAGGCGGTGCACGCGCCTGCGCGGCGCTGACGGCGCTCGCCGTTCGCCGCCGGCTGGTCGCCGCTCGCCGTTCGCCGCCGGCTGGTCGCCGCTCGCCGTTCGCCGCCGGCTGGTCGCCGCTCGCCGTTCGCCGCCGGCTGGTCGCCGCTCGCCGCCCGTGCCGAGTCTCTGTCCGGTGGGCAGATCGCGGGCAGAGTGACGGCGAAACTGTCCGCGGGGCCGAGACTCGGGGAGCGTGGACGCCTGGTGCCGTTCCTGCTCAGCGGTCCCCGTCTGGGGGCCTCAGCGATCGGCGGAGTCCGCTCCGCCGGACTCGACCTCGCGCATGGACGCGGTGATGTCGATCGGTCGGGTGTCGGGGAGCGTGATGTCCTCGGGCCGGATGGGACGCACGCTCATGCCTCCTCGTGGTCGATCACGCGTCGGGCGCCGGCTTCGACGCCCATCGCGGCGAGCAGGGTCATGAACCCGGCGAAGCGGACGACCTCGGAGACACCCATCAGAGCGGCCCACGCGGTGAGCTGCGGTGCGCGGGTGAGGGAGTGCCGTCGCGTCGTCGGTGCGGAACGGGGAGCGGTGATGATCATCATGGGGTGCCTTCCGGTGGGATTGGTGCCAATCCTCCGGATCGGGACGCGGCGCCTCGTCGTCGTCGCGGATCGTCGAACCTACTGCGTCCGCAGTACGTGTCGGTGAGGTGGAAGCAGGAGACT
>Ga0308161_1002942_pt1 | contig 17294 bp, 17 predicted proteins | sample PhyFR2_FD_201034 | JGI IMG/M metagenome (GOLD analysis project Ga0308161, IMG submission 201034) | Phyllosphere microbial communities from UC Gill Tract Community Farm, Albany, California, United States - DLSLF.R2 | ecosystem: Host-associated > Plants > Phyllosphere > Unclassified | place: USA...
ATGCTTATATAGACCGTGATGAACTACCACTGGAAAAATCAGACATTCTCGAAAACATAAATAGCCTCGAAAAACTTTCCAAAGAAAATCAAAACACTGACCTTTTTAGAAATTACATTCTGTCTTGGAATTCGTTTATAAATAGAATTTCAACAATTTGCACAGCACGTTTATCTGAAGATTATGTTTCAGAAAACGGCCAACCATTTGGCAGGACATCTTTGCAAATCTTTAAAAAACCTCAAGCCATGTCCGGGTTTGGAGCCGCGGTAGGGAAAATGGTCGATCTTGAACTAATCACTGGTTTTTCAGACGTTGACATACTTACTGCCCAATTGAAAATTGAAGACGAAGAGGAATTTCTAGAGGAAATTAATTCATCCCTAAACTGGATCAAGCAAAATGCAAAAAGAATTGGTAACGCTCAACGCTCATACTTTCAATTTTTCTTCCGTGAACTAGTCAATCGTGACACTGACAGCTTTCTATCCCCAACACGCGCTGCATCAACAGCTCTTCGAAAATACCAAAGTCAAAATTTCTGAGGTCTCGATATGGGTTTAGTAGTGGAGGTTTCAGGGTCTGCAGTGCGTTTCGAGAATTTTAAATTCGACAACGAAAATAATTGTTTCCATTCATCGAGCCTTAATCCTTTTGGGTTATCGATGAAGGCAACCACTCATCTTTCAAACGCAGATGCTGTAGAAATCGAAAATTATTTAGTTTTCTTCTTCATAAAAAAAGATTTAGTAGAAAATGAAATTTTTCAAGTACATGATGGAAAATCAGGAAATAGAATTGGCTGGTGCTTTCCAGTACATTCAATTGACTCCAGCGACCACGACTACGCAGAAAATCCTCATTTCAGACGTTATGCATTTGCAGCGACATTGAAAATTCTCAATGATTTACCTTCCGAGGTATTTCTTAACACACCAACAACAAATGAATTTTCAATCCAGGCCTCAGATGCACTTCATGAATCAACAGCAGCTCTAGTTATTAGCAAAAATACACTTGGCCGCGAGTTCGAAATAGATCGATGGTTGCCAACCATGGCTGCCAACGGATATTTCCCACTTTCATCCGTAAACCCCAATTTATTACAAACCAAGCATCCCCGGATCGACACAGAGAAAGTTAGGCTTCTGGAAGTTTCACTGTCAGTGGTTCAACTAGAAAGGCTAAAACTTGTATACAGCCAAGCGTTCCCATATGAGCCAAAAGCCGTATTTCGTTTCTTCTATCTCTACCAGATAGTTGAGCACTTGATGGAGATTGTCTTCACTAATGAGCAGGCAATTTTAGTTACTCGAATAATAGCCGCAGCCGACGACACTAGTACAACAAAGGAGGTTCTTGAGGGCATGAGCAAAAATAGCTCGGAGAAATCTAGAATGAAGTTAATGGTGGGTAAATACTCCAATACCAACTCCGACCTTTCAAGCCTGATGACATCATGCAACACATTATTAGATGGACTTGGCAAGAAAAAAGGTAATACCTTTGAGAACACCATATACCCAACTCGCAATCAAATAGTTCATCGACTAATAGATTTCCCAGAATCGCAACTCAGCAATATGGAAAATATGATCACAGAGCTTGTGATATTTTTGCAAATTCTATTAGCGAAATTTGCAATACCTTCCAACACAGAAAAAACCATTAATTAAAATCATGTCAACTTAGGACTTCCCCAACAGTGAAACTTGGCAAGTTCGACAATGTTAATTGCGAAATCTTAAGACATGGAAATACGGACACAGCAGGCAATAATTTTTATACCACGGTTGTCTTATTTGGAAACAGAACACCGCACTTCCATCATTACCCACGGCCTACACCATAACCGATTAGAAATAACGGGGTAGGCGAATTATAATAATGGGAGTGATGAATGCAATGCACCTCATCAATGTCCAAAGCACAGATAACTGCTATCCGAGCCATTCCCGCCCCAGCTGCCTTAAAAGAATATTACTGATGTGCAGATGGTCAACTCAAATAACGGCCATCGTATGTCAACTTTACTTGCGTAGTCGTAGGCCGCTTCCGAGCTTCAAACCGGCTCGGCATTAGGCTCCACCAGGCCCATGCGGGAGGGGCTAGCAATGCTAACGGTCCGCACCACCTGAAACCGCGCGCAATACTTGCTGGTCAGTACAACGCCTGTTGAACGCCCGCTACCGCATCGTTTGAACGCCCGTTGCGCGCCCGTTCAACCGCATCGCAGCAGCCATTGCCCGACCCGCAGCCGCGCTGCGCCTGACATATCAACCATGCGCGTCCATCGACTACTGGCGCTGCCAGGCAGCAGCCTCCCGTATGGCAAGGCCGCGGCATCCTATCGACCACACCGACAAGCCCACAACAGGGCACCTGGACCAGCCGCAGGAGGGGGCACCAGGGGAACGCCCATCGCGCTGTTTTCCGGCAATGTGCGTCACGGCCCACACCGCCCAGCGCCAGTCAGGCGCACGCCGACACGCTCGCCCATCCCAGCGCCGGGGCACGCGCCTAGACACAGAACCCCTCTGCCGTATTCACCTGGAGCAACAACCGCCCCACTGACTAGTGGATCAGGACAAAGGAACGAGACAAAAGAGAGAGAAAGAACACTACATATTTCATATTAAGAAATATTCTTTATTTGTTCCCACTTAGTTCCCAGAATGTTCCCAATTTGTTCCCAAAATATTTGATAGCAAGAATGCCTTATCTATCAATGCTTTATAGCCAATACTGCCTTGAAAAAATAGCGTGTTCCCATGTTCCCAAGATAAATCATGTCCTGCGCTGTTTTGTTTGCATTGGCCGCGCCATGCTTCACGGGCCACGGGCACAAAAACCCGCATCATCGGGCGGTCTGGTGGGCTTGTGGATCAACTTAGGCTGTCCGCTGGTGCAAATGCACCACCTTGCCAGTCTTGCGGCCGTCTAGGTAGTCGGCCCACCACTGCAGCAGCTTGGCGCGCTCATCCATGTAGGTGCTGCGGTGGTAGGCGGCGCGCACCTCGTTGCGTTCCTTGTGAGCGAGCTGGCGCTCGATCACATCGGCACGCCATCCGGTTTCATTGCACACCGTGGAGAACAGCGCCCGGAAGCCGTGGGCCGTAGCTAAATTCTTGTAGCCCATGCGGGCCATCGCTGAATTGAAGGTGTTCTCGCTCAGCGGCTTGCTGGGATAGTAGGGACTGGGGAAGATCAATTCCCGCCCGCCACTCAGGGGCTGCATGGACTGCAGCAACTCCAGGGCTTGGCGGGACAAGGGTACACGGTGTTCCTGGCGCATCTTCATGCGCTCGGCGGGAATGGTCCAGAGGGCGGCATCCATGTCCACTTCGTCCCAGTGCGCCCCGCGCACCTCGCCGGGGCGGGTAGCGGTCAGCATCAGCAGGCGCAGAGCATGGATGGTATGTGGGTCCCCATCGTAGGCATCCAGTTGGGCAAGGAACGTGGGCAGGTCCTTGGCATCGAGCGCGGCCCTGTGCTTGACTTCACGGGGCTTGAGAATCTCCGATGGCACAAGGTCCAGCATGGGATTGCTGTCCAGCCGCCCATGGATGACAGCCCAGCGGAAAATTGCTTTCACCCGCTGCAGCACGCGCCCGGCCTGCTCGCCAGCTCCACGCGCTTCGACAGCCTTGACCGCATTCATCACCTCCAGCGGTGTGATGGTGGCAAGCGGTCGGTCGCCAAGTGCCTTGAGCATGTGCGAATCCAGAGAGGCACGAATCCGCTCCAGGGTGAATCATGCGCCACCCTGGCCTTGGCCGCCTTGCGCTGCTCGGCCGGATCGTCGCCCGCCTGGATCGACCGCCGGGCCTGTGCCGCCAGCTCCCGCGCATCCTTGAGGCCCACGGCCGGATAGACGCCCAGCGCAAGCCGCTTCTCTTTTCCGGCAATGCGGTACTTCAACCGCCAGTAGCGGCCACCGGCTGGGGTTAGTTCCAAATACAGGCCCGCGCCGTCAAAGTGCTTGCCGGACTTGGCAAGGGTTCGCAGCTTGGCATCGGTCAACTTCATATGGGGGCATCCTCGACGGTCTGGGGGCACATTTGGGGGCATATTTCAACACACCAGCGCGACCATCAAGCATTCATGCGGGTTTCCGGCCTGAATGTGAGTACTGCTGAGGGACCAATTCCAAGGCTGCACCTATCCACAGACGTGCGGCCTTTTTGTTTTCTGCGCTGTGGATCGCGTGCCCGTGCAAGCGCTGACCCGGGTTGCCCGCCTCAGCCTTCAAACCACAGCGCCACCAGCGCCAGCGCCGCGGGCAAGGCCTGTATCAGCAGGATCTTGCGGCTGGCGGTGAAGCCGCCGTAGACACCAGCCACCAGCACGCAGAGCAGGAAGAACCACTGGAACTCCAGGCCCGCGCTGTCGCGCGCCAGGCCGTAGACCAGGCCCGCGGCCAGGAAGCCGTTGTACAGGCCCTGGTTCGCGGCCAGGGTGCGGGTCTGGGCGGCGAACTCTGGCGTGAGGCCGAAGGCGCGCCGGCCCGCGGGCTTTTGCCAGAGGAACATTTCCAGCACCAGGATGTAGCAATGGATGGCTGCTACCAGGCCAATGAGAATGCTCGCGATCATCGGTTTCCTCCGCTGGTGAAAGACTGCAGCCGGATGATCAAGGGCGCAGCAGCACCTTGCCCTTGCGCCCGGGCGTCAGGCTGGCGGCCACGGCCTTGGAGATGTCGGCCAGGTCGTAGATGGCCTCGACCGGCAGCTTGAGCGCGCCGCTGGCGGCCAGCCCCAGCAGTTCGCCCAGCAGGCGGCGCTTGTCTTCGACGGACATGGCTGCGCTGAGCTTGCTGCCCCAGAAGCCCTTGACGACCGCCTGCTTGAAGATCAAATCGCCCGAGGCAATCTGCATGGGCTCGCCGGCCATGCTGCCGAAGGACACCAGCAGGCCGCCTTCGCCCAGCAGCGCCAGCAGTTCGCCGCTGGCCTTGCCGCCGATCGAGTCCACCGCGGCGCGCGGCTTGGCGTCGCCGGTGATGGCGCGCACCTGCGCCTGCCAGTCCGGCTGCGCGGTGGAGACCGCATTGCCGATGCCCAGCGCCGCGAGCTCCTCGACGCCGGCATTGCGCCGCACCAGATTGACGGTGTGCACGCCGCGCGCCGCGGCCAGCATCGCCAGCGTCTTGCCGACGGCGCCGTTGGCGGTGTTCTGCACGATCCAGTCGCCGCTGTCGACTTCGAGGAATTCGAGCAGCATCAGCGCGCTCAGCGGCATGGCGATCAGCTGCGCCGCGGCTTCGTCGGCAATGGCCTCGGGCAGCGGCACCAGTTGCGGGGCCGGGGCGATGAAATACTCGGCCCAGCTGCCATGCACGCCGGCCACGGCCACGCGCTGGCCCGCCGTCACACCCTGCACGCCCGCGCCCAGCGCGTCGACCAGGCCCACGGCTTCGCTGCCGCCGATCGCCGGCAGCGTGGGCTTGTAGCCGTATTGCCCGCGCACCGTCCAGAGGTCGTGGTTGTGGATTGGCGACAGCAGCATCTTGATGCGCACTTCGCCCGGGCCGGGCTGCGGCACGGGGTTGTCGGCCAGGGCAAGGACGTCGGCGGGATCGCCAAAGAGGGTGTGAACGGCACTGCGCATGCGGGCTTCTTTGGGTGCAATGAGGGATGCGGCCACTCAGGCCAGTTGTTTGAGCAATGCCTGGGCGCAGGCGGCCGAGCTGCCCGGGTTCTGGCCGGTGACCAGATGGCCGTCGGTGACCACGTACGACTGCCAGTCCGGGCCTTTTTCATACTGGCCGCCCAGGCGCTTGAGCTCGTCTTCAAGCAGGAAGGGCACGACCTGGGTCAGGCCCACGGCCGCCTCCTCGCTGTTGGAAAAACCCGTGACGCGGCGGCCGGCCACCCAGGGTTTGCCATCGGCGCCGCGCACCTTGATCAACGCGCCGGGCGCATGGCAGACCAGGGCCGCGGGCTTGGTCGAACGCGCAAAGGATTCGAGCAAGGCAATCGACGTGGCGTCGTTGGCGAGATCCCAGAGCGGGCCGTGGCCGCCAGGGTAGAACACGGCATCGAATTCGGCGGGATCGATCTGCGCCAGCGGCACGGTCGTGGCCAGCAGCTGCTGCGCCGCCGGGTCCTGGCGAAAGCGTTCGGTGGTTTCGGTCTGCGCGTCGGGCGCGTCGCTTTTCGGATCGAGCGGCGGCTGCCCCCCGGCGGGCGAGGCCAGCGTGACCTGCGCGCCGGCGTCCTTGAAGACATAGTAGGGAGCGGTGAACTCCTCCAGCCAGAAGCCGGTTTTCTTGCCGGTATCCCCGAGCTGGTCGTGCGAAGTCAGTACCAGAAGAATCTTCATTTCCAAGTCCTTTCAGCAAGTGGGCGACGCCGCGGCGGGCGCACGGTGGTGGCAGTCAGGCAATCAAAGCATGGCGGCCATCTCCAGCAGCATAAAACAGACCCGGCGCGGGCTGCGGTGTCGCGGCCTTCCTGCGCTCAGGGCGACGGTCAGCTCCAGACCGCGAATTCGTTGCCGCTGGGTTCGGTGAAATGAAAGCGCCGCCCGCCCGGGAAGGAAAAGATCGGCTTGATGATCTCGCCGCCCGCGGCACTGACCTTGGCCAGGGTGTCCTCAAGGCGCTCGCTGTAGAAGATGAGCAGCGCGCTGCCCCGCTCGCTGCGGGCCGCAAGGTCGGCGCGGTAGAAGCCGCCGTCAAGGCCTTCGCCCGAAAAGGCCATGTAGTCGGGGCCGTAATGCGTGAATGTCCAGCCGAACGCGGCCTCGAAGAAGCCTGCGGTCGCGGCGAGATCGCGCGCGGCGAACTCGACATAGTTGATCTTTTCATGGGCCGGCATGGGCGCTCCTGGCAATTCGGTGAACGCCCATTGTCGCGCGCCGCGCGGCGATGCCCCCGCCGCGGCGCGCAGCGCCGGCGCAAGGCACAATCGGCCGCTGCGGTTCCCATCACGGCCGCGCCGCCTCCACCTTTTTCACGGACTCTTCTTTCCATGCCCGCCACCGAAATCACCGTCACTTCCGCAGGCAAGGTCGCGGGCCAGGAACTGCTGGTGCCCACCGGGCAGGAAGGCGAACACTACGCGCATATCCAGGACTGGCTCACGGCCCAGCTCAAGGCGAAGAAAACGGTGCGCGATATCAGCCAGAAGGTGCTGGTCAAGGGCATCAAGCAGTGGGCGGTCTACGAAGGCAAAACCGGCGGCAAGACCCAGCGCTGGGCCTTCAAGATCACCTGAGGTCAGCGCGCCGGCGCGAAATGCCTGGCGCCGGCGACGCACCCGATCACGGCCAGCGTCACGCCCACCATGCCCGGGCTCACGGCCTCGTGCAGCAGGCCCGCGGCCAGCGCCAGCCCGAAGAAGGGCTGCAGCAATTGCAGCTGGCCGACGGCGGCAATGCCGCCCTGCGCCAGCCCGCGGTACCAGAACACGAAGCCGATCAGCATGCTGAACACCGACACATAGGCCAGCCCCAGCCAGGCCGCGGCGCCGACATTGCCCAGGTTTGCGGGCCAGCGCAGCCCGGCCAGCAACAGCATCGCCGGCAGCGACAGCACCAGCGCCCAGCAGATCACCTGCCAGCCACCCAGCTCGCGCGACAGCCTGGCGCCTTCGGCGTAGCCCAGGCCGCAGACCGCGATCGCCAGCAGCATCAGCAGGTCGCCACGCCATGCCGCGCCCACGCCTTGCGACAGCGCAAACGCCATGACCAGCGCGCTGCCCAGCAGCGAGAAGCACCAGAACGACGCCTGTGGGCGCTCGCCGCCGCGCAGCACGCCGAACACCGCGGTGGACAGCGGCAGCATGCCCATGAAGACCATCGCGTGCGCCGAGGTCATCTGCTGCAGTGCGAGCGCCGTGAGCAACGGAAAGCCCAGCACCACGCCCAGCGCGACCAGCGCCAGCGAATGCCACTGGCGGCGCGTGGGACGCTGCTGGCGCATGAGTACCAGCGCGCACAGCGCCAGCAGGCCCGCGAGGGCGCCGCGCGCGCCGGTGAGAAACAGCGGCTCCAGCTCCAGCACCGCGATGCGCGTGGCCGGCAGGGAGCCGCTGAAGATCAGCATGCCGATGAAGCCATTGCGCCAGCCGTTGGATGTCCTGCCCATGGGGTTTCCTGTGTGAAAGACACGCATGCTAGGCAGCGCAACCAATACAATCAAATTATTGTCATGGATACATTCCGCTATGCCGCAAGCCCGCTACAAACCACTGGTCGATCGCCTGGCCGCGGATATCCGCAGCGGCCGGCTGCTGCCGGGCACGCGCCTGCCCACGCACCGGCAGCTCGCGGCGCGCGAGCATCTGGCGCTGGTCACGGCGACGCGGGTGTATGCCGAACTCGAAGCGATGGGCCTGGTCAGCGGAGAGCAGGGCCGCGGCACCTTCGTCAAGGAAACCGCGCTGTATGGCGGGCGGGAAGTCGATCTGCAAAGCGCGGCCGCGGACACCGTCGACCTGAGCTTCAACTACCCGGCCCTGCCCGGCCAGGCCGAGCTGCTGCGCGCCGGGCTGCGCCAGCTGGCCACGGCGGGCGATCTCGAAGCGCTGCTGCGTTACCAGCCGCATGCGGGCCGACTGCAAGACCGCGCCGCCGTCGCGCGCCACCTGCTGCGCCGCGGCCTTGCCGTGCCCGCGGCGCAGGTGCTGCTGGTCGACGGCGCGCAGCACGGCCTGGCCACCGCGCTGATGGCGCTGCTGCAGCCCGGCGATGTGGTGGCCGTCGATGCGCTGACCTACCCGGGATTCAAGCTGATCGCACAGACCCAGCACCTCGAACTGGCGCCGGTGCCGGCCGCGGGCAACGGCACCGATCTGGACGCCCTGGAAAAGCTCTGCCAACGCCGCAAGGTACGCGCCATCTACACCATGCCGACGCTCAACAACCCGCTGGGCTGGGTCACGGACGCGGCGCACCGCCAGGCGCTGGTGGCGATCGCGCGCAAGCATGGATTGCTCATCATCGAGGACGGTGCCTATGCCTTCCTGGCCGAAGCCGCGCCGCCTCCGCTCGCCATGCTCGCGCCCGAATGCACGGTCTACATCTCGGGTTTCTCGAAGAACGTGGCCGCCGGCTTGCGCGTGGGCTTCATGGCCGTGCCCGCGCCCTGGGTGGACAGGATGGAGCGCGTGATCCGCGCGACGATCTGGAACACCGCGGGCGTGATGACGGCGCTGGCCTGCAGCTGGGTCGATGACGGCACGGTGGCGCGGCTCGAACAGGAAAAGCGCCGCGACGCGCGCCAGCGCCAGCGGCTGGCCGCCGAGGTGCTCGGGCCGCTGCCGCGCGTGGGCCATCCCGGCTCCTACTTCGTCTGGCTGCCCCTGGCCGATGAGGTGCGTGCCGACCAGGTGGCCATGGCGCTGGTGCGCGAGCGCGTATCGGTCTCCACGGCCCAGCCGTTTGCCACCTCGGCGCAGGTGCCGCATGCGATCCGGCTGGCGCTGGGTTCGGTGGCGCCCGACATGCTGCGCCTGGCGCTAGGCAAGGTGCGCCAGGCCATAGAGCACCACACCGGCCGTTGACGGCGCACAAGGCCATTGCGCGCGCCGCCGCGCGCGAAACCCGCACAATGCACGCTGGCCCCCGTGCCGAATTCCTGCCTGACCCATGCGCCTGTTTGCCCCGTTCTCGAATTTCTTCCGCGACAACTACCCTTCCGCCGAACGCCTGGGCGTGCCCGTGGCGCGCTGGCGCGCGAGCCTCTACCGCACGGTGTTCGAGACCAACACCCAGGTGGGCAAGGCCTTCGAGCGCTATCTGACGCTGGCCATCGTGCTGAGCCTGGGCGTGGTGATCGCGCACAGCGTGCCGGCGATTTCGGCGGGCTGGCGCGGCAGCGCGCTGCGCGGCCTGGAGTGGGTGTTCACGCTGGCGTTCACGGTGGAGTACCTGCTGCGGCTGGTCTCGGTGCGCAAGCCCTGGCGCTATGCGCTGAGCTTCTATGGCATCGTCGATCTGCTGGCCATCATTCCTGCCTACCTGGCGATCTTCTTTCCCGATGCGCAATACCTGGCGGCAGTGCGCGCGCTGCGGCTGGTGCGCACCTTCCACATCTTTCCGGCACTGCGCGGCTTTCTTGACGAGTACCTGATGCTGGGGCGCGCGCTGCAGGCCAGCGTGCGCAAGATCTTCGTGTTCCTGAGCGTCGTGGCGGTGCTGGTGTTCGTCATGGGCACGCTGATGTTCGTCATCGAAGGACCGGAAAACGGCTTCACCAGCGTGCCGACGGGCATCTATTGGGCGATCTCGACCGTCACCACCGTCGGCTATGGCGACCTGACGCCGGCCACGTCGGTGGGCCGCTTCTTTGCGTCGGTGATGATGCTGCTGGGCTGGGGGGTGCTGGCCGTACCCACGGGTATCGTCGGCGCGGAAATCTCGCGCAGCGCCGGCACGCGGGCGCGCCTCAAGGGGGTCGATTGCCGGATGTGCGGCGAGGACCGGCATGAAGGCGACGCGCGCTTTTGCCGCCGCTGCGGCACCCGGCTGCTGCCGCTGGCCGCGCCTGCAGCGCGCCCGCCGGCCGCGCCGGCGCAGCAGCCGGCCGGCATGCACCAGCCTGCGGCCGAAGTCGAGTGAGCGCCGCGCGGCGCCGCCGCGTTGACCGTGCCCAGACGCGGCCCACTACAATCGATTCCAGACAGCCTGCCGTCGCAGCGCTGCCTCCATTCAACATCGACAAGGGAGTTTCACATGTCCAGCAATTCCGACGATGACAGCCAGCAACGGTTTGCGCTCGGGTTCCTGTTTGCGCTGATCGCGCTGATCGTGTCCGCGGTGATCGGCACCGTGGTGTACCAGCGCGTGCTCAAGGCGCCCGAGACCGAGGTGGTCGCCGTGGCAGTGGTGCCGGCCACCGTGGAAATCGACGAAGCGCTGGTGCGCGTCGACAACGGGGTCGTCAAGTTCTACTTCGCGACGGGCAAGGCCGATGTCGCCATCGGTGGCAACGAGGCGCTGGCCGATGTCGTGCGCGGCGTCACCAATGGCAAGCGCGCGCGCATCTCGGGCTTCCACGATGCGACCGGCGATGCCGCGGCCAACGCCGAACTGGCCAAGCAGCGCGCGCAGGCGGTGCAGGCCACTCTGCTGTCGCTGGGCGTGAAGGAGGAAGTGATCGAGCTGCGCAAGCCGGAGCAGACCCTGGCCGGCGGCAGCAACGCCGAGGCGCGCCGCGTCGAGGTGGTGCTGATCGACTGACGGCAGCCGCGCACCTCAGAGCTGGAAGCCGACGGTGCGCACCATGCCTTCGAAGATATCGCGGGGCCACGAAGGCCGGCGGCTGACATAGGGTTCGGCGCCGGCCTGCAGTTTTTCATGCCAGGCCTGCAGCCACTGCACCTCGGTTTGGCCGTAGAACGCCGCCATGGCTTCGTAGTTGAGAAACAGGCTGCGCGCATCGAGGTTCAAGGAACCGCTGAGCGCCCATTCGCCATCGACCACCACGCACTTGGCATGCAGCATGCCCGGCAGCAGCTGGATTTCGGCGCCGGCCTGGGCCAGCTGGCGCAAGGCGCGCTCGCGCGCCCAGTCGGCCAGCCGGTGGTTGGAGCGCCGCGGCAGCAGCAGCCGCAGGCGCACGCCGCGCCGGCAGGCCAAAGTCCAGGCCGCGAGCAAGGCATCGTCGGGCACGAAGTACGGCGTCACCGCGACGATGCTCTCGCGCGCCTGGAACGCCGCGGACAGCAGCAGCGCATGCAGCGTGTCGTCGGCATGGTCCGGCCCGCTGGGAATCCACTGCGCCCACATCTGCCCCGGGCCGGGCGCGAGCGCCTCGGGCTGGACCACGGCCGGGGCGCGGTGCTTCTTGCGGTGGATGCGGCCGGGCGCGGCGCGCCAGTCGGCGTCGAACTGCGCCAGCGCCTGCGCGGCCAGCGGGCCTTCGATGACAAAGCCCAGATCGACCCAGGGCGCCGCACCGTTCTTGCCGATGAAATACTCGTCGGCCACGTTGCGCCCTCCGCTCCACAGCCGCCGGGCATCGGCCACCACCAGTTTGCGGTGGTTGCGCAGATTGAGGCGGCCATACAGCGGGTTGTGCAGCAGCGGCATGAAGCGCCGCACGGCAATGCCCATGCCGCGCCAGTCGCGCAGCAGCGTGCGCGGTGTCTGCAGGCTGCCGATGGCGTCGATCAGCACGCGCACGCGCACGCCGCGCGCGACGCAGCGCTGCAGCGCCTGCGCCACCTGCTCGCCCGTGGCATCGGCCGCCAGCACGTAGGTGCTCAGCGCCAGCTGCTCGCGCGCGCTGTCGATGGTGGCCAGCAGCGCGGCCAGCGCATCCTCGCCGCTGGCCTGGAATTGCACGCTGGAATTGCGCATGGCCTCGGGCAGGTCCAGCGCGCGCAGCAGGCGCGCCACCCAGGGCGGCGGCGCGGTGCCTGCCTCCTCCGCGAGCAGCTCCTCGGCCTCGCCCCAGGGCGGCGGCGCCGGCACCAGCGCGGCATGGCGCTGCACCGGCCGCAGGAATTTGCGGCTGCCGATCAGCAGGAACAGCGGCAACGCGGCATAGGGAAACGTCACCATCGCCACGACCCAGGCCAGGGCCGCCGACGGGTGGCGGCGCTGGTGGCCGATGCGCGTGGAAACCATGTACACCAGCAGGCTGGCAATGACCACGATGGTGTGGCCCAGGCCGGACAGCAGCGCGATCATGGTCATGGGCAGGGGGCTCGCAGCAAAAGCTTCATGCTGCGAGGATAGCGGCAGCCACGCGGCCACCGCGTGCGACGGGTCCTACGGCAGATTGGCGGCGCTGTGGGCCAGTCCGAACCGGCCAAGCCAGGGCCGCGCTGCGTCGGCGACCTGCGCGGGTGGCACAGCACGCGCCAGCAGCCACCAGCGGGTTTCATTGTGCGGGCCCTGCTCGATGCCGGACTGCAGCACATGCAGTCCATGCAATGCCGCCGCGAGCGCCGGGCCGAGGCAGGCCAGGCTTTCATCGCGCGCCGCGGCCACGGCTTGCGCCGCCGCGCCCGCCGACGCGCAACGGCGCTGCGGCAAGCCTGGCAGGTGCTGGCGCAACCAGGGCGCGGCCTCCTGCAGCGCCACGGGATGGGCACAGACCGCCTGCAGCTGCGCCAGCGCCACGCCGGGGCGCGCCATCAGGCTGTAGCCCAGCTGCAGCCGGCACTCGCCCACCACCTGCAGCGGCTCGTGCGCGTCATTCGCATGGCTCTGTCGCAGCAGCGCCAGCACCGGCGCAAGATAGGGCGTGGCACCCACCACCCGCGTGCTCACCGGCAGGCACACCGCATCGACGCGGCGCTGCGCCAGCGCCTGCAGCGCCGTGTCGGCATCCATGGGCAGAAGTTCGGGACCGGGCCGCAGGCCTGCATCGGCGCCCCATTGCAGGCACGCCTGATGGCTCCAGGTGCCGGCCGGGCCCAGGCAGGCCACGCGCTGGCCCGGACCACGCAGCGCGTCGGGCCAGTGCGAGTAGCTCCCCGGTACCGCACCAGGAATCATTGCGGCAGCAGCGCCAGCACCTTTTCCGGCGGCCGGCACAGCGCCGCGCCCCGCGGCGTGACGACAATCGGCCGGTTCAGCAGCACCGGGTGGGCAGCCACGGCGTCAATGAGTTCGGCATCGCCGATCGCGGGGTCATCGAGCTGCAGTTCGGCGTAGATCGCCTCCTTGCTGCGCAGCAGCTCGCGCACCGGCACGCCCAGCTGGCGCACCAGCGCCGTGAGCGCCGCCGCATCGAGCGGCTCGGCAATGTAATCGACGATGGTGGGCTCGATGCCGCGCTCGCGGATCAGCGCCAGCGCGCCGCGCGAATTGCTGCAGCGGCTGTTGTGGTAGATCGTGACCGGGAAATCGGATGAAGAAGTTGTCTGGCTCATGGGAGCGCAGTGTACTCAGCGCGCGCGCAGGGTGCGGCTCAGCATGATCACCGGCACCAGCCCCACCGCCACCAGCGCCAGCGAAGGCAGCGCGGCTTCGCCCAGGCGTTCGTCGCGCGCCAGCTGGTAGGCCACCACGGCCAGCGTGTCGCTGTTGAACGGCCGCAGCACCATGGTCGCGGGCAACTCCTTCATCACGTCGACAAACACCAGCAGCGCGGCCGCGGCCGTCGAGCGCTTGAGCAGCGGCCAGTGCACGCGCGCCATCAGCCCCCAGCTGTGCGTGCCCAGCATGCGCGCCGAATCATCGAAACTCACGGGAATGCGCGCGTAGCCGCTTTGCATGGACTGCAGCGCCACCGCGCAAAAACGCACCAGGTACGCCCAGACGATGCCCACCGCCGTGGCCGTGATCAGCGAGGCCAGGCCCCAGTCGGGCGCCGCCGCCTGCAGCCAGCCCACGGGCAGCAGCAGGCCCACGACGATCACCGCGCCGGGCACGGCATAGCCCAGGCTGGCGAGCTGGGCCACGCCGCGCGTGAGCGCATCGGGGCGGCGGCGCACGGCAAACGCCAGCGCCAGCGCGATGGCCACGGCCAGCACCGAGGTGATCGCGCCCAGGCGCACGCTGTTCCAGGCCCATTCGAGAAAACGCGACCAGGGCAGCACCGACCAGTCGGCCGCAAGCGGGCGCAGCATGAAGAACACCGGCGCGGCAAACCCCATCAGCACCGGCAGCAGGCAGATCAGCCAGGCCATGCCTACCTGCGCGCCGCGCAGGCGCAGCGGCTGGGCCTCGGCCGAACCCGCGCGGCCCACGCCGTTGGTGACGAAGCGCATGCGCCGCTGGGCGCGGATCTCGATCTGCAGCAGCAGCACGACCAGGACCAGCAGGAAGGTCGCGAGCTGGGCCGCGGCAATGCGGTTGTCCATCGACAGCCAGGCCTTGTAGATGCCGGTGGTGAAGGTCTGGATGCCGAAGTAGCTGGAGACGCCGAAATCGGCCAGCGTCTCCATGACCACCAGCGCCACGCCCGCGGCGACGGCCGGGCGCGCGAGCGGCAGCGCAATCGTCGCGATGCGCCGGGACAGCGGCGCGCCCAGCAGCCGCGCGGCCTCCATCAGGTGCGCGGCGCGCTCGCCCAGCGCGGTGCGCGCCAGCAGATAGACATAGGGATAAAGCGAGAAGATGAACACCCAGACCGCGCCGCCCAGGCTGCGCACTTCGGGCAGCAGCCGGCCTTCGAGGCCATAGGTCTCGCGCAGCCAGACCTGCAGCGGCCCGCTGAACTGCAGGAAGTCGGTATACGCATAGGCCGTGACATACGCCGGCATGGCCAGCGGCAGCAGCAGCAGCCATTCCAGCGTGCGCCGCCCGGCGAAATCGAACAGCGTCACCGTGGCCGCGGCCACCGTGCCGACGACGGCCGCGCCCAGCGCCACCATCAGGCCCAGCCAGACCGTGGTCAAGGCATAGCCCGGCAGCACCGTCGAAGCCATCTCGCGCAGGATGGGCCCGGCCAGCGCATCGCCGCCCCAGGGCAGCCAGGCGGCAAACACCGCCAGCACCGGCAATGTCAGCAGCAGCGCCAGCAGTATCAGTGGCAGGGAACGGAAGGCAAGAGTGATGCGGCGCAAGATGGGACTCGGCTGGAGGAGGAAGGCACGGGTGGCCGGGGCCTTTCGCGCAAACGCGAATTCTAAGCATTTGCACCACCCTACAATCGCGGAATGTTTCTCAAGGTCTCCCAACTCGAGGTGCGCTATGCCGGCCGCCCGCAGGCCGCCGTCAACGGCGTTTCACTGAATCTGAATGCCGGTGACATCGGCGTGCTGATCGGCCCCTCGGGCTGCGGCAAGACCACCTTGCTGCGCGCCGTGGCCGGGCTCGAACCCGTGAGTTCCGGCGAGATCCGGCTGCAAGACCAGGTCGTGAGCAGCGCCAGCGTATCGCTGCCGCCCGAGCAGCGGCGCATCGGCATGGTGTTCCAGGACTACGCGCTGTTCCCGCATTTGAGCGTGGGCGCGAATGTCGCGTTCGGCATCCACGCGCTGCGCAAGAGCGAACAGGCGGCGCGCGTCGCCGAGGTGCTGGCGCTGGTCGGCCTCGAAGGCAGCGCGGCGCGCTTCCCGCACGAGCTGTCGGGCGGCCAGCAGCAGCGCGTGGCACTCGCGCGCGCGCTGGCGCCGCGGCCGCAGCTGATGCTGCTCGACGAGCCTTTCTCGAATCTCGATGTCGATCTGCGCGAGCGCCTGGCGCACGAGGTGCGCAGCATTCTCAAGGCTGCCGGAGCCACGGCGCTGTTCGTCACGCATGACCAGCTCGAAGCGTTTGCGATCGGCGATGTGATCGGCGTGATGAACCACGGCGAACTGCACCAGTGGGACACCGCATACACGCTGTACCACCGTCCCGCCACGCGTTTCGTGGCCGACTTCATCGGCCATGGCGTCTTCCTGCCCGCGCGCCTGGTGATGCGCGAGGACGGCGTGGTGGCCGAAACCCCGCTGGGCGAACTCAGCGACGTTGCCGAATGCCCGCTGCCGTCCAGCTACCCGAACGGCGAATGCGACGTGCTGCTGCGCGCCGACGACGTGATCCACGACGACAGCGCCGAAGTCAAGGCGCAGATCGTGCGCAAGTCGTTTCGCGGCTCGGAGTTCCTCTACACCATGCGCCTGGCCAGCGGCCAGACGGTGATGGCCCACGTGCCCAGCCACCACAACCATGAGGTGGGGGAATGGGTGGGCATGAAGCTCGCGGTGGAGCATGTGGTGGCGTTTCCAAGGGAGAAGTAGCCCCCACGCTCCCTCACTGCGTGTGGTCGCTGCCCCCCAAGGGGGCCGTCCGCCGGCTTGGGGCGGCCCGGCGCCGGCGGGGTTCGCCCTGAGCATGCGCCCTGCCCGATCTAACGGCGCCCTTCGCTCGCGTTGCGCAGGAGCCCTACTTCCGCCCCAGCAACTTATCCAGAAACTGCCTGGCGCGCTCGCTGCGCGGATTGGAAAAGAACGCCTCGGGCGCGGCCTGTTCGATGATCTGGCCCTGGTCCATGAACACCACGCGGTCGGCGACCGAGCGGGCGAACTCCATTTCGTGGGTCACGCAGACCATGGTGATGCCCTGCCCGGCCAGCTCCACCATGACGTCCAGCACCTCATGCACCATTTCCGGGTCGAGCGCCGAGGTGGGTTCGTCGAACAGCAGGATCTGCGGCGCCAGGCACAGCGCGCGCGCGATCGCCACGCGCTGCTGCTGGCCGCCCGAGAGCTGCAGCGGGAATTTGTGCGCCTGGTCGGCGATGTGCACGCGCTCGAGCTGGGCCAGCGCCTGGGCCTCGGCCTCGGCGCGCGGGACCTTGCCGACGTTGCGCGGCGCGAGCGTCAGGTTGTCGAGCACCGTGAGGTGCGGGAACAGGTTGAACTGCTGGAACACCATGCCCACGCTGCGCCGCACCTGCTGCA
>Ga0308161_1002944_pt1 | contig 17287 bp, 16 predicted proteins | sample PhyFR2_FD_201034 | JGI IMG/M metagenome (GOLD analysis project Ga0308161, IMG submission 201034) | Phyllosphere microbial communities from UC Gill Tract Community Farm, Albany, California, United States - DLSLF.R2 | ecosystem: Host-associated > Plants > Phyllosphere > Unclassified | place: USA...
TGCGTGGAGACCTCGGCGACGCGCTCTGCGTCCGCCCACTGAGGCTGCTGCTTGATCGGGAGCGAACGCCACGCATCAAGCGCGTCGATGTGGTGCTGGAGCATGAGACCAGCCTAGTGCGCGCGTGACGCGCCGGATGCCTCAGGACCGCTGTGTGACGCGGGCCGGAAGACGGTCTTTCACGGTCGACGCATACACGTCGTCGTACTGCTGCTCGCCGAGGCGGTGGAGGGCGACCATGATCTCGTCGGTGACCGAGCGGAGGATGTATCTGTCGTTCTCCATGCCCGCGTATCGCGAGAAGTCGAGGGGCTCGCCGATCACGATGCCGACCCGCACGACACGGGGCAGCCGCTGCCCGATCGGCATCGCGATGTCGGTGTCCACCATGATCACGGGGACGACGGGGACCTTCGCCTCCAGCGCCATCCGGGCGATGCCCGTGCGACCCCGATAGAGTCTGCCGTCGGGACTGCGGGTTCCCTCCGGGTAGATCCCGAGGAGGTCGCCTCGACCGAGCACCTGGAGGCCGGTGTTGAGGGATGCCTCCGAGGCCTTGCCGCCGGAGCGATCGATGGGGATCTGCCCCGTGGCCTTCATGAAGAACTTGGTCGCCCAGCCCTTGAGTCCGCGCCCGGTGAAGTAGTCGCTCTTCGCGAGGAAGGACATGGGACGATCGATCATCAGCGGCAGAAAGATCGAGTCCGCGAAGGACAGGTGGTTGCTGGCGAGGATCGCGGCGCCGTTCGCGGGGATGTTCGCACGCCCGACGACCCATGGGCGGAACACCGCTTTGACCACGGGACCGATCGCGACGTACTTCATCAGCCAGTAGAACATCGAGGTGAAGTCTAGCGCCGAGACCGCGATCCGCCGCGCGCCGACCTACAGCTCCACCTCGGGCGACTGGGTTTCACAAAACATGCGACCGAGTCTCATGCCCTAGACTCGTGTGCAACCCAGTGCCCGACCGGTACCGAAGGAGCTACCGTGGTCCAATTCGAAGTCCCCGCCGTCGTCCCCGCCGATCCCGATGCGAACATCGCCGACCTGCTGGCCCAGCGCGTCGCGGCGACGCCGGATCGCCCCCTCTTCTCCGTGCCGGACGGCGACGGATGGCGCGACATCAGCGCCTCCGCCTTCGAGACCGCGGTGATCGCCCTGGCCAAGGGCCTCGTCGCCGCCGGCATCCAGCCCGGTGAGAAGGTCGGCTTCCTCGCCCGAACCACCTATGAGTGGACGCTCGTCGATTTCGCGCTCTTCTACGCCGGTGCCGTGATGGTCCCGATCTACGAGACCAGCTCGCCGTCGCAGATCCAGTGGATCCTCGAAGACTCCGGCGCCATCGCGCTGATCGTCGAGTCCCCCGAGCACTTCGCCCGGGTCGACGAGGTGCGGGGCGACCTGCCCCTGCTCCGCGAGATCTGGCAGCTGCACCTCGGCGCGATCGACACGCTCACCGCGCAGGGCGCATCGGTCACCGATGCCGAGATCGAACGACGGCGCGGCATCGCGGTCGGCTCCGACATCGCCACGCTGATCTACACATCCGGCTCCACGGGTCGCCCCAAGGGCTGCGTGCTGACCCACAGCAACTTCGTCGAACTCTCGCGCAACTCCGCCAAGGCCCTGGACGCCGTCGTGCAGACCCCGGGATCGTCCACGCTGCTGTTCATCACGACGGCTCACGTGTTCGCCCGCTTCATCTCCATCCTCAACATCCACGCCGGAGTGCGCACCGGGCACCAGCCCGACACGCGACAGCTTCTTCCCGCACTCGGATCCTTCAAGCCGACCTTCCTGCTCGCCGTCCCCCGCGTCTTCGAGAAGGTCTACAACTCCGCCGAGCAGAAGGCGGAGGCCGGCGGCAAGGGCAAGATCTTCCGCGCCGCCGCCGACGTCGCGATCGAGCACTCCAAGCTGCTCGAAGAGGGCAAGAGCATCCCGTTCGGCATGAAGCTGAAGTTCGCGCTGTTCAACAAGCTCGTCTACGGCAAGCTGCGGGACGCCATGGGCGGGCGCGTCGTATACGCGGTCTCGGGATCCGCTCCGCTCGGAGCGCGCCTCGGGCACTTCTTCCACAGTCTCGGTGTCGTGATCCTCGAGGGCTACGGCCTCACGGAGACGACGGCGCCCGCGACCGTCAACCTCGCCGACAAGTCCAAGATCGGCACGGTCGGTCCCTCGCTCCCCGGAGTGGGCGTGCGGCTCGCAGACGACGGCGAGATCGAGGTCAAGGGCGTCAACGTCTTCAAGGAGTACTGGAACAACCCCGAGGCGACCGCCGCGGCGTTCAGCGACGACGGCTGGTTCCACACCGGCGACATCGGCAGCTTCGACTCCGAGGGGTTCCTCACCATCACCGGCCGCAAGAAGGAGATCATCGTGACGGCCGGTGGCAAGAACGTCGCACCGGCAGCGCTCGAAGACCCGATCCGCGCGAATCCGATCATCGGGCAGGTCGTGGTCGTCGGAGATCAGCGCCCCTTCATCTCGGCTCTCATCACCCTCGACCCCGAGATGCTGCCGACCTGGCTGGCCAACGCCGGGCTGCCGAAGGACATGTCGCTGGCGGATGCATCGACCGACGACACCGTGCGCGCCGAGATCCAGAAAGCCGTGGATGCCGCCAACTCCCGCGTCTCGCGCGCCGAGTCCATCCGCAAGTTCACGATCCTCGACAGCGAATGGACCGAGGCCTCCGGGCACCTGACGCCGAAGCTGTCGATCAAGCGGAACGTGATCATGAGCGACTTCGCCGACGAGGTCTCTGCGATCTACGATGAGCCGGTGACCACGACGAACGTCGCCATCGGCGGCTGAGCGCGCACCCCGGATACGAGAGAGGCCCCGCCATGACGGCGGGGCCTCTCTCGTATCCGGGGGTCGTCAGAACCAGGCGCTCTCACGCACCTCGCGCATGGCGCGCTTGCGGGTCTCGGCGTCCAGCCTGCTGAGGTAGAGCTTTCCGTCGAGGTGGTCCGTCTCGTGCTGCAGCGCCTGCGCGAGCAGCCCGTCGCCCTGCAGGATGACAGCCTCGCCATCGAGGTCGATCCCCTCGACACGGGCCCAGGGATGACGCAGCGCATCGTGCCACAGTCCGGGCACGGACAGGCACCCCTCTCCCGTAGGGACGGGCTCGCCACGCACCTCGGCGAGCACGGGGTTCAGCACGTATCCGATGTCCCCGTCGATGTTGTAGCTGAATGCGCGCAGCGCCACACCGATCTGCGGGGCGGCGACGCCGGCACGGCCAGGCACCTCGACGGTGTCGACGAGATCAGCGACCAGTGCACGCACACCGTCATCGATCGCGCCGATCGGCGTGCACACGGTGCGGAGCACGGGGTCTCCGAAGACACGGATCTCACGAACGGTCATCAGGCGTCCTTCGCTCGAAGTCCCTCGACGAGCAGCGCGGCGAGCTCTCGTGCCGCGACCCGCGTCTCGGGCTGCAGGTTGGCGAACACGATCGTCCCGCCCCCGGCGATCTGCGCGTCATAGGGCATGCGCACGACCTTCTTGGCGCGGGTACGGAAATGCGCCTCGAGCTCGTTCAGCCGAACGAGCGGGGCGCCCGGCGTCGACTGGTTGAGCACCACGACCGCGTCCCGCGCCTGGTCGGCGTACCCGTTGCTCTCCAGCCAGGTGAGCGTCTCGGAGGCGAGGCGCGCCTCGTCGACGCTGAGCCCCGACACGATCACGATCTGGTCGGCGAGGTCGAGCGTGGCCGACATCACCGAGTGGACGATGCCTGTGCCGGTGTCGGTGAGCACCAGCGAGTAGTAATGCGCGGCCACTCCCGCCACATCGCGGTAGTCGCTGTCGCTGAACGCCTCCGCGATCCGCGGATCCGAGTCCGAGGCGAGCACGTCCAGCCGAGTCGCGTCCCGCGCGACGATCGCGGAGATGTCGTGGTATCCCCGGACCTCGTCATGGATGCGGACCAGGTCGCGCACCGAGCGCTTGTGGTTCGGTCGCACCACTCGATCGGCGAGCGTCCCCCGGTCCGGATTCGCGTCGACCGCGATCACGCGATCGTCCCTGGCGTCCGCGAGTGCCATGCCCAGCAGAGCGGTGATGGTCGTCTTGCCCACGCCACCCTTGCGGGAGAGCACGGGCACGAAACGCGCGTTCCCCACGATGGGGGCTGCGATCCGTGCGCTGAGGGCCTTGCGCTCGCGCGCGCGTCGCCCGTCGCCGATGTTGATGCGGCGTCCGGAGATCGTGTACAGGAAGTGACTCCAGGCGCCCTCCGGCTCGGGCTTGGTGACGCGGTGGGGATCCAGCAGCCGATCCGCGGTGAGCAGATCGGCGCTCTCGCGGGCAGAATCCCCGAGGTCGTCGAGCCTCTTCGAGGTGAGCTGCACGTCCGTGCGCGACGCCCGGCCTTCGCGTGGCGCGACAGGCGTGCCCCTCGTTGTGTCCACTGTCGGACTCTCCTTCTTGGCAAGCGATGCCGCTGCCGCGGATCTGCGGGAGGTGGGCACGGATGCGGTGTCGGCGCGCGCACGAGCGACGAAGGCCGCCGCCGCGGCAGCATCCTCCGCGTCGATGCCACCGGTGGTCACGGCGGGCTCGGGCTGCGGCAGCGGTTCGATCTCCGGCTCCGGCTCAGGCTCCGGCTCCGGCTCCGGCTCAGGCTCAGGCTCAGGCTCAGGCTCAGGCTCAGGCTCAGGCTCAGGCTCAGGCTCAGGCTCCGGCGCGAGTTCGACCTCGACCTCAGCCTCCGGCGCAGGTTCGACCTCAGGCTCGAGGTACTCCGGCTCGACCTCGGGTTCGGCGTCCTGCGCGGGCGTCCGCTCTGTGTGACGCTCAGGCTCGAGTTCGACCTCCGCGAGCTCGGGCTCCGATTCAACTTCAACTTCAACTTCAGCCTCGGTCGGCTTCAGCAGCGGATCCGCATCGGCGTCGGCGTCGGCTTCGGCTTCGGCTTCGGCGTCGGCGTCGGCTTCGGCTTCGGCTTCGGCTTCGGCTTCGGCTTCGGCTTCGGCTTCGGCTTCGGGCAGCGTGTCCGCCTCCGGCTCCGGCTCTGGCTCCGGCTCAGGCTCCGGCTCCGGCTCCGGCTCCGGCTCGACGGGAAGCTCGATGATCATCGGCGCACTGCCCAGCGCAGGCGGCGATGCGATACCCGCCGCGAGTGTCTCTGCGGCCGCCTTCGACGCGGCGACCGGCTCGTCGACGATGAGGTCGGCGATGACCTCGCCGTCGACGACGCCGTCGTCTTCGAGGTCGTCGTCGTCATCCGTCGGCAGAACCACGCTCACCTGAGCGGTGTTTCCGAGGATGCTGATGTGCGAGGTGTCCAGGGATGCGGCGTCATCGAGCACCCCCCGGGATTCCTCATCGGGCGTATCTGCCACTTTCTTCGGGGTCACGTCGTAGCTCCAAGCTTGTGCGGGCCTCGGGTGCGCTGGTGAGCGCGGCCTCGCCCGCACAAGATTAGTGCGCGGGAGTGATCACGACCAAAAGATCCCCCGCTTCCACCTGCTGCGTGGTGCCGATCGCGAGACGTCCGATCACGCCGTCGACCGTCGCGGTGATGGCGGCCTCCATCTTCATCGCCTCGATGGAGGCGACCGGCTCGCCGGCGCGCACCGAGGCTCCGACCTCGACCTTGAGGGTGACCACTCCCGAGAACGGGGCCGCGATCTGACCGGGCACCGAGGTGTCGGCCTTCTCCACATCGTGCGCGTCGACCGCCACGGATCGATCGCGCATGAACACCGGACGCAGCTGCCCGTTCAGGGTGGTCATCACGGTGCGCATGCCCTTGTCATCCGCATCGCCGATCGCCTCCAGGCCGACGAACAGCTCCACTCCACGGTCGATCTCGACCCGGTGCTCCTGACCTTGGACGAGCCCGTAGAGGTAGTCCGAGGTGTCGAGCACAGAGAGGTCTCCGTACTGCTCGCGCACCTGGGCGAACTCCCGAGTGGGCGCGGGGAAGAGCAGCGCATTGAGTCGCGCGCGTCGTGACGCGCTGTCACCCGCGAGAGCGGCCTCGTCGTCTGCCGAGATGTCCGTCAGGCCGACCCGCACCGAACGTCCGGCGAGCACCTTGGTGCGGAACGGCTCCGGCCAGCCGCCAGGAAGCTCGCCGAGCTCACCCGCCATGAACCCGACGACCGAATCCGGAACGTCGTACTTCTGGGGGTTGGCCTCGAAGTCCGCGGGATCCGCCTTCACCGCCGCGAGATGCAGAGCGAGATCTCCGACCACCTTCGACGACGGCGTCACCTTCGGAACACGCCCGAGGATGCGGTCCGCGGCGGCGTACATGTCCTCGATCAGCTCGAAATCATCGGCGAGCCCCAGCGCCTTCGCCTGCTGGCGCAGGTTCGACAGCTGGCCACCCGGGATCTCATGGTGGTAGACGCGCCCCGTGGGCCCGGGCAGCCCGGACTCGAACGGCGCGTAGACGCGGCGCACCGCCTCCCAGTACGGTTCGAGGTCCGAGACGCTGTCGAGGTCGAGACCGCTGTCGCGCTCGGTGTGCGCGAGTGCGGCCACGAGCGACGACAAGGACGGCTGGCTGGTCGTCCCCGACAACGGGGCGGATGCCGCATCCACGGCGTCGACCCCGGCGGCGGCGGCCGCGAGGAGCGTCGCGAGCTGGCCGCCCGCGGTGTCGTGCGTGTGCAGGTGCACGGGCAGGTCGAAGCGTTCGCGCAGGGCGGTGACGAGCTTCGCCGCCGCGGCAGGTCGCAGCAGCCCCGCCATGTCCTTGATGGCGATGATGTGCGCGCCGGCGGCGACGATCTGATCGGCGAGTCCCAGGTAGTAGTCGAGGGTGTAGAGGTCCTCCGACGGATTCAGCAGATCGCCCGTGTAGCAGAGCGCCACCTCGGCCACGGCCGTGCCGGTGCGTCGCACGGCCTCGATCGCGGGACGCATCTGCTCGACGTCGTTCAGCGCGTCGAAGATGCGGAAGATGTCCACCCCGCTGTCGGCCGCCTCCCTGACGAAGGCGTCGGTGACGGCCGTGGGGTACGGGGTGTAGCCGACCGTGTTGCGTCCGCGGAGCAGCATCTGGATCGCGACGTTCGGCAGCGCGGCCCGCAGACTGTCGAGGCGCTCCCACGGGTCCTCACCGAGGAAGCGCAGCGCCACGTCGTACGTCGCCCCTCCCCAGGCCTCGACCGACAGCAGCCCCGGTGTCAGTCGGGCGATGTGCGGCGCGACGGCGACGAGGTCCCGCGTGCGCACCCGGGTCGCGAGCAGCGACTGGTGGGCGTCGCGGAACGTCGTGTCGGTGATCGCGAGCGCGGTCTGGGCGCGCAGATCCCTCGCGAACTCTTCGGGACCCCGCTCGAGCAGCCGCTGCCGCGAACCTGCCGGCGGCTCGGTCGCGAGATCGATCCGCGGGAGCTTGGTTCTGGGATCCAGAGCGCCGGGATGCGCGCCGTGCGGCTTGTTGACCGTGACGTCGACCAGCCAGTTCAATATCTTCGTGCCGCGGTCCTTCGACTCGCGACCGCGCAGGAGGTCGGGGCGCTCGTCGATGAACGAGGTGCTCACGTCTCCCGCGATGAATGCCTCGTCCTCGAGCAGCGCCTGCAGGAACGGGATGTTGGTCGACACCCCGCGGATGCGGAACTCCGCGAGCGCGCGCCGCGCACGAGCGACGGCCGCCGGGTAGTCGCGCCCTCGGCAGGTCAGCTTGGCGAGCATGGAGTCGAAGTGCGGACTGATCTGCGCGCCCTGATGCACGGTGCCGCCGTCGAGTCGGATGCCCGCGCCGCCGGGTGAACGGTACGTCGTGATCTTGCCCGTGTCGGGTCGGAATCCCTGCGTGGGGTCTTCGGTGGTGATCCGGCACTGCAGCGCGGCACCCCTGACGTGCAGATTCTGCTGCTCCAGCCCGAGCTCGGCGAGCGTCTGCCCTGCGGCGATGCGCATCTGGCTCTGCACGAGGTCGACGTCCGTGACCTCTTCGGTCACGGTGTGCTCGACCTGGATGCGGGGATTCATCTCGATGAAGACGACCTCGCCGGCGCGCTCCCCCGCGGTCTCGAGCAGGAACTCCACCGTCCCCGCGTTCTCGTACCCGATCGACCGGGCGAACGCCACGGCGTAACCGTGCAGAGCTGTGCGGATGTCGTCGTCGAGGTTCGGCGCCGGAGCGATCTCCACGACCTTCTGATGCCGACGCTGCACCGAGCAGTCGCGCTCGAAGAGGTGAACCGTCTCGCCGGTCTTGTCGGCAAGGATCTGCACCTCGATGTGCCGGGGACGCAGCACCGCCTGCTCGAGGAACATCCGCGGATCTCCGAACGCGCTGCCCGCCTCACGCATGGCCTCGGCGAGGGCAGGGGCGAGTTCCGCCGCCGACTCGACACGACGCATGCCACGACCACCTCCACCGGCGACCGCCTTGGCGAAGAGGGGGAAGCCGATGTCCTCGGCCTCGGCGACGAGGACATCGATGTCGTCGGAGGCCTCGGTCGACCGCAGCACCGGCACGCCGGCACCGATGGCGTGGCGCTTGGCTTCGACCTTGTTGCCCGCCATCTCGAGCACGGACGCGGGCGGCCCGATGAAGACGATGCCGTTCGCCGCAGCCTTCTCGGCGAGCTCCGGGTTCTCCGACAGGAAGCCGTAGCCGGGGTAGATCGCATCGGCGCCTGCGTCCTTCGCGACCCGGATGATCTCGTCGACGTCGAGATATGCGCGGACCGGATGCCCGCGCTCACCGATCTCATAGGCCTCATCCGCTTTCAGCCGATGGACCGACCCACGGTCCTCATGAGGGAAGACGGCCACCGTCCTCGCCCCGACCTCGAAAGCCGCTCGGAAGGCGCGGATCGCGATCTCGCCGCGGTTGGCCACAAGGATCTTCTGGAACATGCACACCTCTGAAAGCTCGATGCGCGCGGGATTCCTCGCGCATGGGGCGGGGCTGAGTGTGCACCCAGCCTAGGGGAAGGTAACGTGGTGTTCGTGCACGTACTCAGCGTCAGCTCTCTCAAGGGAGGCGTCGGCAAGACGACCGTGACCCTCGGCTTGGCCTCAGCGGCCTTCGCCCGTGGTGTCCGAACGCTCGTCGTCGACCTCGACCCGCAGTCCGATGTGTCCACCGGCATGGACATCCAGGTGGCCGGTCGGCTCAACATCGCCGACGTCCTCGCCAACCCCAAGGAGAAGGTCGTCCGTCAGGCGATCACCTCCAGCGGCTGGGCGAAGGTGCACCCCGGCACGATCGACGTGCTGATCGGCAGCCCCTCGGCGATCAACTTCGACGGGCCGCACCCGAGCGTCCGCGACGTCTGGAAGCTCGAGGAGGCACTCGCCGCCGTCGAGGCCGACTACGACCTCGTGCTCGTCGACTGCGCCCCGTCTCTGAACGCCCTGACCCGCACGGCATGGGCCGCGAGCGACCGGGTCATGGTCGTCACCGAGCCCGGACTCTTCTCCGTCGCTGCGGCCGATCGCGCGCTGCGTGCGATCGAGGAGATCCGCCGCGGACTCTCGCCGCGCCTGCAGCCCCTCGGCATCGTCGTGAATCGCGTGCGCCCGCAGTCGATCGAGCATCAGTTCCGCATCAAGGAGCTGCGTGACATGTTCGGCCCCCTCGTGCTCTCGCCGCAGCTCCCCGAGCGCACGTCGCTGCAGCAGGCGCAGGGCGCAGCGAAGCCGCTGCACATCTGGCCGGGAGACTCGGCCCAGGAGCTCGCCTCCGACTTCGATCAGCTGCTCGACCGGATCATCCGCACCGGGCGCATCCCGGTGAGCGATTCCGGCGCCCCCGCCTGATCGACCCCGGACAGCAGAACGGCCATCCTCTCGCGAGGGTGGCCGTTTCTTCGTGTGCACCCGTTCCGGTGCTCGGGCGGGATGAGTGTCAGGCGGATCGCTTGGTGCGGCGGGCGGAGAGCTCGTCGACGGGGTCGGGCACCGTGGCGTCGAAGGCGACGAGGGTGGACTCGACCTCGCGGAGAACTTTGCCGACAGCGATGCCGAACACGCCCTGGCCGCGGCTGACGAGATCGATGACCTCGTCGTTGGAAGTGCAGAGGTAGACAGAGGCCCCATCGCTCATCAGCGTCGTGCCCGCGAGGTCACGGATGCCCGCTCGACGCAGCTCGTCGACGGCTGTGCGGATCTGCTGCAGCGAGATGCCGGTGTCGAGCAGACTCTTCACGAGCTTCAGGACGAGGATGTCGCGGAAGCCGTAGAGGCGCTGCGATCCCGAGCCGTTCGCTCCGCGGACCGTCGGCTCGACCAGCTCGGTGCGAGCCCAGTAGTCGAGCTGCCGATAGGTGATACCCGCCGCCCGTGCCGCTACCGCTCCGCGGTAGCCGACCTCGTCATCCATGGCCGGCAGGCCGTCGGTGAAGAGGAGTTCGGGCGCGAACCGCGGGTCGTCTGCACGCTCATCCGCACTCATCTGAAATCCTCCTCGGAGCTGATACATCCACGCTAGAGCAGCCCCCCGGTACCGGCAATGACATACGCACGACCGCGGAGGTGTGTCGCAACCAGTTCGTTACGAAAGCAGTCGCTCGATCGCGTCCTTGACGAAGAGCGAGCGCACCTCGTCGATCTTGGCCGCGAGCGTCGGCGCCATCTCGCTCGCCTTCGCCCGTGACGTCGCGTCCGTTCGCCGCAGCAGCGACGACATGGCCGATTCGATCAGCGCGACCTCGCGCTCCGCTCCCTGCCGCAGAGACCGGAGGTGACGGGGCTCGATGCCGTGACGGTCGAGTGCGACCAGCCCGCGCAGAAGAGTGACCGTCGCCTCCGAGTAGTACTCCTGGGCCACGATCACGCCGGTGCTGATCGCATCGTTGAGCAGCTGCGGCCCCGCACCGGCTGCCGACAGCAGCTCCGCTCGGCGGTACCGGCGTGCCGCGGGCGCGATGGATGGCGGCGGCACGAGGGCCGTGGACTCGCCGTTCGCCTCGGCCTCGTCGAGCTGCTCGCGGATCACGCTGAGCGGCAGATAGTGATCACGCTGCAGGGTGAGCCCGAGGCGCAGTCGTTCGATGTCGGACGACGAGAACTTGCGGTAGCCCGACTCGGTGCGCGACGGACTGACGATGCCCTGGACCTCGAGGAAGCGGAGCTTGCTGGAGGTGAGTTCGGGAAATTCCGGGGTCAGCCGTGCGAGCACCTGACCGATGCTCAGCAGGCCGGATGACGCGGAGCGTTCGCGGGCGGGGGACGCCGCCATCAGTCGATCGCCGCGACGCGATCGAGCGGAGAGGCGAAGAAGTTCAGGCGGAACTTGCCGACCCGAAGCTCGGTGCCGTCGGCCAGCACGCTGCGGTCGACGCGCTCGCCGTTCACGTACGTGCCGTTGAGCGACCGCTGATCGATGATCTCGAACGTCGTTCCCGATCGGGTGAACTCCGCATGCCGCCGGGACACCGTGACGTCGTCGAAGAAGATGTCGGCTTCGGGGTGGCGTCCGACGGTCGTCACATCGGTGTCGAGCAGGTAGCGGGCCCCCGCGAGGGCGCCTGAGCGCACCAGCAGCAGGGCCGAACCCGAGGGCAGCGCCGAGATGGCGCTCTGCTCCACATCCGTGAGCTCCACGCCGAAGGGGATGAAGGAGAGGTCCGAGTCATGCCCGAACGTCTGCGTCACGTCGTGTCTCTGCTCGCCGGGACGGTGGATCGCGGCGTCTCCGCCCGATCGATTCTGGCTGTCTGTCACTATGCCCTCCTAAGTCCTCCAGACTAACTGATCGGATGCCCCTCGCGGGAGCGCCGTCCACACTCAGACATCGCCTATCGGGCCTGCATAGGCTGAAGGGGTGAAAACCTCCACTCGCCGCCTCCCCGCGACCCCGCTCGCCCTCGCCGCAGCGCTGCTGACCGCGTTCCTGGTGATGTTCGCTCCGCTCTCCGCGTCAGCACACGACAGCCTTGTCGCCTCCTCCCCCGAGGCCGACGGCACCGTCGAGACGCTGCCGACCGAGCTGACCCTCACGTTCAGCGCCGACCTCATCGCGGGCGGGAATGCGACCGAGGTCGTGGTCACCGATCCGTCGGGGGCGTCGGTGACCTCCGGCGCGGCGGCCGTGAGCGGTGCGACGGTCACCCAGCCGCTCACCGGCGAAGGTCCTGCCGGCGGGTACCACGTGATCTGGAGGGTCGTCTCCAGCGACGGGCACGCCACCTCCGAAGAGTTCGACTTCACCGTGACCACGAGCACCGTGAGCACGGCCACGGAGGAGCCGACCGCCGCGCCGACCGCCGAGCCGACCGCGACCGCGACCGCGACGCCCGAGCCGACGACCACCGTCGGCCCCGACGCCGGTGTCACGTCGGCGCCGGAGGAGAGCACCGGATCGTCCGCCTCCGCGTGGATCTGGGGCATCTCGATCGCGGGCATCGCGATCGCCGTGGGAGTCGCGATCTGGCTCTCGATCCGCAGGCGTCGTGGCACCGATACCGGTGCGGCTGCGCCCGATTCCGACACCCCCGCAGGGCGATAGGCTGGACGCATGCCACACTACGATGTCGTCATCCTCGGTGCAGGTCCTGGTGGATACGTCGCTGCTGTCCGCAGCGCGCAGCTGGGTCTGTCGACCGCCATCATCGAAGAGAAGTACTGGGGCGGTGTCTGCCTCAACGTGGGCTGCATCCCCTCCAAGGCGCTCCTGAAGAACGCGGAGCTCGCGCACACGCTCAACCACAAGGCCGACTTCTTCGGCATCTCGGGCGAGTTCACGATCGACTACGGCAAGGCGTTCGACCGCAGCCGCGTCGTCGCAGACGGTCGCGTCAAGGGCATCCACTTCCTGATGAAGAAGAACAAGGTCACGGAGTACGACGGCCGCGGCACGTTCACCGGGCCGAAGGCGATCTCGGTCGCCAAGTCCGACGGTTCCACCGAAGAGGTCACGTTCGACAACGCGATCATCGCCACCGGATCCAAGGTCCGCCTCCTCCCCGGCGTGCAGCTGAGCGACAACGTCGTGACCTACGAGGAGCAGATCCTCAGCCGTGAGCTGCCGAAGTCCATCGTGATCGTCGGCGCCGGCGCCATCGGCATGGAGTTCGCCTACGTGATGACCAACTACGGGGTCAAGGTCACGATCATCGAGTTCCTCGACCGCGCGCTCCCCAACGAGGACCCCGACGTGTCGAAGGAGATCGCGAAGCAGTACAAGAACTACGGCGTCGACATCCTCACCTCCACCAAGGTCGAGTCCGTGGTCGACAACGGCTCGTCCGTCACCGTCTCGTACACCGGCAAGGACGGACAGCAGACGTCGATCGAGGCCGACAAGGTGCTCATGTCGGTCGGGTTCGCCCCGAACGTCGAGGGCTTCGGGCTCGAGGCGACCGGCGTGAAGCTGACCGAGCGCGGTGCCATCGACATCGACGACCACATGCGCACCAACGTCGAGGGCATCTACGCCATCGGCGACGTCACGGCCAAGCTGCAGCTCGCCCACGTGGCCGAGGCACAGGGAGTCGTCGCCGCCGAGACCATCGGCGGAGCCGAGACGCAGACTCTGGGCGACTACCGCATGATGCCCAGGGCCACGTTCTCGCAGCCCCAGGTCGCATCGTTCGGGCTCACCGAGCAGCAGGCCAAGGACGAGGGCCACGAGGTGAAGGTCGTCACGTTCCCGTTCATGGCAAACGGCAAGGCCCATGGCCTCGGAGAGCCCGTCGGGTTCGTGAAGATGATCGCCGACGCCGAGCACCTCGAGCTGCTCGGCGCGCACATGATCGGCCCCGACGTCTCGGAGCTTCTGCCCGAGCTGACGCTCGCGCAGAAGTGGGATCTCACCGCTCTCGAGCTGGCCCGCAACGTGCACACGCACCCGACGCTGTCGGAGGCACTGCAGGAGGGCTTCCACGGCCTCGCGGGGCACATGATCAACTTCTGATCCCTCAGATCGGTTCGAAGGCCCGGGCGCACTCACGTGCGACCGGGCCTTCGCCGTCTCACCGCGCGGTCGCTCCGTCGCGTCGCAGTTCGAGCCGAGAAGGCAGCCGGAAGCGGACGACCCACCCCGCGGGCGCAGCGGCGGAGAGCTCCCCCCGCGTGTACGAGCGACGGATGCTGATGAGGCCGTCCTCGCGGATGAACGATCCACGCAGGAACGTCCGCGCGAACACCCAGGTCACGGCGTCGTACAGCGCATAGGCGACCCTGCTGCGGGCGATGTCACGATGCACCACGAGACCCCCCTCGCCGACGAGCCCGACCGAATCGCTCAGCACCCCCTGCAGTTCGGCGTCGCTCAGGTGGTGCAGAAGATGATTCGAGAAGACGACGTCGTAGCGAGTCCCTTCACTGAGGAGATCTGTCGAGAGCGCATGGCGGTACTGCACGCCGGATCCCTCATCGTGAGCGACGGCCCAGCCAACGGCACGCTCGTCGGCGTCCAGGGCGGTGATCTCGGCACGGAGGCCATCACGTCGCAAGCGCACGGCGATCATGCGGCAGACGTCGCCACCGCCGGCGCCGATGTCGAGGATGCGGATGGGACCGCGACGCGCGCGCGGCCGGATGTCGCGGCGGTAGAGCCGGCCCGTGCCCGAGACGAGGGCATTGACCAGCCGGAAGCGCTCGTACGTGCGTTCCAGCATCCCGAGGTCCGCGTCGGGGTCGTCCATGAGCTCGCGCGCGCCGGAGGCGCGGATCGACAGGTCGTGTCTCACGCGACGCCGGACGTCACGGTCATCAGAGCGCTCTCGGCCGTCAGTCCAGGGCCGAAGGCCATCGCCGCGATGCGGGACCCGTCCGCCGCGCCCTCGTCGAGGATCCGCCGGATGACGAAGAGGATGGTCGCACTGGACATGTTCCCGTACTCCCGCAGCGTCTCGCGGGCGGGCTGCATCTGGACGTCGCTGAGACCGAGTCGCTCCTGCACCCGATCGAGGATGCTGCGACCACCGGGGTGGATCGCCCAGTGCTCCACCCGTTCCCCCACGCGCCCCTGCGCGAAGGCCGCGGCGAGCTCCCCCTCGTGCGCGTAGAGCGGACCGACGGCCCCGATGATCGTCTCGCCGATGATCTGCGGCACCCTCGTCGACAGGATCATCTCGAAGCCGTGATCGCCGATCGTCCACGCCATGTCCCGCTCCCCCTCGGGGGCGATCGCCGTGTGGAAGCCGTCGAGGCGCACGGCTGGGACGGGTGTCGCGAGGTCCCTCGCGGTGACGATCCCGGCAGCCGCGCCGTCGGCGAACAGCGAGTTGGCGACGATCAGATCGGGGTCCTCCGAGGAGCGCAGATGCACCGTGCAGAGCTCGACGCTGACGACCAGTACGACCGCATCGGGATCCGCAGCGCAGAACTGACTCGCCGCTCGCAGTGCCGGCATGGAGGCGTAGCAGCCCATGAATCCCAGATGGTAGCGCTGGACGCTGTCGGAGAGACCCAGCCCCCGGACGATCTCGTACTCGGGTCCGGGAGCGTGGAATCCGGTGCACGACACGGTGATGACATGCGTGATGTCCGCAGCCACGACGTCGGGGTCCGCGTCCAGCGCCTGTCGGGCGACCTCGACGAACAGACGCGAGGCCTCCGTCACGTAGACGTCGTTGCGCACCTTCGTCCCCGGCGACAGCAGCAGACCCGTGTCGGGATCGAGGAAGGTCGGCGGGTCGGTCGGCGCCGCGGCAGGCGCGAGTTCCTCGATCACCGTATGACGGGTGTCGATGCCCGAACCGTTGAACGAGGCTCCGATGATGCGGGTCGCGAGGCGCCCCACATCCGGCTGGGCGGCGAAGATGTCACGGACGGCGTCCTGCTCGATGACGGTGTCGGGAACGATCGTGCGCAGCGAGCGGAGTACGGCGGAACGGCTCATATCGCTCACTCAAGCACGATTCCGCCGGGACGGTGAAGGGGCTTGCGGTGCGTGTCAGAAACCCAGAGCACGGGCGAGCTTCGACCCCGATGCAGCCTCGCGTCCGCCTGCGGCAGCGACCGCCGATTCGACGGCGTCGAACAGCGCGGCGCGTCCTGCCGCATCGGCGGGGGCGGCAGGGCCCAGCTCGAACTCCCATTCGCGCCATTCGCGACGGATGTCCTGTCGGAGGTCCGTCGCACGTACCTGATCGTCGACGAACTCGGCGATCACCCCGCTGTCTCCGGTGAGCAGGTACGCGGTGCGCGTGTTCTCGATGCGAGCGAGGGGCGACAGCGGCGCGGTGGTCCACTGCGCCAGGGTCGATGTCACCGCATCGGGGACGCGGTCGTCATCACCCAGCGGCCAGCCCATCTCGACTCTGCCGTCTCCCTCGCGCGGACCCTTGATGTGCCATCCGGCATCGGGGCCGCCGGTGCGCCGGCGTAGAGCCACCCCCGCGCGGGACAGCGCGGCGTCATCGGTGTCGAGGTAGCGGGCGTCGAGTTCGCGCACCTCGCCCTCGGACACCGCGGTGACGCCAGGCAGGTCGCTCCACTGCGGCAACGGCGTGCGGGTGTCGACATCGTACTTGCGCTCGATCTCGACGACCCGCGACGGGGCGTCGCCCGACTGCGGAGCGCCCGGCTCAGTCATCCGAGGGGTTGAGTTCCTCGAGGGATTCGTCGAACCAGTAGTCCACCTCGGTGGGGCCGTCGGCGTCGCCGGTGTTCTGCGCGTCACCGCGGCGGTTGTACACCACCTGGGTCTCGCTGTAGGGGACGATCAGCTTGTCGTCCGCGTCGCCGAGAGGAATGATCTGCCCGTCGAGCGGGCCGCCGTGAAGTCGTGCGAGTGCCATGTCCTCACCCTATCCCCGCGGCCGCGCATCGGGCGTTCACCGCGCGATGATGCCCAGAAGTGCGCCGAGGATCATCCATGGGCCGAAGGCGATCCGTGTGGCACCGTCGGCCCGGCGCAGCACCATCAGCCCCATCGCGTACAGCGCGCCGACCACGAAGGCGGATGCTGCGCCCACGGCGAGCGCCTGCCACCCGTGCCATGCGAGAGTCAGCCCGATGACGGCCGCGAGCTTGACGTCTCCTCCGCCGATCCCCTGTCGACTGAGCACACGGAGCACCGCGTAGAAGCCGCCGAGGATCAGCATCCCCAGCAGGGCCCTGACGGTCGCCCCGCTCTCGGCTGCGACGGCGGCGTCGACCGCCACGAGGATGACGAGGACGCCCAGGGTGGGGAGCACGATCCGGTCCGGCAGCCGATGGGTGCGGATGTCGATGACGACCAGCCTGCAGCCGACGGCGAACAGGGCGACATGAACGATCACGACGATGACGGTGCGGAGATCCATGCCCGGAAGGCTAGGAGACCGCGAGGGGTCGCGAGCGCGGGGTGTGGATAACGTCTCTCGCCGATGTCGGGGGTTCGAACTATCGTCGACTACTC
>Ga0308161_1002945_pt1 | contig 17283 bp, 13 predicted proteins | sample PhyFR2_FD_201034 | JGI IMG/M metagenome (GOLD analysis project Ga0308161, IMG submission 201034) | Phyllosphere microbial communities from UC Gill Tract Community Farm, Albany, California, United States - DLSLF.R2 | ecosystem: Host-associated > Plants > Phyllosphere > Unclassified | place: USA...
GTCGACATCAACCGTTACCGCTCGCTCATCGAGCGTCTCGGTCTGCGTCGCTAATCGCACCAGCGTTCTATCGCGCAAAACATTCTTGGAAGGCCGCCCCACGGTGTGGGGCGGCCTTCGTCATTCCCGGATGCCGCGGGTTCTCCCGGCGCGGACCGCATCCGCGGGCGATGCTCCAGCAATAAACGCTCGCTGCGGTGGGAAACGCTCGGGGGGAGCGTTTCTGCACGCAGCGAGCGTTTATTGAAGAGGCGGCGAGGTCAGGACGACGCGCGTGCGGCCAGCAGGTCCGCGTGCCAGCGCTCGGCCACGTCGGGGTGCGCGCGCAGGCGCGACTTGAGCGCGTTCTCGCCGTAGGTCGCGTGGATCGGGTTGGTCGGGTCGTCGGTGACGCCCCGGACCTCGGATGCCAGCTCCTCGGGCAGCTCGATGATCGGCAGGCGCGCGTCGAGGGCCGGGTTGAAGAAGAACGGCACCGAGATGCGCTCGTCGGGGTACTTCGGCGAGATGACGCGGTGGTTCGTCGCCGTCAGGTAGCCCTGCGTGGCGTACTCGAGCAGTTCGCCGATGTTCACGACGAATGCGCCGGGCACCGGGGGCGCGTCGACCCATTCGCCGTCGCGCTCGACCTGCAGGCCGCCCTTGCCGGGCTCGACCCACAGCAGCGTGAGGACGCCGGAGTCCTTGTGGGCGCCGACGCCCTGTTGCGGCGTGGGGTCGTCCTTGCCGGGGTAGCGGACGATCTTGATGAGGGTCTGCGGATCGCCGAAGTGGCGGTCGAAGTACTGTTCCTCGGCCCCCAGCGCGAGGGCCCACGCGCGCAGCAGCTTGCGGGCGACGCCGGTGAGGTGGTCGTGCCACTCGGTGACGACCTCCTTCAGCTCGGGCTGCGCGGCCGGCCACAGGTTGGGACCGACCAGACGGTTGTAGCCGGGGCCGTCGGGATCGTCGATGGCGGCGCGCTCCGGCCCGATGTCGATCTGCTCGCGCCAGTCGACGCGGCCCTGCGTGCGCTCGCCGCCGACCCGGGTGTACCCGCGGAAGTGCGGGCTGGTCACGTTCTCGATCGCGAGCTTCTCGGCGTCGGGCAGCGCGAAGAAGTCCTTCGCGGCCCGGAGGAGGCTCGCCTCCAGCTCGGCGCTGACGCCGGTGCCGGTCAGGTAGAAGAAGCCGACGTCGTGGGTCGCGGCGCGCAGCTCGTCGCGGAAACGGGCGGCGGCATCCGGTCCCTGGTCGAGGAGGGAGAGGTCGAGCACGGGGAGATTCAGGTCGGACATGCGACGAGGCTAGGTCGATCCGTCGAGCGATGGGCGAATGTTGCCGACGGTTACCGCCGGGGCCGGGGCCGGGGCGGGGCAGGGGTCGGGCCGGGGCCGGAGGTGTCCGAGCCGGGGCAGGAGGGACGGGAGTCGGATGCCGGGACCTCGGCGCCGCAGGAGGGCGCGGGGAGCGAGAGGGCGGCGTCGAGGGGCAAACCCCGCCGATCGGCGGGGTGCGAAGGGGCTCCCGAATTGCGTATCGTGTCCAGGTCAGGTGAGGCTGCCCTTACCTTCCCGCAGTGCCGCGGCGCCCCACCCCGAAACCGAAAGTCGGAATCCCGCCCGTGCTTGCCAGCTTCTTCGCCACGTTCCTCATCGGCCTCCGCGAAGGCCTCGAAGCCGCGCTCGTCGTCGGCATCCTGGTCGCTTACCTGACGCGCCTCGGCCGCCGGGACGCGCTGCCCCGGCTGTGGATCGGCGTCGGTCTGGCCATCGCCCTGGCGCTGACGGTCGGCGCGATCTTCACGTTCGGCGCGTACATGCTGACCTTCGAGGCGCAGGAGCTCCTCGGCGGCGGGATGTCGCTCCTCGCGGTCGCGATGGTCACCTGGATGATCTTCTGGATGCAGCGCGCCGGCCGCTCGCTCAAGGCGGGCCTGGAAGGCGGCGTCGACAAGGCCCTGCAGGGCGGTGTCTGGGCCCTCGTGGCCATCGGCTTCGTCTCGGTCGCGCGCGAGGGTGTCGAGACGACGCTGCTGCTGTGGTCGATGGTGCAGAGCTTCGGCGACAGCCCGGTCGCCCTGCTCGGAGCGCTCCTCGGACTCGTCACCGCCGTCGTGCTCGGCTGGCTCATCGCGCGCGGGATGCTCCGGCTCAACCTCGGCCGTTTCTTCACCTGGACGGGCGGGTTCCTGGTCGTGGTCGCCGCCGGCGTGCTGGCCTACGCCTTCCACGATCTGCAGGAGGCCGGGGCGCTGCCCGGCCCCTTCGGCGCCGGTGCCACCCTCGACCCCGTCACCGGCGGCGTCGCGACGGGGTGGGCGGGTTTGCCCTTCGGATGGGCCTTCGACGTATCCGACGTCATCGCGCCCGGCGGCCCGCTCGCCGCCCTCTTGCAGGCCACCGTCGGCTTCATGCCCGCGATGACGTGGCTCCAGGTCGTCGCCTGGGCGCTGTACATCGCGGTCGTGGTGCCCCTGTTCGTGCGCGGCGTGCGCGCGAACCGGCGCCCGAAGTCGACTGCCCGGGTCCCCGCGGCCGGAAGCCCCGCGCCCCACGCCGCCCCGAACTCTTCCGACGCCGCGCGCGTGCCCGACGCCGCGGCATCCGTCCCCCATCCGAATGGAGCATCATGACCCCGACTCGCCTCCTCGCGGCTACGGCCGTGGCCGGCGCGGCCGCCCTCGTCCTCGCCGGATGCGTCGCAAAGACCGACGCCTCCGCCTCCGGAGCCCTCACGGTCACCTCGACCGATGACGGCTGCGCCGTGTCGTCCGCCTCGGCGCCCAGCGGGACCGTCGCGTTCGACGTCAGCAACAAGAGCGACCAGGTCACGGAGTTCTACCTGCTGGCATCCGACGGTCTCCGCATCGTCGGCGAGGTCGAGAACATCGCTCCGGGCGCGTCGCGCAACCTCACCGTCGTCGCGCAGCCCGGCGACTACTTCACCCTCTGCAAGCCCGGCATGGTCGGCGACGGCGTCGGCAAGGCCGGCTTCTCGGTCACCGGCGACGCCGTCGCTGTCGAGGGTCCGGATGCCGAGCAGAAGCAGCAGGCGGTCGACCTCTACGCCGCGTTCGTCAAGGACCAGGTCGGTCAGCTGCTCCCCGCGGTCAAGACCTTCACGGCCGCGTACGAGTCGGGAGACGACACCGCGGCGAAGGAGCAGTTCCCCCGCGTGCGGGCGTACTACGAGCGCATCGAGCCGATCGCCGAGGCGCTGGGCGATCTCGACCCGCGCATCGACTATCGCGAGGTCGACGCCGTGGCCGAGGGCCTGGACTGGACCGGGTTCCACCGCATCGAGAAGGACCTCTGGGTCCCCGCGCAGGATGCCCTGAACGCCGACGGTGAGACACCCGCGTGGAAGGACTGGGCCCCCTCGACCCCGGACGAGCGGAAGACGCACGGCGACAAGCTCGTGTCCGACGTGCAGGAGCTGTACGACTACGTCCACGGCGACGAGTTCACCCAGGCCCTGAACACCCAGGGCGTCGCGGGCATCTCGAACGGCGCGATCGCGCTGCTCGACGAAGTCGCGAGCGGCAAGATCAGCGGCGAAGAGGACTGGTGGTCGGGCACCGATCTCTACGACTTCGCGGCGAACGTCGAGGGCTCCAAGATGGCCTTCTCGCTCGTGCGCGACTTCGCCGAGTCCAAGGGCGACAAGGGTGCCGAGCTCGTCACGCGCATCGACAAGGGGTACGCCGACCTCGAGACCGCCCTCGCCGCACACGGCTCCGCGGACGCGGGCTTCGTCCCCTACTCGCAGCTGACCGAGGCCGACAAGCGCCAGTTCACCGACCTGATCAACGCGCTGGCCGAGCCGCTGTCGCAGCTGACGGTCACGGTCCTGGAATGAGCGTGAGCGACGAAGCGCAGACCCCTGCTGCCGCCGGACCCTCGGGTTCGGCGGCAGCCGCGTCGCCCTCCGACCCCGACACGTCCGCGGGGGTGTCCCGCCGCGACCTGATCGGCCTCGCGATCGGGGCGAGCGCCACCAGCCTCGTCGTCGGCGCGGGCGCGGGCCTGGTCGGGGGTGCCGCGTACGGTCAGGACCAGGCGCGACGGGTGATGGATGCCGTGGCCCCGGCATCCGGCATCCACCAGCCGGGGATCACGACGCCGGTGCAGGAGCACCTGCACTTCGCGGCCTACGACATGATGGCGCGCACGACCCGGGACGACCTCGCCGAACTGCTGTCGGACTGGACGTACGCCGCCACGCGCATGATGCAGGGCCTCGACGTCAGTGCGACGGGAGCGCTCGGCGGATCGCCCGACGCGCCGCCCGACGATACGGGTGAGGCCGTCGGGCTTCCGGCGAGCAACCTCACGATCACGTTCGGCTTCGGTCCGTCGCTCTTCGATGCCCGCTTCGGACTCGAGGGGCAGCGTCCGCCGGGGCTGGAGCGACTGCCCGCGTTCCTGAACGACGACCTGGATCCGCTGCGCTCCGATGGCGACCTGTGCATCCAGGCGTGCGCCGACGACCCGCAGGTGGCCGTGCACGCGATCCGCAACCTCAGCCGCATCGCCTTCGGCCGCGCGACGATCCGGTGGTCCCAGTTGGGGTTCGGTCGCACGTCCAAGACCACGGCCGCCCAGACCACGCCGCGCAACCTCTTCGGCTTCAAGGACGGCACGGCCAACATCCTCGCCGACGACACGGCGGCGCTCGAGCAGAACGTCTGGGTCTCGGCATCCGAGGGTCCGGCGTGGCTCGCGGGCGGGTCCTACCTCGTGGCTCGGCGCATCGCGATGCTCATCGAGACGTGGGACCGCACCCGCCTCGCCGAGCAGGACCGCGTCATCGGTCGCGACAAGGGCGCGGGGGCGCCGCTGTCGGGCGGCGACGAGTTCACCGCTCCCGACTTCGCGGCGACGGATGCCGGCGGCAAGCCCCGCATCGACCCGCGGAGCCACGTGAGCCGGGCGCATCCCGACAACAACGGGGGCATCCGGATCCTGCGTCGCGGCTACAACTTCGTCGACGGCACGACCGACCTCGGCCGGCTGAACGCGGGCCTGTTCTTCCTGTCGTTCCAGAAGAGCCCCGACCGCTTCATCGCGCTGCAGAAGGCGCTGTCGACGGATGCCATGGGCGAGTACATCCGCCACGTCGGCTCGGGGCTGTGGGCGGTGCCGCCGGCTCCGGCCTCGGGGGCGTCGATCGGGGCGGGGTTGCTCGGCGCGTAGCGGTCGCGCCTCGGCGTGGCGCCGCCGCCCGCCGCCCGTCCCCGCCGTGCCGATGAACGCTTGCTGCACTGGTAAACGCTCTCGGCGAGCGTTTGCGAGTGCAGCAAGCGTTTATCGAGGGGTGGCGGCGCCGAGCTCGCGGTCGCGGAAGAGCCACGGCATCCGGGGCTCCACCAGGGGGCGGGTGAGGCGGCGCACCGGACGACTCGACAACGCCACGGCGATCAGAACGCTCGCGACGGCCACCACGGGGATCCACAGCCACATCGGCTCCAGGCCGCGCAGCACGCCCGACTGGCGGAACGGGTACAGCACGAAGGTGTGCAGCAGGTACACGTACATCGTGTACCGGCCGAGGTGCGTCCACGACGTCTCGCGCCGGGGGATGAGCAGCAGGAACGCCGTCATCAAGACGAGCGCCAGCGCGATGATCGCGAGCCGCACGGCCCCCGCCCACCACTGCGGCGCATCGAGGTCGGCGTAGGCGTCGACGAAGAAGAACCACGTCCCCAGGTGCACGTCGCGCCAGACATCGACGAAGGCGAAGGCGAGGACTCCCGCGCCGACCAGCACGCCCGCAGCGGTGGCCCGGAGCCAGAGGGGCCGCGTCGTCAGCGGCCCCGCGCGCGCGATCACGTCGTGCTCGCGCAGCCACCACCCGAGGGTGAAAAAGGGCAACAGACCGAGGAAGCGCGACACGGAGAACGTCGAGTCGATGCTCGGGAGGTACCCGGCGACGACCGAGATCGCCAGGGCCCACACCACCGGTGCCCGAAGCAGCGCGAGGTACGGGAGCACGAGCCGGAACAGCGCGAGCGCGAGCAGGAACCACAGCGTCCACGACGGCTGGGCGGGGTCGAGGTTGGTCCTCCCCGTGACGAGGAACTGCGTGATCGTCCACAGCGTCTCGAAGATGACGTAGGGCGCGATCAGGTCGGTGAACAGTCGCGCCATGCGGCGGCGGGTCGGCTCGGCAGACGACGAGAAGAACCCGGCGATGAGCGCGAACAGCGGCATGTGGAACGCGTAGACGAGCAGGTACAGGGCCTCCGCGGCATCCGAGTCGTAGGTCAGCCGCTGGATCGCGTGGCCGAAGACGACGAGCACGATCGCGCCGAAGCGCGCGTTGTCCCAGAACGGCACACGGGTTCTCGGGGGTGGGGAGGTGGTGGCATCCGTCATCGTCAGCGAGGCTAGACGGACCGGGACGAGCGGTCCACGGGGGTGGATTCCGGATGCCGATGGGGTACGGCGGAATAAACCTCGGTGTCGTGCGTTTCAGCATGTATATTCAGATGCATACAAATAGGAGGCGCATCATGAGTGAGAACACCTGGCCCGGAATGCAGTTCGGTGTCATGACGGTGAGCGACATCACCCAGGACCCGACCACGGGCAAGACGCCCAGCGAAGCTCAGCGCATCAAGGACACCCTCACGATCGCCCGGCACACCGAGGAGGTCGGTCTCGACGTCTTCGCCCTCGGTGAGCACCACAACCCGCCGTTCTGGTCGTCGTCACCGACCACGACGCTGGCGTACATCGCCGCTCAGACCGAGCGCTTGATCCTCACGACCTCGACGACGCTCATCACCACGAACGACCCGGTGAAGCTCGCCGAGGACTTCGCGATGCTGCAGCACGTGTCGGGCGGTCGCGCCGACCTCATGCTCGGCCGCGGCAACACCGGCCCGGTCTACCCCTGGTTCGGCAAGGACATCCGCCAGGGTCTGCCCCTGACCATCGAGAACTACGACCTGCTGCACAAGCTGTGGCGGGAGGATGTCGTGGACTGGGAGGGGAAGTTCCGCACCCCGCTGCAGGGCTTCACCTCGACCCCGCGCCCGCTCGACGGCGTGCCCCCGTTCGTGTGGCACGGCTCGATCCGCACGCCCGAGATCGCCGAGCAGGCCGCGTACTACGGCAACGGCTTCTTCGCGAACAACATCTTCTGGCCCAAGGAGCACTACCAGCGCCTCATCACGCTGTACCGCGAGCGCTTCGCGCACTACGGTCACGGCACGCCCCAGCAGGCGATCGTCGGCCTCGGCGGTCAGGTGTTCATGCGCGCGAACTCGCAGGACGCGGTGCGCGAGTTCCGTCCGTACTTCGACAACGCGCCGGTGTACGGCCACGGCCCGAGCCTCGAGGACTTCAGCGAGATGACCCCGCTGACCGTCGGGTCGCCGCAGCAGATCATCGACCGTTACGCCTCGATGCGCGAGACCTACGGTGACTATCAGCGCCAGCTGTTCCTCATCGACCACGCGGGTCTTCCCACCAAGACGGTGCTCGAGCAGCTCGACATCCTCGGTTCCGAGGTCGTGCCGGTGCTCCGCAAGGAGCTGCAGAAGAACCGTCCCGCCGAGGTGCCCGACGCTCCCACGCACGCCAACCTCGTCGAGAAGATCTACGCCGGAGCGGCTCCGCGCCAGGCGGTTCCCGGAGCGAACCGCGGGGACAACATGGTCGCCGGCAGCCCGTACCAGGATGCCGCCCAGCCCGGCAGCGCCTTCGGTGCGGCCGCGACGAAGGTCGGTGCCTGACGTGACCGCTCGTCGCATCGCGGTGATCACCGCGGGCCTGTCGACGCCCTCGTCGACGCGCATGCTCGGTGACCGTCTCGCGCACGCCGCTCTGGCGGAGCTGCGCGAGAGGGGCATCGAGGCCACGGCCGACGTGTTCGAGCTGCGCGACTACGCCCACGACCTCACCGACAACCTGCTCACCGGTTTCGCGCCTCCCGCCCTCGAGCAGATGATCAACACGGTCGTCTCGGCCGACGGCATCATCGCCGTCACGCCCATCTTCTCCACGAGCTACTCGGGGCTGTTCAAGTCGTTCATCGACGTGCTCGACCCCCAGGCGCTCGCCGGAACCCCCGTGCTCATCGGCGCGAACGCCGGAACCGCGCGGCACTCGCTCGCGATCGACTACGCGATCCGTCCGCTCTTCACCTACCTGCACGCCGATCCCGTGCCGACCGGTGTGTTCGCGGCATCCAGTGACTGGGGATCCAACGCCGACGAGGTGGCTCCGCTCGGCTCCCGCGTCGACCGCGGCGCCCGCGAGTTCGCCGAGGCCATCGCGGCCCGGGAGCCCGCTCGCGACGCCGACCCGTTCGACCCCTCGTCGTACCTCGGCGAGGGCCGCTCGTTCGGTCACCTTCTGGGTGGTCTGTCGGGGGAGTGATCTCTCGCGAAAGCCCCGTCGCCCGTGTTGGTGGCGGGGCTTTCGCGTGCCCGGTCGTCGCGGGAGCGGCCGGGGCGAGGGTGCACACCCCGGCCCGAGGGCGAGGCGTCACGGCTGCGGGCGCCGCGAGTACGAGGCACATCGGATTCGGAGATCGCCGGCAGATCCGGACCGATTCGCCGGAGATCTCCGGATCTCGCGCCCGCCTCCGATTCTGCGGCGGCCGTGGGTCGCGACACGGCGCACCGGCGGCTCTAAGGTGGGGGCGACGAGAGGATGCCGAATGGATGCCGTGCAGTGGGACGAACGTTACCGCGCCTCCGCCGGGGGAGTCTGGGCCGCCGAACCGCCCGCCGCCGTGCGGGAGATCCTCGCGCAGCTCACGCCCGGCACCGCGATCGATGTCGCCACGGGGGATGGACGCACCGCCGTCTGGCTCGCGGACCGGGGCTGGGCCTGCACCGGCATCGACTTCTCGGCGGAGGGGCTCGCGCTCGCCGCGGCCCGCGCCGGCGGTGATTCCGTCACCTGGGTGCGCGCCGACGTGCACGAGTGGGAGCCCGTGGCATCCGTCGATCTGGTGGTGTCTTGCTACCTCCACCTGGTCGACAGCGCGGCGGCCGTCGCGCGGATGGCGGGGTGGGTGAAGCCCGGGGGAGCGCTCGTGGTCATCGGGCACGACGTCGACAACATCGCCGCGGGCGGGCACGGTCCGGCCGACCCCACGATCCTCTACACGCCCGAGCTGCTGCGCAGCGCCCTCGACGACCGGTTCCGCATCGAGCGGTGCGCGCGCATCACCCGGACGAGTGCGGATGCCGAACTGCGCGGGGGCCACACGGCATCCGCGATCGACACGCTGCTGCACGCGGTGCGCGTGAGCTGACGCCCCGAGTCCGCGAGACGTCGCCGAGCCCGTCGACGCGAGGTCTCTGAGCCCGTCGAGAGGACCGCGGCGCGTGGCGCCAGCGGCGGGCTCAGCGACCGCGGCCCGGCCGGGCGCGGGCTGTGCCGGTCACAGCACGATGTCGTCGACGCTCCGGAGCTCGCGCGCGGCGACGGGACGGAGCCCGCGCCGCACGAACGTGTCGGCCGCCGCGAGCGGACCCGCATCGATCCGCGCTTCGGTCGCGAGGTCCGCGATGGGCACCTGGAACGTGCGGAACGCGCCGAGCGGCGGGATCGTCAGTCCCGGCCGCGTGTCGACGAGCTCGGTCTGATCGAGGACGAACCCCGCCGCGGCCAGAGCGTCGCCGTCGCGCCACGCCGCGATCTTCCAGAATCGCAGGGGAACACGGATGCCGCGATACGGCGGATCCGCGTCGCCGAGCACCGGCGCGGTGAACACCGCGAGGCGCTGGTCGGTGGTCTCGGCGTAGGTGAGCACGTGATCCTCCAGGCCCAGCCACAGCTCTTTCGACTGGTTGAAGCCCGCGGCCTGCGGCGCGGCGTTCGTGTAGAAGAAGGTGGCCTCGGTGGCATCCTGAGCCTCTCTCGCGGAGCCCCAGCCGGGGTCGCGCCGACGCACGAGGTGCCCGCGGTCGAGATCGTTGCGGCTGTAGACCTCGGGGCCGGCTTGCGCACCGGCGGGTACACGCGGGTCGAGGCGCCATTCCCCGGTGCGTGGCTGCTCGCGAAGGGTCGCCCCGTCGACCACGACGCCGGTCACCGCCGCGAAGCGACGCTGCTCGTCGAGAAGCACCGAGAACCGGGGGTAGTCGAGCCGCGTCGTCGGCACGACCGGCGCGGGGAGGGGGAGAGGGATGCCGAGGAAGTCCGGGTCGTAGCCGTCGCTCATCCCTCCATCGTGCCCGGGGCCTCCGACATCGCGACAGACTGGATCGATGGATGCGCACGTGAAGACCCGGGCCGATGCCCCCACCGCCTTCTTCGCCGCGGAAGCGGCGGGACTGCGCTGGCTCGCCGCGGCGGACGGAGCGCGCGTCGTCCGCGTTCGCGCCGTGGCCGACGACCGGATCACTCTCGACCGCGTCACCGAGGGGCGGCCCACCGTCGAGGTCGCAGACGCCTTCGGGTCCGCGCTCGCCGCGACCCACGCTGCCGGGGCGGACTCCTTCGGCTCCCCGCCGCCGGGGTGGGAGGGGGACATCTTCATCGGCCGGCGCCCGCAGCCCGCGCGCCCGACGGCGACCTGGGGCGCGTTCTACGCCCGCCAGCGCGTCGAGCCGTTCGTGCCGATCGCGGTCGCGGCGGGGAACCTGTCGGCATCCGGAGCAGACGTCGTCCGTCGCGCGTGCGCGGTCATCGCCGCGGGAGCCTTCGACGACGACGAGCCGCCCGCGCGCCTGCACGGCGACCTGTGGGCGGGGAACGTCCTGTGGGCGGACGAGGCCGTGGTGCTCATCGACCCCGCGGCGCACGGCGGCCACCGCGAGACCGACTTGGCGATGCTCGCGCTGTTCGGCTGCCCCTCCCTCGAGCGGGTCCTCGCGGCGTACGACCGCGCGCGACCGCTGCGCGACGGGTGGCGGGAGCGCGTGCCGCTGCACCAGCTGCATCCTCTGGCTGTGCACGCAGCGGGCCACGGTCCGTCGTACGGTCGAGCGCTGGTCGACGCCGCGGAGCGGACGCTCGCGCTGATCTGAGCGCCGGGTCTCGGCATCCGGAATCTCGGAGAGCGTCACGTTCCTCGGAGGAATCGCGCGGGAACTCCGAGATGCGCGGCGTTCTGCGAGCTTCACTCGGGGGAACGCGCCTCGGCGCTGCCCGCGTCGCAGGAGCCCTTCGCCGCCCCCGCGTCAGCCCCCTCAGCTCCGAACCGCCGCCCGCCGCTTCGCCCGCCGCGCGAGCACCACGTCGATGCCGACGCCGATCCCCACCGCCACGACGATCGAGACGATCACCGCGACGACCGGTCCGCCCGGCACCACCGCCGCGACCACCGCACCGATGACCGCCTGATACGCCGCCCACGCCAGGGCCGCCAGCGCCGCGACTCCGAGGTACCGCGCCGGGTTCACGCGCGCCGCCCCCGCCGCGAGGTTCACCGCGAGCCGGGCGAACGGCACGAACCGCGCCGTGAAGAGCACCACGGCGGCGTTGCGCTCCAGCCGGGCCCTGGCCCAGTCGAGCGCGCTCGCCACGCGCGGCCCGCGCATCCACGCCCAGCGCTCGACGCCGACGGTGCGCCCCACGAGGTAGCAGCCCGCGTCGCCCGCGAAAGCGGCCGCGCCCGCCACGACGATCACCCCGGCCAGGGGCGGAGTCCCGTGCGACACGGCCAAGGCCCCGAACGCCGTGACCGCCGCCTCTCCGGGGATCACGACCAGGAAGGCGTCGGCGAACACGAGCGCCGCCATGCCGAGCAGGGCCCAGGGGCTCGCCGCGATGGTCTGCAGCCAGGCGTCGATCCCATCCATTCCGTCACTCTCCGCCGTCGATCCAGACGCCCCGCCCACGCAGCGGTGACGGCCAGCGGAGCATCCGGTGAACATCGCGAACATCGGCCTCGACGAGCCCCCGCGGCGTGCCGATCCGCCCCACCCTGGTCTCGTGAGAGTCGCGCTGCTGGCCGAGTCCTTCCTTCCGCACATGAACGGGGTCACCGGTTCCGTTCTCCACGTCCTGCGCCATCTCGCCGAGGCGGGGCACGAGACCTTGGTCATCGCTCCCAAGTCCGGAGATGTGACCGCCGACCTGCACGGTGCCCGGGCGGAGCTGCTCCGTTCCGTCCCGTTGCCCTCGTATCCCGAGGTCCGCGTGGTCTTCGCACGCGCGGCGCGTCTGGGGGCTCTGCTGCGCGACTTCGACCCCGACGTGGTGCACCTGGCGTCCCCGTTCGTCCTCGGCTGGCAGGGACTCGCCGCCGCCGATGCGCTGCGCATCCCCACCGTCGCCGTCTACCAGACCGACGTCATCGCCTACGCGCAGAAGTACGGCCTCCCGCACGCCACGGCCCTCGTCGAAGGGCACGTCGCACGGCTGCATCGACGAGCGACCCTGACGCTCGCTCCCTCGTCGGCCTCGATGCACCAGCTGGAAAGCCTCGGCATCGACCGTCTCCGACGGTGGGGCAGGGGAGTGGATGCCGTGCGCTTCGCGCCCACCCACCGCGACGACACGTGGAGGGCCGAGGTGGCGCCGAACGGCGAACGCATCGTCGGCTACGTCGGACGCCTCGCCCCCGAGAAGCAGGTCGACGACCTCCGCGCCCTGGCGGGGATGCCGAACACGCGGCTCGTGATCGTCGGCGACGGACCCTCGCGAGCGGGTCTGCAGACCGCGATCCCGGATGCCGTCTTCACCGGCCACCTCTCGGGAGACACCCTCGCGCGGGTCATGGCCGGCTTCGACGTGTTCGTGCACCCGGGGGAGAGCGAGACGTTCGGGCAGACCATCCAGGAGGCGCTCGCCAGTGGCGTCCCGGTCGTGGCGACGGGTGTGGGCGGACCTCTCGATCTCGTCCGCTCCAGCGTGGACGGGTGGCTCTACCGGCCCGGTGACCTCGACGATCTCCGAGCCCGCGTGTCCGACCTCGTCGGCGACGAGTCGAAGCGCCAAGCGTTCGCCCGCGCCGCGCGCGACGCGGTCACGGGGCGCACGTGGTCCGCGCTGACGGACGACCTCGTGGGGCATTACCGGGAAGCGCGCGCTCTCCGCGCGATCGACGACAGTCTGCTCGTGCGCGGAGCGCGACGGCCGGCTGCGCCCGTGGCATCCCGAGCCCGCGGTCGGTGGACGCGATTCGTAGCTCTGGGCGACTCGCTCACCGAGGGCCTCTGCGATCAGTCGCGCATGCCGACGGGGGCCTACCGCGGGTGGGCGGACCGCCTCGCCGAGCTGCTCGCGGGAACGAGCGAGGACGGACCGTTCCGCTACGCCAACCTCGCGGTGCGCAGCCGCCGCGTGCGCCACCTCATCGACGAGCAGGTGCCGGCGGCGCTCGACATGAAGCCCGACCTCGTGTCGATCCTCATCGGCGCGAACGACTTGGTCGGACCCCGCCCGGTGATTCCCGCGATCGTCGCGGAGGTCGAGTCCGCGGTACGCGCCGTGCGCCGGACCGGGGCCGACGTGCTGCTGGTCACGACTTTTCTTCCGCACCGCGCCGCCGCGCGACTGTTCGCGCGTCGCTTCTCGACCTACAACGTCGAGTTGCGCCGCATCGCCGCCGAGCAGGGGGCGATCCTGCTCGACCTCGAGGCCGTGGCCGAGCTCGGGGAACTGCCGCTGTGGGCTGACGACCTGGTCCACCTGCGTTCGGCGGGACACCGCTTGGTGGCCTACCGTGCCGCGGAGGCGCTCGGCGTGCCGGACGCGGCCGCGCTGCTCGGTCTCGACGAGGCGTTGCACGCCGACGACGAGCCGGCCCGCGGCGGATGGATCACGCGCGACGCCCTGCCGTGGGTGTGGCGACGGGTTCGCGGCCGCACCGCGGGCGATGGGGTGGCGGCGAAGCACTCCGCGTACGTCGAGTTGCCGACGCGCGGCGACTGGGAGCGCGCGCGGACGACGTAGAGCGTCCGGCTCAGCCGCCTCGCCTCGGGGCCGTCGTGAGTCGGGTGTCCCTGACCGGGGCTGCACCCGGGGCCCGTCGGAGGGACCGCGCTGAGCCCCCGGGACGAGTCAGTACCAGCCGGTCTGCTCCGAGTGGCCCCACGCGCCGCACGGCGAGCCGTACCGCGAGCTGATGTACGACAGACCCCAGGCGATCTGGGTCGCCGCGTTCGTGCGCCAATCGGGACCCGCGGATGCCATCTTCTCGCCGGGCAGCGCCTGGGGGATGCCGTAGGCACCGCTGCCCGGGTTCAGGGCGTCAGCCCGCCAGCCGGACTCGCGATTCCACAGCGACACCAGGCAGGAGAACTGATCGTCTCCCCACCCGTAGCCGCCGATCGCGCCGCGCGCGTAGTCGCGCGCTTCCCCGGGGCTCATGATCGGGCCGGCCGGGGCCGTCGGTGGGGGAGTCGTGCCGCCGCCGTTGCCGCCGCCGTTGTTCGAGCCGCCGCCCCCGTTGTTGCCCCCGCCGCTTCCGCCGCCGTTGTTCCCGCCCCCGTTGTTCCCGCCGCCGCCGCCGTTGTGGGAGCCGCCGCCGTTGTTGCCGCCCCCGCCGCCGTTGTTCGAGCCGCCGCCGTTGTTCCCGCCCCCGCCGTTCCCTCCCGGCTCCTGCGCTTCGCGCTGGGTCTGCTCGCGCAGTCGCGCTTCGCGCTCTTGCTGAGCCGTCGTCTCGCGCAGGGCGGCGAGTCGAGCGAAGAGGGCGTCGAGCTGGGCCTGCGCCGCGCTGACGGCCTGGGCCTCGGTGTCGGCTTCGGTCTGGGCGGTGGCAGCTGTCGCCGCCGACGCCGTCGCGAGGCGGGCCGCCTCGGTGCGAGCAGCCTCGGCCTGCGTGCGCAGCGAGGTCGCGACGTCCGCGGCGCTGCGGGCTTCGCCGGCGTCGCGCGTGGTCAGGGTCGCGACGCGGTCGAGCAATCCCAGGCGCTCGAGAAGCGAGTCCGGGTCGGCGCTCGTCAGGAGTTGGGCGACGAGCGGTCCATTGCCCGTCGTGCGGTACAGACGCGCCGCGCTGGCCCCGGCGCGGGCGTGGGCGGATGCCAGGACGGCATCGGCGGCCGAGCTCTGCGCGGCGAGCGTCTCGGCACGCGCGGCGGTGGACGCGGCCAGCAGGCGCGTGCGCTCGGCTTCGGCGGAGGCGTCGAGGGCGCGCCGTGATGCGGCGGCGGCGGAGGCCTCGGCCGCATCCAGTTCTTTCTTGACCTCGATGACGGCAGGGTCGTCGTCATCCGCGGCGGCGGTGAGCACGCGGACGGACGACGACGGGGCGGCCCACGCCGGCGAGGGGGCGATGGCAGCGCCGATCAGCGCGCACGCGAGGAGCGTGTGACTGGTGCAACGAATGAGGCCCATGAGGCCACTGTATTCGTCGCGTCGTGTCGGAACCACCCGAATCCTCGGGGCGCTGCTAGGCTCATTCGGGGTGCCGTCTTGGCATCCGCTCAATTACACATGAGCACACGGAGCAGGCCGGCAGACGCTGGTCCCCTGTGGTGGACTCCCCGTCGGAATGCCGGGTGGTCGTCTACTGGTGGCCAGTCGCCGGGATTTCCGGGCCGATGCGTCGGCGCGCCCTTTCTGCCTGTTCCTGCTCCTTCGCATGTCAGCTCGTCGCCCACACGGGGCGGCGAGCCTAAACAAAGAAGGAGGGACCTCTTGGAAGGTCCAGAAATCACCGCCGCTGAAGCCGTTCTCGACAACGGCCGCTTCGGCACCCGCACCATCCGCTTCGAGACCGGTCGCCTCGCTCAGCAGGCCCAGGGCGCCGTCGCCGCCTACCTCGACGAAGAGACGATGCTCCTGTCGGCCACCAGCGCCGGCAAGCACCCGCGTGAAGGCTTCGACTTCTTCCCGCTGACCGTCGATGTCGAAGAGCGTTCCTACGCCGCCGGCAAGATCCCCGGCTCGTTCTTCCGCCGTGAGGGCCGCCCCTCGACCGAGGCCATCCTCGTGTGCCGCCTCATCGACCGCCCGCTGCGTCCGTCGTTCGTCGACGGCCTGCGCAACGAGGTCCAGATCGTCGTCACCGTGCTCTCGATCGCCCCCGGCGAGTTCTACGACGCGCTCGCGATCAACGCGGCATCGCTCTCGACCCAGATCTCCGGTCTGCCGTTCTCTGGTCCCATCGCGGGTGTGCGCCTGGCGCTCATCCCGGGCCACGGCGAGAACGCCGACCAGTGGGTCGCCTTCCCGACCGTCACCCAGCTCGAGGAAGCCGTCTTCGACCTCATCGTCGCGGGCCGCGTGCTCGACGACGGCGACGTCGCCATCATGATGGTGGAGGCCGAGGCCACCGAGGGCAGCTGGAACATGATCAAGGGCGGCGCCACCAAGCCGAACGAGCAGGTCGTGGCCGAGGGCCTCGAGGCTGCCAAGCCCTTCCTGCGCCAGCTCGTCGACGCGCAGAACGAGGTCGCGCGCACCGCGGCCAAGGAGATCCAGTCGTTCCCCGTCTTCCCGGCCTACAGCCAGCAGACGTACGACTTCGTCGCCGGTCGCGCCTACGACCGTCTCGTGCCGGTGTACCAGATCGCCGACAAGCAGGAGCGCCAGAACGCCGACGACGAGGTCAAGGCCTCCGTCAAGGAGCAGCTGCTCGCCGCCGTCGAGTCGGGCGAGTTGCCCGCCGTCGCGACGCTGGAGTTCAACGCCGCGTACAAGTCGGTGACGAAGACGATCGTCCGCGGTCGCATCCTCGCCGAGGGCGTCCGCATGGACGGCCGTGGTCTGGCCGACATCCGTCCGCTCGACGCCGAGGTCCAGGTCATCCCGCGCGTCCACGGTTCGGCGATCTTCCAGCGCGGCGAGACCCAGATCCTGGGCGTCACCACGCTGAACATGCTCAAGATGGAGCAGCAGATCGACTCGCTGTCGCCCATCACGAGCAAGCGCTACCTGCACCACTACAACTTCCCGCCGTACTCGACCGGTGAGACCGGCCGCGTGGGGTCGCCGAAGCGTCGCGAGATCGGCCACGGATTCCTCGCCGAGCGCGCGCTCGTTCCGGTGCTCCCCAGCCGCGAGGAGTTCCCCTACGCGATCCGTCAGGTGTCCGAGGCCCTCGGCTCCAACGGTTCGACGTCGATGGGCTCGGTCTGCGCCTCGACCCTGTCGCTGTTGAACGCGGGTGTGCCGCTGCGCGCCCCCGTCGCCGGTATCGCCATGGGCCTGGTCACCGACGAGGTCGACGGCCAGACGCGCTACGCCGCGCTGACCGACATCCTCGGTGCCGAAGACGCCCTCGGCGACATGGACTTCAAGGTCGCCGGTACCAGCGAGTTCATCACCGCGATCCAGCTCGACACCAAGCTCGACGGCATCCCGTCGTCGGTGCTGGCCGCCGCCCTCACCCAGGCGAAGGAGGCTCGTCTGACGATCCTCAACGTCCTGAACGCCGCGATCG
>Ga0308161_1002947_pt1 | contig 17277 bp, 12 predicted proteins | sample PhyFR2_FD_201034 | JGI IMG/M metagenome (GOLD analysis project Ga0308161, IMG submission 201034) | Phyllosphere microbial communities from UC Gill Tract Community Farm, Albany, California, United States - DLSLF.R2 | ecosystem: Host-associated > Plants > Phyllosphere > Unclassified | place: USA...
CGCTGTCCTTGTACTCCTGGCACGCGATGGCGTAGGAGACGAGCACCAGCGGCCAGGCGTTCTCGGCCGTGTCCTTGCGGTCGATCTGGATGGCGAGGTCGTTGGTCTCGCGACCCGACGCGACGTCTGAGTCGGCGACGACCTTCGCAGCGCCCTCGGCCGAGATCTCGGTGGCCTTGTCGCCGACCATGAGCTTGGCCTTGTCCAGGTCACCGGCGCCGGAGTCGTCGATGTAGGTGATGGCGTTCGAGGCGCCCTGCATGGCCGAGGCCACGCCGGAGGTCTTCGCCGCCGCGTCACCGACCTGGAACGGGAAGGTCTGGCTCGGCTCCTTGCCCCAGGCGTCGCCCGCGTTCTCCGACAGGTACTCGGAGAAGTTCTCGGTCGTGCCGGAGTCGTCGGAACGGTGCACGACGGTGATGTCGGCATCCGGCAGCTTCACGCCGTCGTTGAGCGACGCGATCTCCGAGTCGTTCCACTTCTTGATCTTGCCGGAGAAGATGCCCGCGATGGACTTGGCGTCCAGCGTGAGGTCCGAGACGCCGTCGACCTTGTAGGCGATCGCGATCGGGGAGATGTAGACCGGGATGTCGATGGCCTTCGAGTCCGCGGCGCACGCGGCGAACGTGCCGCCGAGCTCGTCCTCGGACAGGGCCGCGTCGGAGCCGGCGAAGTCCGCGGCACCCGAGATGAAGTTCTTGCGGCCAGCGCCCGAACCGTCGGGCGAGTAGTTCACGGTGACGCCGGAGGCCTGACCCTGGAAGCCGGAGGCCCAGGTCGCCTCGGCGGTCTGCTGTGCGGAGGAGCCGGAGCCGGTGAGCGTGCCGGAGAGCTTCGAGTAGTCGACACCCGAGGAGGCGGCGGGCGACGACGAGTTGCCGCCGTTGCCAGCATCCTCGTTCGCCGCGCAGGAGGAGAGCACGACGGCGCCGGCGATCGCGATTGCCGCGATCGAGCCGATTCGCTTGATGTTCACAGGGGTCCCTTCGGGAATGTAAGTGCAGTGGGACCGCTGTGTGGTCCCCGGGCCGGTGCTGACCCGGGAGTGACTGTAGGGACGAGAGGTGACCGGGATGACGCTCCCCGGTGAACGGGAGGTGAACGCGACGTTCACTCGGTGCGGGTCGCCGGACACCGGGGAGGGCGCAGGAGCAGGATCGGGGCACGCTGCCCACCGGACGGTGCTGCGCTGCGCTGTTGCGCTGCCGGTGTTGCTGTGGCGCGGCGTCAGACGCTGACGGAGTTGCGGTGCGTCTCGACGGCCACGAGTTTGCGCCCGGCGATGTGCATCACCGCGAACTCTCCGACCGAGAGCATGGCGGCACGCCGCAAGTCGAACGCCGTCGTGTCGTCGGCGGTGTCGGTGGCGATCCGCGCGACGATGTCGGGCAGGACCGGACCGTGCGAGCAGAGCACCGCGGTCTTCGCCTTGTCGAGGCGCTTCCGCACGACGCCCTTGACGTCTGCGGTCCCCCGCTCGTGGGCGTCCTGGGAGATGTCCGGGGTGTCGGACACCCCGACCTTCGTCCGCGCCGACAGGGGTTCCACGGTCGCCAGGCACCGGGCCGCGGTGCTGCTGACGATCTTCTTCGGGCCGAACGCCGCGACCGGGGCAGCGGCTGCCTTCGCCTGGGCACGACCGAGGGGCAGGAGGGGCCGGGTCGCGTCGGGACCGTCCCAGTCCGAGCCGGGGACGGTCTTCGCGTGCCGGAGGGCGATCAGGGCGAACGTGTCGTGCTCGTTCGCGGCGGCACGTTCGGCGAACCGGTCGAGGATCGCGACGTCCCGTTCGTAGGTCAGACGTGCTCGTGCGTCGTCGATCGACACCCACTCGACGGCGGCGACCTCGTCGTTCGGGCGGAACGCTCCCGCGCGCTCGGCCTCTTTCCGGGACACCCGGGCAGACCAGTAGTGCACGACCTTGTCGCGACCGCTCGGCAGCACGTACTCGGCCAGACCGAGGGGGGCGCCGAGGTGCACGCGGTACCCGGTCTCCTCGTCGATCTCACGGACGGCGGCCTCGGGGATGCTCTCGCCCGGGTCCACCTTGCCCTTGGGGAACGAGACGTCCTTGTGGTGCTCGCGGTGGATCAGGAGGACGAGCGGTTCGCCGTCCTGGTCACGCCACACCACGGCGCCGGCTGCGAGGACCGGGCCCGACTGCCCACCGCTCACCGAGTGGAACGCTTCCGTGCCGAGATGGTCCGCATGAGGACATTCTGCACGTCGGCGAGCGGGCGTCCGTCGTCGTCGGTCGAGTGGCGGCTCCACTCGCCGTCGGACTCGAGGTGCCACGAGCTGGTCGTCTCGGCCATCGCCAGGTCGAACATCTCCTGCACCTCGGTGATGTGCGCCGGAGTGGTGAGGCGGACGAGGGCCTCGACGCGGCGGTCGAGGTTGCGGTGCATCATGTCGGCGCTGCCGATGAAGACCGCGGGGTCGCCGTCGTTGTGGAACGCGAACGTCCGGGAGTGCTCGAGGTACCGCCCGACCACACTGCGGACCCGGATCGTCTCGCTCACGCCTTCGAGCCCCGGCTTCAACGAGCAGATGCCGCGGACCCAGATGTCGACCGGCACCCCGGCCTGGCTCGCCAGGTACAGGGCGTCGATGATCTGTTCGTCGACCATCGAGTTGACCTTGATGCGGATGCCCGAGGGCTTGCCGGCGCGGGCGTTCTCCGCTTCCGTCTGGATGCGCTTCACCAGCCCCTTGCGGAGGTGCAGCGGCGCGACCAGGAGGCGCTTGAACTTCTTCTCGATCGCGTACCCGGACAGCTCGTTGAACAGACGGGTCAGGTCCTTGCCGACCGTGTCGTCCGAGGTGAACAGCCCCATGTCCTCGTAGATGCGCGAGGTCTTCGGGTTGTAGTTGCCCGTGCCGATGTGGCTGTAGTGCTTGAGCGTCCCGCCCTCTTGCCGGATGACGAGCACCAGCTTCGAGTGGGTCTTCAGCCCGACCAGGCCGTAGACGACGTGCACGCCGGCCTTCTCGAGCTTGCGTGCCCATGTGATGTTGTTCTGCTCGTCGAAGCGCGCCTTGATCTCGACGAGGGCCAGGACCTGCTTGCCCGCCGCGGCCGCGTCGATCAGCGCTTCCACGATGGGGGAGTCGCCGGAGGTGCGGTACAGCGTCTGCTTGATCGCCAGCACGTTCGGGTCGGCGGCGGCCTGCTCGAGGAACGCCTGCACACTCGTCGCGAAGGACTCGTACGGGTGGTGGACCAGGACGTCACGAGCGGCGATCGCGCGGAACAGGTCGGGCTTCGTGTTCGGCTCGCCCGGCTGGAACTGCACCGGGGTCGTCGGCACGTGGCGCGGGTAGTGCAGGTCCGGGCGCGGCAGCTTCGCCAGTTCGAACAGTCCGCCGAGGTCGAGCGGCGACGGCAGGCGGTACACCTCTTGCTCGGTGATGTCGAGTTCGCGGACCAGCAGGTCGAGGGTCACCGGGTCCATGTCCTCGGTGATCTCGAGCCGGATCGGCGGTCCGAACCGGCGGCGGAGCAGTTCGCGCTCCAGCGCCTGGATGAGGTTCTCGGCCTCGTCCTCTTCGATCTCGACGTCTTCGTTGCGGGTGATGCGGAACACGTGGTGCTCCAGCACCTCCATCCCCGGGAACAGGTCGGGGAGGTGGTTCGCGATCAGGTCCTCGAGCGGGATGAAGCGCAGGCGGCCGGAGTTGTCGTCCGGCAGCTTGATGAAGCGCGGGTAGTTCTGCGGCACCTTGAGGCGCGCGAACTCCTGACGCTGGGACTTCGGGTTCCGCACCCGGACGGCCAGGTTCAGCGACAGACCCGAGATGTACGGGAACGGGTGCGCCGGGTCGACCGCCAGGGGCATGAGCACCGGGAAGATCTGCTCCGAGAAGTACTCGCGCATCCGCAGACGGTCGTCCTCACCGAGGTCGGACCAGTGCTCGACGTGGATGCCGGCGGCGTCGAGGTCGGGCTTCAGCGACCCGATGAACGCCTTGGCGTGGCGTTCCTGCAGCTCGTGGGCCTTCATCGCGATGTCGCGCAGGACGTCGCTGGGCGCACGGCCGACGTTGGTCGGGACGGCGATGCCGGTGTCGATGCGGCGCTTCAGGCCGGCGACGCGGACCATGAAGAACTCGTCGAGGTTCGAGGCGAAGATCGCCAGGAAGTTCGCGCGCTCGAGCAGCGGCTGCGTCCGGTCCTCACCGAGCTCGAGCACGCGCTGGTTGAAACGGAGCCAGCTCAGTTCGCGGTCGAAGTAGCGGTCGGAGGGCAGCGACTCGTGCTCGATCTCCACGACCTCGTCGAAGTCGTCGAGGTCGTTCGCGACGGAGTCGCCGTCGAGCTGCGGTTCGGTGTCCATGGCGACATCCTGCCACCAGCGCCCTGCACCGGGGGCTGCCCGGGTAGCGCCTGTGGAGACAGCGGGTGAACGGGCGGTGCTGTGGAGGACGGTGCGGGTGTCCACAGACAGCACCACGCGGACGGACGAGCCGGTATCTTGGCCAAGGTCAGAGCCTCGGGGGGAACCACGACGCGGGGCGCACTGACCATCGCGACCAGCACCACTTCTCCGGGGGGACGATCCAGCATGGCTGAGCAGCTGCACGCCAACACCGATCCGATCGAGTTCGACGACGCCACCGCTGATGCGCTCGGCAGTGCCATGCGCGGCGCAGCCAGTGCGATCGACGGGCAGGTCGGCAGCCGGCAGACGTACGTCTCGACGGCATCGCAGGAGTTCCGCGGCCACTTCTCGGACCTGTTCACCGAGAACGCGACCATCGCGAAGAGCGACGGCTCCACCATCTCGGACATGATGCGCACCGTGGCGGGCTGGGTCGACAAGATGAAAGCGGCCGCCGCGGAAGAGCGCGAACGCCGCCGCAAGGCGCGCGAGTGGCAGGAACAGCAGGCCGACCGCAACGGCTTCGAGAAGTGGTGGGACGACACCTTCGGCACCGGGAACCCGCCCGACATCGAGAACAAGCCCGCGCCTCCCTTCGGTCCGGCCGATGTCCAACCGAAGCCACGGCAGACGCCGTCGCCGGGCGCCGGAGGCGGGGGAGCCGGCACGTCCTCGGCCAGGCCCGAGGACCTCCGGTCCTTCGCCACCGGTTCGACGACACTGAACGCCGAGTTGTCGGGCAGGCCCGCGCTGCTCCGCGGCAAGCTGGCTGACTTCGCATCCCAGTGCTCGTGGGGCACGATCAACGCTGACGGGCTGGTCGCCGGGTTCGAACGGTGGCTCGCCGCCAACGACCAGGACGTCGCGTGGGCGACGACCATCGCCGATGCCTTCGCCGCCGCCGGGGGCGAGGGCTCGGTCTCCACGGTCTCGGACGCCGCGCTCGGGGCAGCGCTCCAGGCAGCGGGAGTGTCCGCCAACCGGACCGACCTGCAGATCGATCCGCCCACGGCGTACGGCGCACAGCCGACGACGGGGTACTCGATGGACCCGGTGAACACGACGACCGGCAACTTCCTCGAGCCGGAGCTCGACATCGCACACGACGGTGCGTCCGCATCGCTCCGGTTCACGCGCATGTACAACTCCCTCGACCGGCGGGTCGGGCTCTTCGGGCCCGGTTGGGCGTCCGTCCTCGACACCCGGCTGCTCCTCGACGACGAGGGGGCGTCCTTCGTCGGCGCCGACGGCAGGCTCATCCGCTTCCCCCGCGCTGGCAGCGGATGGGCACGTGGCGTCGGCGAGGACCGGTGGCTCGCCGCAGAGGACGATCTGCTGGTCGTGCGTGACAACGAGGGCGGCCGCATCGACTTCACGCCGGCCGGACTCTGGCTCGGTGAGAGCGCCGGACCGGGCACCGCCGTCCAGGTGGAACGGGACGCCGACGATGCCGTCCTGCGGCTGCGACACGAACGCGGACGCTCCGTGGACGTCGAGTACGTCGACGGCCGTGTGGCCCTGCTGCGTGCCTCCGACGGACGCCGGGTCGAGTACGGGTACGACGACCGGGGACGACTGCTGTCGGCGACCACGGCGCTCGGGACGAGGACGTACGGCTGGGACGACGACGACCTCGTCGTGACGGTCACGAGTGCGGACAGCGTGCTCGAGGTCGACAACACCTACGACGCGCACCGTCGCGTCGTCGAGCAGATCAGCCCCCACGGTCGACGGGTCCGCTTCGCCTACCTGCCCGGTCGGGTCACCGTGGTGTCCGACCACGACGGCACGCGGTCGAACAGCTGGATCGCCGACCCGAAGGGACGCCTCGTCGGGGTCATCGACTCCGACGACCGTCGGCAGTCGATGAGCTACGACCCGCACGGCAACCTCGTGTCCGCGACGGAACGCGACGGTTCGGTCACCGTGCACGCCTACGACGGGCGGGGTCGACGCATCCGGACGGTGACGCCGACCGGCGGTGACCTGACCTACGGGTACGACGACGCCGACCGGGTCACCACCGTCGTCACCGAGAGCGGCAGCGTCGTCACGTACGAGTACGACGGCGACGAGCGCGACCCGGCCGTCATCACCGACCCGATGGGCGGCCGCACCGAGCTGCGCTGGCAGCACGGCCTGCTCGTCCGCGTCGTCGACCCCACGGGCGTCACCCTCGACCTCGACCACGACGCGGCCGGCGAGCTCGTCGCGGTCACCAACGCGGTCGGTGACACTGCACGGATCGAGCGGGACGACGCCGGCCGCGCCGTCGCCTCGGTCAGCCCGACCGGTGCCCGCACCGAGTACCGCTACGACGCGGCAGGGCAGGTCATCGCCCGCCGGGACCCCGACGGTGCGACCTGGACGGCTGAGTACACCGTCGGCGGGCGCGTCAGCGCCGTCACCGACCCGACCGGAGCGCGGACCGCCCTCGCCTGGGGCGCCGACGGCGAACTCGCCGCCACGACCGATGCACTCGGTCGGACGACGCGCCGGACGTACGACGACCAGGGCAACCCGCTGCAGGTCACCCTGCCGAGCGGCGCGTCCTGGACCTTCGCGCACGACGCCTTGTCGCGCCTCCAGTCCGTCGTCGACCCGACCGGCGCCGTCTGGCGGCGGGAGTACGGGGTCAACGGCGACCTGCGCGCGGTGACCGATCCCACCGGCGTCCGGCGCGAGTTCTCCGACGACCCGGCGACCGGCATCGCCACCCTCGCGGATGCGTTCGCGACGACGACCGTCCGTTCGGACGAATTCGGGCGCCCTGTCGAGGTCACCTCCGACGAGACCGGATCCGAGCTCGTCACGTACGACGCCTGTGGTCGGCCGGTCGAGCTGGTCGACGGCGAGGGCGGGCTCACCCGCCTCGAGCGGGACCTGGCTGGTCGGATCATCGCGATCGTCACACCGAGCGGTCAGCGGACCACCTACGAGTACGATGCCTGCGGTCGTCCGTCGGCTGCCGTCGACGCTCTCGGGAACCGCACGACGGTCACCTACGACGCCGAGTCGCGCGTCATCGCGCGGACCCTGCCCACGGGCGACGTCGAGCGCACCGAGTACGACGTCGTCGGGCGCGTGGTCGCGCGCACCACGCCGGGCGAGGGCACCTCCCGCTGGCGCCGGGACACGGCCGGGAGGCTCGTCTCCGTCCACGACACCCGTCACGGCCGACGTCGGTTCCGCTACGACGCCGCCGGTCAGCTCGTCGAGGCCGAGAACGGCCTGGGCGGGGTCACGACCTACACGTACGACCCCGACGGGCACCTGGTCGGCGCGACCGACCCGCTCGGCGGGGTCACCCGGTACGCGTACGACCGGTCCGGCCGGTTGACCGGGATCACCGACCCGCTCGGCCGGAGCACGACCGCACGGTACGACGCCGCCGGCCGCCGGACCGAGCAGACCGACCCGGACGGCCGCGTGCTCCGGTGGACCTACGACGCAGCGGGGCGTGAGGAGCAGCTCTCGGTCGACGGAGCGGTCGTCGCGGACACCGCGTACGACACCGCTCGCCGAGCGGTCGTCGTCACTGACCACACCCGCGGCCCCGGGCTCGACACCGAGCACGAACTCTGCTTCGACCGACGCGGTCTGCTCGTCCGGCGCAGCCGCGGTGGCCGGGCGACGTCGTGGCAGTACGACGCCGACGGACGCCGCACGGCGCGCACGGACCCCGACGGGCGTCGCACGACGTGGCGTCGCGATGTCCTGGGTCGGATCGTCGCCGTGGAGCGGGATGGTCTCACCCCGGCTGTCTTCAGCTCGGACGCGCTGGGCCGCATCGTCCAGGCGTCGACCGGTGACGTCATCCAGTCATGGTCGTACGAGCGCGGGTCGCTCGTGGAGCACACCATGACCACGCCGGACGGCAGCACGACGACCCGGATCGAGCACGACGAGGACGACCGCATCAGCGCGATCGCCGGATCCGCCGGTCGCGTCGTCTACGGTCACGACGCCGCGGCGCAACTCGTCAGTGCCCTCGACGACAGCGCCCTCGACGACAGCAGCTCCGGACGCACCTGGCAGTACGACGCGGGCGGCCGTCTCGTCGCCGAGACCGTCGACGGCGCCGGACAACGGCACGAGTACGACGCTGCCGGCCAGCTGCTCGTCACCACCACGGCCGACGGTTCCCGGACCGAGTACGTCCACGACGGGCTGGGGCGGCGCGTCCGACGGACTGCTCCCGACGGGTCCACCACCGAGTACGCGTGGTCGGACCTCGGCTTCCTGGCCGGCGTCGTGGAGCGAGACGCGTCCTACGGTGAGACCGGCCGGATCGAGGTCTGGACCGACGCCCTGGGCGAGGTCGCCGAGGCGGGCGGGGCCGAGGTCTGGTGGGACACCGCTGCAGGCGTGCCGTCCCTGACCTCCGTCGGAGCGACGCCTGTCCTGGAGCTGCCGGGCGGCATCGTCGCCCTCGACGGCGACTGGACTGCATCGGGGTGGCGCGCAGAACGGGCCACCGACGCGGCCGATCCGTGGGCGGTCCTGGCGTCGACGGTCGGGGCTGCCGGTCGAGCGGAGCTGCCGGCGGGCATCGGGCTGACCCCCGGTGGGAGCCTGAGCATCGGCGGCATGGAGTGGCTCGGGGCCCGGGTGTACGACCCGGTGGCCAAGGGGTTCCTGTCGACGGACCCGCTGGCGCCGATCGTCGGCGCGGGCTGGGCGGGGAACCCGTACTCGTACGCGGGGAACGACCCGCTGCACGCGATCGACCCGCTGGGGTTGCGGCCGGCGACGGACAAGGACTTGCAGGCGTACCGGGATGCGCACCAGGGGGGCCTCAAGACTTTCGCTGATGAGCATGCGGAGGCGATCGCCGTCGGCGCCATCGTCGCCGGAGTACTGCTTTCCGCGACGGGAGTGGGCGGTCCCGCTGGCATCGCCATGCTCGCCGCGGGCGGTGCCCTCCTCGCTGGGGGGCTGGAGATCGCGAGTGAGAAGTCTCAAACGGGGAAAGTCGACTGGGGGAAGGTTGGCGTCCAATCCCTCATCGGGGGAGCGACGGGCTTCGTCGGCGGTGCTGCTGCGCAAGGTCTGACCAAAGCCGTGCCTCTCGTCGAGAGTGCGGCCAGCCCGATGGTTCAGCGCGTCGGCAATGTCGTCCTGAGCGACACTGGGCGCGCCGCCACAGCGTCGGCTGTGCAGGGGATGACGGGCAACGTAGCTGACTACGGCGTCAAGACTGGTTGGAGGGGAGACCCAGCGGGCTGGGTCGGCTCTGCAGGGGCGGGCTTGATCACTGGTGCTGGAGGGAGCGTTGCGTCCTCGAAGTTCAGCGCTATCGCGCTCTCCAAGCTTGACATCGCACCAGAAATCCCGGCCAGCTGGCGTCCACATCTCAGCGCGCCCAACGTGACTGATGCCAGGGCGGCGGTCACCACCGGTGTCGATCACCTGACTAGCGGCTTGCAGAGCATGATCAACGAGACCATTCGGCCACTAGGGGAAGGACCAGCCGCGGGCTTGCAGAACGGTCTCTTGTCCGGATCCGAAGGTCCGCGCAAGCCGCTCGGTGACCATGCTGGTTGAGAATTGTTGTGGCGAGGAAAGGATCGGACACCATGAGTGCCCCAGTTGAGTCTTCAGCGAAGCCAGACAACAAACGAGGTCGGGTCCTCGTCATCCTGACGTTGATCGCAATGGTGTTGGTCACCGTGGTGGTCCTCGGCGGCTCCTACGCGCTGAAGGCCTACGACCGCTCGCATATCATCTCGGTGACATGCACCGTGACAGCTGCCAACGGGGACATCGGTTCTAGCACCTCGGGCAAGGGGATCGGGTCTTCCTTCGACCAGGTGTCGATCACGACGAAGGAGTGCGGACCGCTCGTTCTCAGGCGAGGGGTCACGGCGGAGAATAAGGAGGCAATTGCTTCTCGGCTCAAAGCAGGAAGGCAGACACGTTTCGAGATTGGCGAAGGTTCATTCCGCCTCCGGCAATTCCTCGTGAGCATCCGTGAGCGGGTGATCGTGTTTGGTTTCAAGGAGCAGCCCTGACTAGGCGCCTGTCCCAGGTGTGGCAAGACGCAGCAGTTTCGCGATCCCTCCCGGGGACTCGAGCTGGAACTTGGGGGAGCAGTCCGCTTCCACTGGGCTGAGCATCGAGCCTCAATCACGGAGCCGAGCGTCACTCGTGAAGTGGGAGCTATGACGGTCATGGGTGGGTCGGGGCGGGGATGGGATGGGCACCTTGTTGAGATCACCGGCCGAGGTCTGGTGGCATCCTCGGTCGGCGGCTTCGTCAGCGGCTCACTCGGAGGGCTCAGCGGTCCGGCTGGCGGTACCATCGCGGAGACGTTGTGGCGTCCGGTTGAGGGGCTGGTGGCGAAGGACGCGAGCACATTGATCGGATCGGCGAGCGCCGCAGGCGGATCTGGAGTGTCCTCCATGATCGGCGGCCACGACCTCACATGGCAGGACCTGGCGTTCAGCTCCGAATTCGGTGGTGTCGCTGTTCACCTTCCCGCAGTCCATCACCGGTTTGAATCTTCGAACATGGAGGCCCTGAGGAAGATGCCGTACACGCAGCCGCAGACCGGAAGCGGACTGTTCACCAAGCAGCCGAACAGTGTCGGGCTGTGGGGTTCAGCCGCCACAGGTGCTGCTGTCGGCGGTGCCGGCGACGCGCTTTGGCAGATGTTCCATGGCTGATCCTGTGCCACGGAGGCGTCCGCCCCGGCCGATGACCCGCGCGACGATCATCTGGAACTCAGGGATCGTCGTCGTGCTCCTCACGATCGCCTTGACTTCCGCGATCCAAGGTTCTCAGCCGGTGGTTCTCGTGCTTGCGAGCGTTCTGCTGCCGTTCGTCGTTGGATTCGTACTCGCCTCGTTCGCGCGTAATTGGCTCGTGGGCGTCTTGATGGTCCTGGCGGTCGGGGTCCCTCTGCTGCAGTTGGCCGGTCTAACTGGAGTGCCGCTTGCGCGGGCGGCATGGTTCTTCTCCATCTTCGCCGGGTGGTTCGCGGGCGCGATGATCGGATGGCGACGGAGTGAACGGCGCGCGAGTGCCGGAGAGTGCCGGCACTACCTCGACTGGGACCTCAAGGGCAAAACATTCCGCGAGTGGTCTCCGAGTGCCGCCCAGGTTGAAGCGAAGGTCCGAGCTCTCGATGGCCAGCAAAGGGCCATGGTCTCCATCGTTCGCGATCATGCTCGTCTGGATGTGTGCAACGGAACGAAAAGTCAGTTTGTCGTCTTCGAAGCGGCGGACGTCCGGGATGACAACTCATGGCGCATGCCAGCGAAACCTTCCCAGGCCGGCGAGGTCGAGGTCCGGCTCGGAGACGTCACTGCTCCGGTGGACCGCGGACTCCTGATCGACCTCGAATCGGCGGTCGCCATCGCAATGGCGTTCGAGCTCGGCCGGACGGTACAACCAGAACCCGACTGGTGGGAGGGCACCCAGGTGCTGACAGTTCGGCCCTCGTTCATCGGAACCTCGGCAGCCCGAGCCGACAGATGGGCAGTGTGAAGAGCATCAGACTCAGGCGGTCTTCCGCTCGAGCGGAGAAGCCGACAGCAGATCGGACGTCCGGGTCGTTCAGCGTTTTCGTCTCAGCGCTCACGTAGAGCGGGAATCCGTTTTGGCGTTGCTCGAACGAAGGGAGGGGGAGTGATCGTGGCCTCATCCACGACCGGTGTGATCACTGGACGGAGGCGCTCGAAGCGCCGTGATCGTCTCGTCGCGATCGGGATCCTCGTCCTGGTCGTGCTGGTGCCGGTACTCGTAATCTTCGTCGGCCCGATCACCCTGAAGGCGTACGACGCATCCCACCGCACTGTGGTGGCCTGCGAGGTGCGCTCTGCGCACACCGGTGTGGGGTCGTCGCGCTCGGTCAATGGCGCGGGTTCGTCCAGCAACCAGGTGGTGATCGAGACGTCGGACTGCGGGACGTTGACGCTGCGCTGGGGCGTGACGTCGGAGAACAAGGAATCCATCGCTGACGGCTTCGCTGCCGGCACGACGTGGAAGTTCGAGGTCGGGGCAGGCTCGTACAAGCTGCATCCCTTCTTGAACAACATTCGGCAGGCGGTCTTCGTCAAAGAGTCCCGACGCGTGTGAGATCGAGTTGGAAGGATGACGAAAGGAGGGGATGTGGACCCCTTGGAACAGAACGGTGAGAGCGTGCGAAAGTACTCGAGGCCCGTGCAGTGGGTGGCGTCGCTGCTCGTGTTGGCGCTCTTCGCGATCGTGCTGTTCGTGTTCCTGATCGGACCCGAAATCCTCACGAGGTACGACAGCGCGCATACGACGACGATCAGTTGCAAGGTGATAGCCGCCTACGCTGGCTCGGCTTCGAGCCGGTCCCCGAAGGGGGCAGGCACATCGTCGCCCCAAGTGGAGTACCGGTCGCCGGATTGCGGCACCCTCGTGATGAGCCGAGGGCTCACTGCTGACCTCGCGAAGAAGAGGGCTGGTGAGATCGTCCGAGGTGAGCGTTATGACTTTCGGATCGGCGAAGGTTCCGCACGCCTCCGCGGGTTGTTCCAAGCTGTTGGCGTGGCTCCCGATGTGACCGCCGTGCGTGCCGACGGCGGGAACTGAACCGATGTGATATACCCACGCCTGCCACGGGCGCGTCAAACGACCGCGAGGGGAGAGGCATGAACGAGGCAGTTGCAGAACCGCTCGGTGGTCATCCGCGCAGGCACCGTCGAATCCTCTTCGATCGTTTCATGGCCGTGATCATGCTGTTCACCTTCATTGTGCTCCCGGTCAGCTTCTTCGTGGGTAGACCCGCTCTGCTGAAGTCCTAGGATGCTGTGCACTTGATCGATTTGCATTGCACCATTCGGTCATCGGAGATGAACAAGACATCGTCCCGTTCCACGGGTGGGATCGGCACATCCGGCGCCGAAGTGCTGCTCGACACCAGCCGTGGAAGGTACGTCTACGTTGACGGGGTCACTCTCTCGAATGGTCACCAGGTCGCGGGTCGCTTCCGGAGTGGGTCTGTTCAGACCTTTTCAGTGGGCAAGGGTTCCATCGCGATTCGTGGTCTGCTCGAGTTCTTCCACCTGAGGGCGATGGTGAGGACCGTGGGGCCATCGAAGTCCGTTGCCAGTCCAAAACAGGAGGTGCTCGATGAAGTCGACAACTGATCGAGGTACGGCTCAGCAACCGATCGCCCTGGTGGTCTCCGTCGCAGGGGTGATCATGGGAGTCGTCTTCCCCGTCGTCTCTGTCGGAGACCGAGTTGCGGGGGTTCTGCCCATCGCTCTCATCGGCACCGCTGCTGGGCTGTTGATCATCGGCGGAGTCTTCTATCTCTGCCCGGCGAGCGTCGGGTCGCCGGTGCTCGTGATGCTGATGCTCGCCGTGATCTTCACCAGTCGTCAGATCGGTGGGACATGGCTGATCCTCATCCCGAGTTTCATCGCGAGCGCCTTCGGAAGCGCGGTTCTCGGCGGTCACTTGCGTTTCCTCCGCTTGCGAGCTGCGCGAGATCGGCGATCATGATGCCTGGCGTGAAGCGCAAGATGTCGAAGTCCACGGCATGGGTGTTGTTCGTGCTGTGGGCCTTCATCATCGTCTTCGTGAGTTCGTTCTTCCTCGCCGGGCCCACGGTGCTCCGGTCCTACGACGACGCACACCGCCTGCAGTTGGTATGCGTGGTCTCTTCCGCGAAAGCGAGCACCGGATCTTCGCGCTCGGCGAAGGGCGTCGGCGCATCGACACCGCAGGTCGTCATCGAGTCACGCGAGTGTGGCAAGTTCGTCCTGCGTGAGGGAGTCACGAAGGACAACAGCCGTGACGTCGCATCGAGCTTCAAGAGCGGAACCAGGTACGACCTCGAGGTCGGCGACGGATCCTTGACGCTGCGGAGTCTGCTGCGAGTGTTCGGCGCATCTCCGGAACTGCTCGGGTACCGACCCGCATGATCTGTCGAAGGTCATCATGGAAGGTGCGGCATGGCTGAGCGCGTCGTGAGTACCGCAGCCGGATCTGACGCGGCGCCCGAACGACGACGAGGCGGAGTCCTCGTCGTCGTGATCCTGGTCGCGATGGCTCTGATCACGGTGCTGGTCCTCGGCGGGTCGTACGCGTTGCATGCCTACGACCGGTCCCACGTGATCTCCGTCACGTGCACCGTCACAGCCGCCGAGGGAGACGTCGGATCGAGCTCGTCTGGCAAGGGGATCGGATCGTCGTTCGAGCAGGTCGAGATCTCGACGAGGGAGTGCGGACCGCTCGTGCTCCGGCGAGGGGTCACGGCTGAGAACAAGGAAGCGATCGCTGCTCGGATCGAAGGAGGAGGCCGGATCCGCTTCGAGATCGGCGCAGCTTCGTTCCGTTTCCGCGAAGTCCTCGTCAGCGTGCGTGAGCGAGTGGTCGTCTTCGGGTTCCGCGAGCAACCCTGATCCAGGGTGCCTCCCATCCGGGACGCGTCGGCAACGGCGAGGGACCGCGGAGCGTGGTTGTCACCCGACGTGGCCCGAACGGGGGAGTCCCGAGCCTGTGGAGAACGGAACCCGGGAGGTGCGCTGCCCGGCTAAGATCAACACGCTTGTCGGTTCTTGAGGGGGACGGTCGTCAATGTCGTTGCGCATGCTGCATCCAGGGGTACGAACGAGGAACGGCCGCGCGCTCGCCGTTGTCGCGGTGGCGGGTGCTGCTGCACTGGTGCTGTCAGGGTGCACCTCGTCGGACCAGACGGTCGAGAAGCCGTCGCGCGTGCTGCAGACGGTCGACACGAAGCTGGCGGCGGACGGGTCGATCACCGCGATCTCCGACACTGCCATCTCGGTCGGCAAGGACGGATCGTCGTCGTCGGTCACCGAGCACGACACCGCGAAGGCCGCCACCGACCTGCCGCTCCGCGTGACGACGCAGTACACGACCGCCAAGAAGAGCGGTACCGACCTCGCGGACCTGGCGGGCTACTCCGGACGCGTCGAGATCGACCTGACCGTCGAGAACCTGACCGTGCGGTCCCGCAACCTCACGTACGACGTGGCGGGCGCCTCCCGGACGACCCCGGCCCTCGTCGGCGCTCCCTTCAGCATCGCGGCGTCGACCGTCCTGCCCGGCACGAAGCCGAGCAAGATCGTCACCGACACGTCCGACGACGCCACCGCGACGGACGGTGTCGTGAGCGCCAACGGCGACGGTGACGCGGTCGTGCAGTGGGGACGGCTGCTCGCTCCGCCGACGTCGGGCGCCAGCACGACTCTGCACCTCGTCGCGAACGTCGACGACTTCGCAGCCCCGTCGTTCGACATGGCCGCACAGCCGGGCATCTCGACCGACCTCTCCTCGACCGGTGTGGTGAACGCGGCCTTCGGGTCCGACACCGACTCCGAGCTGGCACTGCAGCGGCGGACGATCGACCTCATCTCCCAGGTCAACGAGGTCCTGGCGCGCGCCGGCAGCACGATCACCGAGGTCCGATCGAACCTCGAGACGACCTCCGCGACGCTCGGTGTCCGGACGGCCGAGCGGCTCAAGGAGAGCAGCTCGTCGCTGGCCAGCACGATGAAGTCGCTGTCCGGGCAGCTCGGCTCGCTCAAGGGCGACCTCGGGTCCACGGTGAGCGGCACCCAGTCCACGGTCCTGCAGCAGCTGCAGGAGACCACGGGCAGCCTCGACGCGCTTCTCGGGGACACCTCTGCGACCGCGCCGACCCCCGCGATCGACGGCAACGGCTGTGCGGCGGAACCGCGGCAGGCGACCGGTGGCGCCAGCGTCTACGGCAACCTGCTGCGCGTGTCCGCTCAGCTCGCCGGGTACGCGGATGCGAGCGAGGCCTGCAAGCAGCAGGTCAGCGCGCAGCTGGCATCGTCGGTCGGGCCGGAGAAGCCGGACGCGACGAACTGTGCGGTGCCGGCGAACAAGTCGTCGCTGACGTGTGCGCTCTTCGCGTCCTCGACGACGATCACGCAGGCGCTCGCCGGTCTTGTGAGCACGGGCAATGCGCTCGCCGAGAGCCTCAAGCCGGAGTTCGCCGCGGGGGCGCTCAAGAGCTACGGGAAAGTCAGCGACGACGTGAGCGAAATCACCGCGAAGCTCACGGCACTCGGAACTGACTCCGCTTCCACCTCTGGGCAGACGAAGGCCGCCCTGGACGGTCTACGCCAGAGCATCGCCACGACCCAGCAAGGCATCGTTGAGGTGCGGAAGGAAGTGGGCGCGGTACACGACAAAGCGATCGCTGCTCAGAAATTGATCGGCGGCGTGGGCGTTGGCGGCACTTCGATGCAAGCCCAGAACTCGGCGCTCGCGACTCGGATCTGCCAGTTCATCGCGCTCAAGGACCCGACAGGTCTCTTCCCCACCTCCCCGGGTCTCACGGAAGCGCAGGCGAATGAGTTGCGCTCCTACCTGATGAGCACCCCTTGCGACACCGGGAGCGATGAGACACAGCCGAAGGCCTTGACCCCGCCTTTCCCGTATTCCGAGCCGATGGAAGCTCGCCTTGCCGACCAGTTCAGGGATTGGGACTCGGTCATCGCCGCGACGGACCTGGGGAACACCACTGACGGCGTGGGGCTGGCGATCGCGGCGTTGGAGGGCAACGTGGCAGCGGTGAACAAGCAGCTTGGCCTGGTCAACGATTCTCTGAAGGCTGGCGACGGGGCGGTCCAAGGCTCGGTCCAGGAGCTGCAGCCGATCCTCAAGGAACTCGCCGCCTCCGACGCCGCGGTGAAGGCCAATCTCGAGAGTGTCGTCACCCAGCAGAACAACCTGGGGACGGAGATCAAGGCGAAGTTCGCTGGCGCGGAAGCCGCGACGCAGCAGCAGATCAAGGCCCTCATCGACCAGCAGGTCCGCGACGTCTCAGCGCAGGCCACCACGAGCAACGCTGCCGTCATCAAGGCGTTCGACCAGTCCGTCGCCGGCCTCCGCTCCACCTCGAAGGACGTGACGGCGGGCG
>Ga0308161_1002954_pt1 | contig 17254 bp, 18 predicted proteins | sample PhyFR2_FD_201034 | JGI IMG/M metagenome (GOLD analysis project Ga0308161, IMG submission 201034) | Phyllosphere microbial communities from UC Gill Tract Community Farm, Albany, California, United States - DLSLF.R2 | ecosystem: Host-associated > Plants > Phyllosphere > Unclassified | place: USA...
TACGACCTCGGCGTGGCCGGCCAGAACATCGACAATGCCTTGAACAACGTGCTGTCGGTGCGTGCCTCGGTTGGCTCGCGGCTGCAGGAACTCGACACCCTGGACGAAGCCGGCAGCGCGCGCGACCTGCAGTATGCGGAGCAACTGTCGGACATCCAGGATGTGGACTATGTAAAGGCAGTCACCGAGTTGACCCAGAAGCAAATGCAGCTGCAGGCTGCGCAGCAGAGTTTTGCGAAGGTGTCGGGGCTGTCGCTGTTTAATTTCCTGTAATTGACGCTGGCAAGTCCAGGGCACGCGTGCAAACCGGGCGCTACATACAAGCACCTTTTCAAAGGACTTGTGATGAAAACCTACCGCGCCGATTCAGGAATCGATCACAGGCTGTCGATCTATGGCGAGCGCTCCATGCCGCAGGATTCGGCCGGGAAAGCCGCCGTAAGGCATTCCGGCAGGGGCGTGCTGAAGCGCCTCGCCGCCGCCAGAGCCGTGCCGAACGCGGCATCTCCAGGGCCTGCAGAAGCACGTCGAAAACCTGATGGCAAGGTGCCAGCATTTGTCTCCTGGCGGGGACATCGAACCCGGATAAATCGATCGTCCCTGCATTGCCTTGTTTCAAATCTCCTGACAGACATGCCCGCCTCCTCGCTGCCTGCGCAAGTCAGCCGAGGAAGGCGCGCTATCGCATTTCCACCCAGATAACTGTTTCGTCATTGCGCAGGCGAGGACTGGCCTGCGCAGGCTTCCCGGGCGCTTGAAAATTGGACGAAACCTTTCTGCTACCAGTGGATACATACCGGGCCTCAACGGGAGAACACCATGAAAAGCGCCGAACTGTTTACCCATTTCCGCTTGATGGCACCAAGGCTTTCCCTTTCGCCTGAGGCGAAGGTGCATGAAGACATCGAATTAAGGACACTTGGCGCGCCCGCGCCTGTACAGCAGGCGCCGCGTTCGAGCAGGGTTGACAACCGCATTGCAAGGATTCCGGCATTGCTGAAGCGCGAATGCAAGCAACTGCACGCCGCTTTTGCGGCCAGCGCCCGTGAAGTCGGCAAATGGTTCGATGCTTTCAGGTGCAAGGCGGAGCGCTCGTTGGCAGCGTCGAAACGCCGCAAGGCTTCCATGGAAACGTTGAAAGCACCTTGTTCCCAAGCCGCTGTGCGGCGCAAGGCCGCGCTTGCGCCGGCAAGGGCAATGCGCGCCAACGCGGCGCCGACCACCGGCAAATCACGCCCTGCCCACGCGCAAGCCGGCATGATACGCGCCCACGGCAGCACCCAGCCGTCGGACCATCAGCTCCCGACCTTGCGTGAAATCATGCGCCATGCTCAGTGGAATTTGAGGCCTGCGAAAGCGTTCGCCACGCGTATCAACCAACTCCACAACACCGGCACACTGGTAGCGCAACTTCACGAGTTGAATCTAGCCCAGCTCACATTGCTGTGGTCGCATCTCGGCGGCAACGGTCGGGCAGCGCTTGTGCCGGGGGCGATAGATATGCTGGTACGAACACGCAACGCGTTGCTATGCATCGGCTTCAAGGAAGATGCCAGGGCGTTTCGGCTTTGATCGGCCCAGGAAGCGCGCCGGTTGCCAGACTGGGCAGCGAAGGCGCCAGCCAAGTCGAGTCCGAAGAATGCCTTGCAACGGGCCTACGACAGGCAAGCCGGCCAGGCCGGCGTCAGATCCGCGGCAGCCCGGCCGTGACCTGCCGCATCATCGCAAAGCCATCCGCAAACAGTCGTTCCAGCGGAACCGCAAGATAGGGCAGCGTCAGCGCCAGCATCAGGAAGCCAACCGTCAGGGTCACCGGAAAGCCGACGCCGAACAGGTTCAACTGCGGCGCGGCGCGGGTCAGGATGCCCAATGCGATGTTGGTGATCAAAAGGCCTGCCACCACCGGTAATGCAAGTTGCACGCCGGCGCTGAAGATGCGGCCGCCCCAGCCGGCCAGCTGCCGGAACACGTCGCCGCCCATCGGCATCGCGGTGACGGGCATGGTGGTGAAACTGTCGACCAGCGTCGACAGCACAACCAGGTGCAGGTTGGCGGCGAGATACACCATCAGCGTGATCAGCGACAGGTACTGGCTGATCGCCGACGAACGGCCTGCCGACTGCGGGTCGAAGAAGGTGGCGAAGCCCAGGCCCATGGTCATGCCGCACAGCTCGCCGGCCAGTTCCACCGCGGTGAACACGATGCGCATCGCAAAGCCCATCGCAATGCCGATGATGAACTGCTGCGCCAGCACCAGCACGCCGGTCAGGGACATCGGGTCCATCTGCGGCAGCGCGCCGACGGTGGGCGCGACAATCGCCGACAGCAGCAGGCCCAGGGCCACCTTGATGCGGGCCGGTATGCTGCGGTTGCCAAACAGCGGCGCAATCGCAAGCAGCCCCATGATGCGGGTGAACGGCCACAGGAAGCTGGCAATCAGCGCATTGATGTCCAGGCTGTTGATGGTGATCATGCGACCAGGCTGCCTTGCTCAGCCCACCATGCCGGGTATGCCGGTCAGCATCTGGCGCATGTAGTCCAGCATCACCGACAGCATCCACGGGCCGGCCACCACCAGCGCCACGAAAATGCCGATCAGCTTGGGAATGAAGGACAGCGTGGCTTCATTGATCTGGGTGGCGGCCTGGAAGATGCTGACCACCAGGCCGATGATCAGCGCTACCAGCAGCATCGGCGCGGCCACCATCAGGGTGACCTCCATCGCATGGCGGCCCAGGGACATTACGCTTTCGGGAGTCATTGAGTGTTTCCTTGTTGCCTGGCTTGCGCCATCAGTAAAAGCTCTGCGCCAGCGAGCCGATCAGCAGCTGCCAGCCGTCCACCAGCACGAACAGCATCAGCTTGAAGGGCAGCGACACGATGGCCGGCGACACCATCATCATGCCCATCGACATCAGCACGCTGGCCACCACCATGTCGATGATCAGGAAGGGGATGAAGATGGCGAAGCTGATCTGGAATGCGGTCTTGAGTTCGCTGGTGATGAAGGCCGGCACCAGGATGCGCAGCGGCACGTCCTCCGGTCCCTGCAGCTGCGCATTGCCCGACAGCTTCACGTACAGCGCCAGGTCGGACTGCCGGGTCTGCTTCATCATGAATTCCTTCAGCGGGCCGGCGCCAGTGTCGAGCGCCTGCTGCATCGTGATCTTGTTTTCCGACAGCGGCAGATAGGCGTTTGCATAAATCTTGTCCAGCACCGGTCCCATCACGAACAGCGACAGAAACAGCGCCAGGCCCACCATCACCTGGTTGGGCGGCGCTGTCTGGGTGCCCAGCGCCTGCCGCAACAGCGACAGCACGATGATGATGCGGGTGAAGCTGGTCATCATCAGCAGCGCGGCCGGGATGAAGGTCAGCCCGGTCAGCAACAGCATGGTCTGCAGGCTGAGGGTGTAGTTCTGGCCGCCGTTGGCGGTCGGGGTGGAGGTCAGCGCCGGCAGGCCCTGCGCGATGGCGCACAGCGGCAACAGCGCCGCGCCGATGACCAGGCCGCGCGCGGCCCACTTAATTTGCATTGCGTTTCTCTATTGTCTGCTTCAGCCATGCGCTGAAATTGGGCGCGCCGGGCAGTGCCGCGGCGCCTTGCTGCTGTTCCTGGCGCGGCATGTCGGCCAGCTTGCTGACCTGGCCCGGCGCCACGCCGATCACGATCCACTGGTCGGCCACTTCCACCACCATCACCCGTTCGCGGTTGCCCACCGATACGCCGCCGACGATCTTCACCACCGAGCCGCCAGCCAGTCGGCCGCCGCCAACCCGCTTCAACACCCACAGCGCGCCGGCCAGCAGGCCCAGCACCACGATCAGGCCGAAGATCACCTGCAGCAGGCTGCCGGCAGAGGAGGGCGCGCTGGTCACGGTGGCGGGCGCAGGCGCTGGTGCAGCGGCGGCCGGGGCGGCGGTAGCCGGGGACCCGACGGCCGGGGAGGCGGCCGGTACCGGCGCTGGCTGGGCAGCCACGGTCGCCGCCGGCGTTGCCGCTTCTTCGGCCACGGCGGCTCCGGCGGCCAGCGTCAGCGCCAGGATCAGCGCGCGGATCAGCGTCATTTGTTGAGCTTGCGGATGCGTTCCGACGGGGTGATGATGTCGGTCAGGCGGATGCCGAACTTGTCATTGACCACCACCACTTCGCCTTGCGCAATCAGGCAGCCGTTGACCAGCACGTCCATCGGCTCGCCGGCCAGGCCGTCCAGTTCCACTACCGAGCCCTGCGCCAGTTGCAGCAGGTTCTTGATGGCGATCTTGGTGCGTCCCAGTTCCACCGTGAGCTGGACCGGGATATCGAGGATGAAGTCGATGTCGTTGTGGGTATTGCGCGTGCCGGCGCCGGAAAACTCCTGGAAGATCGTGGAGCTGGCAGCCTGGGCGCGCAATGCGTTTTCCTCGGCCTGCGCCTGTTCGGCAATGGCGGCGCCCCAGTCGTCTTCGGCAATGATCTGGGTGTTGGGGTCATTGGACATTGTCATCTCCTGGTATCGCTTCATGCGAACTGTTGATCATGCGCTCGACGCGCAATGCGTACTGGCCGTTGATTTTGCCATACGAGCATTCCATCACCGGCACGCCGTCGACCTTGGCTTCCACGGTCGGCGTGAGGTTGAAGGGAATCACGTCGCCGGCCTTCATGTTGAGGATGGCGCCCAGCGTGGTGCGGGCCTGGCCGAGGTCCACCACGAGCTCGACTTCCGCGCCCTGGATCTGCTGCGTCATCAGGCGGATCCAGCGCTTGTCCACTTCCAGCGTCTCGCCCTGCAGGCTGCTGGTGAGCAGGTCGCGGATCGGCTCGATCATGGAATAGGGCATGCAGAAGTGCATCTCGCCGCTGACCGGGCCCAGTTCCACGGTGAAGGTGGTGGCCACCACCACTTCATTGGGGGTGGCGATATTGGTGAACTGGGTGTTCATCTCCGAGCGGATGTACTCGAACTCGATCGGGTACACCGGCTCCCACGACTTGGCATAGGACTCGAAGACGATGTTCAGGATGCGCTGGATGATGCGCTGCTCGGTCTGGGTAAAGTCCCGGCCTTCCACTCTGGTATGAAACCGGCCGTCGCCGCCAAACAGGTTGTCCACCATCAGGAACACCAGGTTGGGGTCGAGCACCATCAGCGCGGTGCCGCGCAGCGGTTTCATGTGGACCAGGTTCAGGTTGGTCGGCACCACCAGGTTGCGGATGAACTCGCTGTACTTCGACACCCGCACCGGGCCGATCGACACCTCGGCGCTGCGATGCAGGAAGTTGAACAGACCGATCCGCAACAGCCGCGCAAAGCGCTCGTTGATGATTTCCAGCGTCGGCATGCGGCCGCGCACGATCCGTTCCTGGGTAGCCAGGTTGTAGGGCCGGACGCTGGAGGTGTCGACCTGGGTGGTGCTTTCGTCGATGTCTCCGCTGACGCCCTTCAGGAGGGCGTCGACTTCATCCTGCGACAGAAAATTTTCGGCCATGGCTGGGTTACTGGATCACGAAGGCGGTGAAGAACACGTCCGACACATTCAGCGGCTGCGCGCCGGGCGAGAAGGGTTGCTTCAACTGGGCGATGATTTCCTCGGCCAGCTTCTTCTTGCCTTCGACGGTCGAGATCTCCGCGCCGCGCTTGGACGACAGCAGCAGCAGCACCCGGCTGCGCACCTGCGGCAGATAGAGCTTGATCGCATCGACGTCGGCCTGGCTGCCGACCTGCAGCGTGAACGCGGTCTGCAGGAACTGCTCGCCGCCGTCAGCCTGCAGGTTCACGGTAAACGGGTCCATCTGGGCAAACACCGGTGGCGCCGCCGGCGCGGCCTTGGCATGCGCCGGCTCGGCGTGCGCCTCGTTCTTGTGACCGAGGAAGTACCAGGCGCCCCCGCCGCCGGCGCCGAGCAGCAGGACCGCCGCGCCGATGATGATGAACAGCTTGGATTTGGACTTGGCGCCGCCTTCCGCCTGGGCGGGCTTGGCGGCGGCTTTGGATGTGGCCATCTGCGTTCCTTGACTATGCAATTCGGGTTGCTGCAATTATCGGGAAGATCGGGGTAAGGGAATGCCGAGATTAGGGGGAGGATAGGTGCGCATATCGTGGCTTGGACGGGGGTGGTTGTGAATTTATCAATGCATATGGCGGGCTGATGACGGCTGCTGTAATTGGTGAAGCGGCTAGATGTCGGTCCGGGAGCGAAGCTGAGCAGAGCGTCGAGGCACAGTGGCTCATCGACCGGATGGGAGCGGCAGGCATGGGATGCGTCTGGAATCCAAAGCGCTATTCTGCCATGTAATGCATTGAGGAAATTTTTTAGCTGGGAGGCTTAGGCCATACTTCTGCCTGCAGCATGCCGCCTTCGAGCGGTGACCGCAGAACCTTCACCCGGACTCCTGTCGTATCACAGGGCATTCGTCGCAGGACAGCCTGATGAGAATTAATGCGCGCCTGACTGAAAAGGGGAAGGAGAGAAGGGCTTTGGCGGAAGCGGTGAGATTCGAACTCACGAACGGGTTACCCCGTCGCCAGTTTTCAAGACTGGTGCCTTCAACCACTCGGCCACGCTTCCGTTGGGAAGCCGGCATTATGCCACAGCGTCACTGTGCCGCAATAAAATTGATGGCGGCGTGCAATGGCCCTCAAGCCGAGGTCGCCCGTGGTTCCTGTTGCTGGAACTAATTGCTATTTTTGCTACCCAATCCTACCTAACATCAGGAGAGGTCATCATGACAATGCGGAAAATCACATTGATGGTATTGCCCATGCTGTTTGCGACCGGGGCCGCGCTGGCGCAGGCGCCGGAGAGCACCATCAGGGAAAGCACCGATCCGGCCAAGGTCGCGGAGGTTGAACGGCGCGCCGAGGCGCTGCGCAGTGGGCAGGCTTCGTCCACGACGCCGGCCATGCAGCCCCGCATGCGCGGCGACATGCCGGGCGATATGCGCGGCGAACATGGCCGCATGCACGGCGGCAAGGGCCACCATCACGGCGGCCCGGCGCATCACCGCGGTATGCATGGCGACCATCCGCGTGCCGCGCCTGGCGCCGGCGGCCCGGCACGCTAAACCAGGAATGCGCGGCCGGCAAGCCGTCCGGCCGCGCATCCGGTCATCCTGCTAGCCTGCCGATGCAGGCTGGTCTTTCTGCTTGTCCGACTGGCGGCGTGTTTCTTCCACCTTGTCGCCCACCTGCTTGATCATTTCATCGGTCTCCCGTTCTCCAGGGCCTTTCTCGCCGCTCCCTACATCGGCTTCTGCCGGCATGTGCTTAATCGGTGTCTGCATTGCGCTCTCCAAATGTTGATGATTCGTACACGAGTTAAGATACGCACGCTGCCATATAGTTCGATGCAATGCAGGGCGCGGTTGGACGCGGTGGCCGGCGCGCCGCTGCAGGCTCCAGTTGCGCTCCGTTTCAATAGCCCGAAACCCTTGTCGGCCGGTCCAGGCCTCTCTACGGAAGGATGACGATGCAAACCAATGACGACCTCGGCAAGCTGGTGCTGCGCGCCACGCTGGCCATCCTGATCCTGTTCCATGGCGTTTCCAAGCTCATCACCGGGGTCGACCCGATCATGGGCATGCTGGCCAAGGCCGGGCTGCCATCCGGGCTGGCCTTTCTGGTGTACGTGGGCGAAGTGATTGCGCCGCTGATGATCCTGTTCGGCATCTGGGCGCGGCTGGGGGCCGTGATTGTCGCCATCAACATGATCGTGGCGGTGGCGCTGGCGCATGGCGCGCAGTTCTTCACGATGGGCAAGACGGGCGGCTGGGCGCTCGAACTGCAGGGTTTCTACTTCTTTAGCGCGCTGGCAGTGGCGCTGCTGGGCGCCGGCCGCTACAGCATGGGCGGCATTTCAGGGCGGTGGAACTGAGCCGGCGGCATGGTTTGTTGAATTTGCCTGCCGCCGGCCCGGCGGCAGGCGTTCAGGGCGCGGCGTATGCGGGCGTACCGATCAGCATGCCGACGTTGGCCCGCACTTCGTTCATCTGTTCCGCCTTGGCCAGCCTGACCAGTGCCAGCAGGGACTGGCGGTAAAGATACTGTTCGCGCGCGGTGTGCATGCCCGCGGCTTCGATGAGGGTGCTGATTGCCTGGTCCGTGTCCCGCGAGGTATGCATGTCAGAGTCCGTGAACTGGGTGAGCTGGATAAGGAGAGTGTTGGTGAGCCGCTGTTAGCCAAGATCGCTGCCAGAGGTCACAGCGGGAATCTTAAGTAGATCCTCCGGGAAATGCTTGACCGAAATCAACCACACGGACCGGCTGTTGCGCGCTTTCCGCGTTTCGATGCGTGTACGCATAAGGGTGTTTTCGAACTGCTAACGAATCTGTTTTCAGGTTGTCAATGAAGCGCCGCGCGGCGGTTGCGCGCACTGTTTTGCAGAGTTGCCGGCACAGCGCTTACCATGTCGCTTGTTAACCGATGGAGATCACATGACTGAAGCATTGACTGACCTGGTACGGGGCATGCCCAAGGCCGAACTGCATATGCATATCGAAGGCTCGCTGGAACCCGAACTCATCTTTACACTGGCCGAGCGCAATGGCGTCACGCTGCCCTATGCCTCGGTGGACGACCTGCGGCGCGCCTATGCCTTCACCGACCTACAGTCCTTCCTCGACATCTATTACGCCGGCGCCAGCGTGCTGCAGACCGAGCGTGACTTTTATGACATGACCTGGGCCTATCTGGAACGGGCGCATGCCGACAATGTGCTGCACACCGAAATCTTCTTCGATCCGCAGACCCATACCGAGCGCGGCATCGGCTTCCCGGTGGTCATCAGCGGCATACATCGCGCGCTGACGGACGCAAGAAAGCAGTGGGGCATGACCGCCTCGCTGATCCTGTGCTTCCTGCGCCATCTGTCGGAAGAGGCCGCCTTCGCCACGCTGGAAGAGGCGCTGCCGCATCGCGACAAGTTCATCGGCGTCGGGCTGGATTCTTCCGAGCGCGGCAATCCGCCGGAGAAGTTCGCCCGCATTTTCGCGCGCTGCCGCGAACTGGGCCTGCGGCTGGTGGCACATGCCGGCGAGGAAGGGCCGCCGGAATACATCTACACCGCGCTGGACGTGCTGCATGTCGAGCGCATCGACCATGGCGTGCGCTGCCTGGAAGACCCGGCGCTGACTGCGCGCCTGGCGCGCGAGCAGATTGCGCTGACGGTCTGCCCGCTGTCCAACGTCAAGCTGCGGGTGTTCGACAAGATCCACGACCACAACATCCTGGAGCTGCTCGACGCCGGCATCGCGGCCACCGTCAATTCCGACGACCCGGCCTATTTCGGCGGCTATGTGAATGACAACTACGTCGCGCTGTTCGAGTCGCTGCCGCTGACCCGCGATCATGCCTGGCAGCTGGCGCGCAACAGCTTTGCCGCGGCCTTCCTGGATGACGACACCAAGGCGGCCTACTTGCGCGCGGTCGACGACTGGTTCGCCACCGCTTGAGATAGCGCAGCATGTCCGCATCTGGGCTTGACCAAACCGCAACCCCTTCGCCGCCGGCCGTCGCGCCGCGGTGGAATCGGGTAGGCTGTTTCCATCGTCTGAAGGAGAGCGACCATGGTTGAGACCCTGTCCGCTACCGCGCTGGCCGGCGGCCTGTCGTGGGCCAGCGGACTGCGACTGTACATGACCCTGTTCATGGCCGGCGCCATGGCGCGCGCCGGCTGGCTGGAACTGCCTTCGGCGCTGCAGGTGCTCGAATCGCCCTGGGTGCTGGGCGTGACCGGCGTGCTGCTGGCGGTGGAATTCCTGGCCGACAAGATACCCGGCGTGGATTCTGCCTGGGACGCCATCCAGACCTTCATCCGGATACCCGCCGGCGCGATCCTGAGCGTGGCGGCGCTGGGCCAGATGGACCCGGCCTGGACCACCATCGCGGCGCTGCTGGGCGGCACGCTGGCCGCCAGCGCGCATTTCACCAAGGCCGGCAGCCGCGCGCTGATCAATACCTCGCCGGAGCCGTTCAGCAACTGGGCCGCCTCGTTTTCCGAGGAAGCGGTGGTGGCCACCGGCCTGTGGGCCGCCTTCTTCCATCCGTGGCTCTGGTTCGTGCTGCTGGCGCTCTTCCTGGTGCTGACCATCTGGCTCCTGCCCAAACTCTGGCGCGGCATGCGCTGGCTCTTCCGAAAGTTCAGCACCTGATGTTCCTCCAAGCCCTTCGCATGACCCGGCGCGACTGGCGCGCCGGCGAGCTTCGTTTCCTCCTGATCGCCCTGGTGGTCGCCGTGGCGGCGCTGTCCTCGGTGGGCTTTTTCGTCGACCGCATGCGCAGCGCCCTGGCGCGCGATGCCAACCAGCTACTGGGCGCCGACCTGCTCGTCCGGTCCGACCAGCCGGTCGAGCCAGCCTGGCTTACTGAAGCCGGCAAGCATGGGCTGCGCATGGCGCAGACCACGGTGTTTCCCAGCATGGCCAGCAGCGGCAGCGGCGACGCGGCCTTTACCCAGCTGGCCTCGGTCAAGGCGGTCACGCCCGGCTATCCGCTGCGCGGCAGCGTCAAGCTAAAGGAAGGCAATGCCGACCGGCCGACGCGAGAGACGCCGGCGCCGGGCACGGTCTGGGTAGACGAGAACCTGCTGCTGGCGCACAAGGTCCAGGTGGGCAGCCAACTGCGCCTGGGCGAGCGCAGCTTCCGGATCGCGCAGCTGATCTCGGTCGAGCCCGACCGTGGCGCGGCGTTCATGAATTTTGCGCCGCGCGTGATGCTGGCCCAGTCCGATCTCGCTTCCACCGGCCTGATCCAGTATGGCTCGCGGGTGACCTACCGCCTGCTGCTGGCGGGCGAACCGTTGCAGGTCAAGGCATTCCAGAAGTGGGTCGAGCAGCGTATTGCCAGCGCCGGCGTCAAGGGCGTGCATATCGAATCGCTGGAGTCGGGCCGGCCGGAAATGCGCGCCACGCTGGACCGGGCCGAACAGTTCCTGGCGCTGGTGGGGCTGCTCTCGGCCATGCTGGCCGCGGTGGCGATCGCGATGGCGGCGCGCCGCTTCATGCTGCGCCACCTGGATGCCTGCGCCATGCTGCGCTGCCTCGGTCTGACGCAGGGGCAGGTGACGCAGATGTACCTGATCGAATTCCTGCTGGTCGGGCTGGCGGGCAGCGCGCTGGGCGTTCTGGTGGGCTTTGGCGCGCATTTCGCGCTGCTGGCCTGGCTCGGCAGCCTGGTGGCCGCCGACCTGCCGGCGCCCGGCCTGCTGCCGGCCGTGCAGGGCCTGGCGACCGGCATGCTGCTGCTGCTCGGCTTTGCGCTCGCGCCCGTGCTGCAACTGCGCAACGTGCCGCACAACCGGGTGATCCGGCGTGAGCAGGCGCCGCCGCAGCCGATGACGCTGGCCACCTACGGCCTGGGCCTGGCGAGCTTCGTGGCGCTCCTGCTGTGGCAGTCGGGCGACCTGAAGCTGGGCGCGCTGACGGCCGGCGGCTTCCTCGGCGGCTTCGCGCTGTTTGCGCTGGTCGGTTGGCTGGCCCTGAAGTCGCTGCGGCTGCTGCGCACTGCCTTCGACCATCCCGGCTGGCGTTTCGCGGTGACGGCGCTGCAGCGCCGTCCTGGCGCCACCGTGGTGCAGGTGGTGGCATTGTCGCTCGGGCTGATGGCGCTGCTGCTGCTGACCGTGGTGCGCGGCGACCTAGTGCAGGCCTGGCAGCAGGCGACGCCGGCGGACGCGCCCAATCAGTTCGCGCTGAACATCCTGCCTGAACAGCGCGAGCCGCTGGCCAGGATGCTGTCTGCCAACGGCGTCGAGCAGCCGCTGCTGTATCCGATGATCCGCGGCCGGCTGGTGCAGATCAACGACACGCCGGTGACGGGCGAGACCTTCATCGAAGACCGCGCCAAGCGCCTGGTCGACCGGGAATTCAATCTGTCCACCATGACCGAGATCCCGCCGCAGAACCAGGTGGCGGCCGGCAAATGGCTGGACGACCGCAAGCCGGAGGCATCGGTGGAGCAGGGCCTGGCCAAGACCCTGAACCTGAAGCTGGGCGACCGGCTGCGCTTCGACATTGGCGGCCAGGTGGTGGAAGCGCCGGTCACCAGCCTGCGCAAGCTGGAATGGGGTTCGATGCGGGTCAATTTCTTCGTGATCCTGAATCCTTCCCTGATGAACGGCATGCCGCAGACCTATATCACCGCCTTCCGGCTGCCGCCGGAAAAGGCCGGCCTGGTCAACCAGATCGTGCGCGACTTTCCCAACCTGACCGTGGTCGACATCGGCAGCGTGGTGCGCCAGATCCAGGGCGTGATCGACCAGGTGGTGCGGGCGGTGGAATTCCTGTTTCTGTTCACGCTGGCCTCGGGCGTGCTGGTGCTGTATGCGGCGCTGGTCGGCTCGCAGGACGAGCGCATCCGCGAAGCCGGCCTGCTGCGCGCGCTGGGCGCCACCCGGCGCCAGCTGTCGAGCGCGCAGTGGATCGAATTCGCGCTGGTCGGCGGCCTGGCCGGCCTGCTGGCCGCCACCGGAGCCGCGGCCACCGGCTGGGTGCTGGCCGAGCAGGTGTTCAAGTTTGAATGGCGCGTAAGCATCATGGTCTGGCTGGCCGGCATCGCCGTCGGCGCTGCCTGCGCCTTCATCGGCGGCTGGGTGGGGCTGCGCGACGTGCTGCGCCATCCGCCGATGCGCACGCTGCGCGAGGCCTGACGGCGGCAGCCGTGCGTTATCATTGGCGCCCATGACGACCCCTGAAGACCAAGACAATTCCCCGACCCTGTTCGAGATCATCGGCGGCGAAGCCCGCCTGCGCGAACTGGTCGACCGTTTCTATGACCTGATGGACCTGGAGCCCAGGTTCGCCGACCTGCGCGCGATGCATCCGGCCTCGCTGGATGGCTCGCGCGACAAGCTGTTCTGGTTCCTGTGCGGCTGGAGCGGCGGCCCGAACCACTTCATCGAGCGTTTCGGCCACCCGCGCCTGCGTGCACGCCATCTGCCGTTCTCGATTGCCTCCAAGGAGCGTGACGACTGGCTGCGCTGCATGGCGCAGGCCATGCACGAGCTCGACATGCCGCAGGCGCTGCAGGAACGGCTGATGACTTCTTTCTTCCAGACCGCCGACTGGATGCGCAACCGCCACGGCTGAACCCATGTCCAATACTGAATTTTTCGTACTGCTCGGCCTCGGGCTGGTGATGATCGCCCTGCAGGCCGTGCTGCTGACGCGGCGCGGCGGCCAGTCCGGCGCTGACGCCGCCACCGATGAACTGTTCGACGCGCTGGAAAAGACCAGCGAGCGCACCGAGCGCGAACTGCGCAGCCAGGTGCAGACCAGCGCCCAGGGCACGCGCCAGGAATTGTCCGGCCTGCTGGCCGAGTTCCAGCGCACCATCGGCGCCCAGGTGACCGGCATGGCTTCGCTGCAGACCGGCCAGATCGATGCCTTCGCCCAGCAGCTGGCCAAGCTGACCGAGGCCAATGCGCAGCAGCTCGAGGCGATGCGCAATGCGATCTCGCTGCAGGCCAAGGCCGGCCGCGAGGAACAGGCCGGCGCATTGAAGCGCTTCGGCGACACCCTGAACCAGACCTTGGCCACGCTGACCGAGTCGAATGCGCAGCGCATGGCCGAGATCCGCGGCACGCTGGAAGCCAAGATCCGCGACCTGCAGAGCGACAACGGCGCCCGGCTCGAAGAGATGCGCCGCACCGTCGATGAAAAGCTGCATGCGACGCTGGAGCACCGGCTGGGCGAGTCGTTCAAGCTGGTGTCGGACCGGCTCGACAAGGTGCACCAGGGCCTGGGCGAGATGCAGCAGCTGGCCATCGGCGTGGGCGACCTGAAGCGGGTGCTGACCAATGTGAAGACGCGCGGCACCTGGGGCGAGGTGCAGCTGGGCATGCTGCTGGAACAGATGCTCACAGCCGACCAGTATGCTAAGAACGTCGAGACCGTGCCCGGCAGCGGCGAGCGGGTCGAGTTCGCGATCCGGCTGCCGGGCGCCAGCGACGGCGGGGCGCCGGTCTGGATGCCGATTGACGCCAAGTTCCCGAAGGAGCAGTACGAGCGCATGGTCGACGCCGCCGACCGCGCCGACGCCGATGCGGTGGCGCTGGCGGTGCGCGACCTGGAGCGGGTGCTGCGCGGCGAAGCCCGCACCATCTGCGAGAAATACATCTCGCCGCCGCTGACCACCGACTTCGGCATCCTGTTCCTGCCGACCGAGGGCCTGTATGCCGAAGTGATGCGCCGGCCCGGCCTGGCCGATGAGATCCAGCGCACCTGCCGCATCACCATCGCCGGCCCGTCCACGCTGTGCGCGCTGCTCAACAGCCTGCAGATGGGTTTCCGCTCGCTGGCGCTGGAGAAGCGCTCGTCCGAGGTGTGGCAGGTGCTGGGTGCGGTCAAGACCGAGTTCGGCAAGTTCGGCGACGTGCTGGCCACCACCAAGCTGACGCTGGAACGGGCGGCGCGCAACATCGAGCAGGCCGAAGTGCGCAGCCGGCAGATGTCGCGCAAGCTGAAGTCGGTGGAAGCGCTGCCGGGCGATGCGGCGCAGGCGCTGCTGGGCGCGGCGGCGCTGGAGTTCGGGGAAGAGAAGGAAGGCACGAACGACCTTTGAGGCCAGGGCCGTTGCGCGATTGCTCGGAAAGCTGGTGCTGGCGAAGCCGTCGGTGGCGACTGTTTCGCCTTTGTGGATCAGCCGCACCGCCTCGGCAGCCGGAACCCTGTTGTTGCGGTAGGCGCGGCGCGCGATGGCGTGCCGGTGCTGGCTGGTTGCCGGAGCGGCAGGTATAGCTGTCGTACAAGGCTTGAACGGGTGAAGGGAGAAGTGCATGACGCTGGGGACAATCATCTTCGGTTAAACACCGAGCTCGATGCCGAGCGTCGTGCCAGTGAGGCAGAGTGGCAGGTTGGATGGCTCTGGTCTCCGATTGGCGGCAGGCCTGCAAGAGCGGTAAATAATGATCCCGTTTTGCAGCCTGTGACAGTCACATCGTTGATCTGCACCAAGGTTTGTTAATTGGTTTCGGCCTTTTCCGGTAAGCGAAAAGGTTAGACGAAACAAGGTTGTATATCCCGTTACCCAGACCGCCCGCACCTGTAGGGATCGCCAGGTTCCCAGACGAAGGCGCAACCCGCGGCAATTGCCTTTTCTTTCCCGCCACTTCCTGCTTGAAGATGGACATCATTTCCTCCCTACCTTTGCATACGGAAAATAATTGCCGTATATCGACCGAGTCTGCCAGCCAGGCACAAGGCAGCCCCTTGCTGCGCTCTCGGCCAGGCGCGCCTGTACCAGCAATTTCCCTGACGGCGCTTGCGCCAGAGCGAGCATCCAGTGCGCCCTGCACGCCGGCCAAGCGTTCATATGATGCTGCGCTCGGTAATCCCTCGCCACATGGCGGCTCGCCTGAGATGGCCAGCGCGGCGTACCGGGTGCGGGGCGGGCAACCTTTGCCTAAGCGGATACATACCGACGATGACATGCCGACCGCCATAAACGCTCCACGAAGCGAAAGGGAGGCGCCTGTTCCCTGCACATTTTCCACCTTGTCCGTACCGTGCCCAGGCTTGCTGCAGGCACCCCAGGCATCATCGGTCGCCAAGGTCGCGGCTGCCGGTTTATCCATGCTGGATATGGCCGAACGCGGCCTTGGTGCGAACGACCAGGTGGCAAACATGCATATCCGGCTATTTCTGAATGCCACACTCAAGTTGGGGTGCGACGTTCCTCAATTTCGTGGAGTGCTTGAAGATACTGACCACGCATGCGACGCTTCGCAAGCCGTCACCGGGATTCTGGTCCTCAAGCAGGATTTTTTGCGAAGGCCTATCCCGCATCGCGGCAGCATGTAAAACCATAGATGGGTCCGGGCGAGTCCAAGCCGACCGCGCCACGATGCGCCGCCAGATGAAAATGCATTGTTTGGAGAGGGCACGTCCATCCAATTCATCGACCTGGCCACCTCCGTATGGAAAAGCAACAGGAAAGCGCGTTTGGCCGACCCCATATTGGCGACTTCCTACGGTTCCCTCAAAGAATTAGGGGTTTTCAGGGAGCTTAAAACGATCAATCGTGCAGGTGTTGCGGAGAGCAACTTGTCATACCAGGAGCGCCTTGATGCCATGCGCAGGACATCGGCCGCCGAGACTGAGGCAAATCGAATCGGCAGCCCTCTCATGCAGCATGCATTGAAAGCAAGCCCGGCCATGGAGCCAACACCGCAGCCCCTGCCGATTTCAATACGCCGTCTTGCCAGCCATATGATCAGGAGGTAGGTGAACATGTGGAACAAGCCCTTGCCGCCCCTGGAGCGGTAGCACCCGCAGCGGCTGGCATGGCTGCCGCCATTCCCGCGACGACCGTGTCCCAATTGTTGCCCACCAGTGCGACCCCCTTCATCTTCTTTCCCGCGCCGGAGCAAGTCGCGCCGGCTACTACGCGGCCGGTATATCTCATCGACAGCGTTTCCGTCCAGCGTGTACCGGAAGCAAGCCCTGCCATCGGTTGGTCATCATGGGCCTTGCTGGGCCTGGACAGGCCTTCCTGCGACAACCCTCCCGCGCTGGAGCAAGCCATTCCAGACACCAGGTGGCCGGTACATCAAATGAATGGCGTTGCCTCCTCGCTTCTTGCACCGGAAGCTGCCGCAGACATGTGGTGGGCAGAACAGTCTTTGCTTGACCTGGATTTCCTGTAGTGCCAGCCAACTTGGCAGTATTGTTTCAGCGATGGACGGCAGCAACGACTCCCATGCCGAGTCCAGCGAGGTTTATTGCATAATCTGCAAAACCCCACGGAGACTCCGCCATGTCACAGCTTCCCACCCAGGCAGCCAGCCTGGACCAGCATGCCGCCAGCGCGCGCCGCTCCCACCGCAACAAGATCGTCTCGGCCGCCGAAGCGGTGCGGCTGATCCACGATGGCGACACCGTGGCCACCGGCGGCTTCGTTGGCATCGGCTTCCCGGAAAACATCGCGGTGGCGCTGGAGCAGCGCTTCCTGGGCGTGGTGCCGGGTCAGGAAGGCGCCGGGCAGCCGCGCGACCTGACGCTGATCTACGCGGCCGGGCAGGGCGATGGCCGCGAACGCGGCCTGAACCATCTGGGCCATGAAGGTCTGGTCAGGCGGGTCATCGGCGGCCACTGGGGCCTGGTGCCCCGGCTGCAGAAGCTGGCGATGGAAAACCGGGTGGAAGCCTACAACCTGCCGCAGGGCATCATCAGCCATCTGTTCCGCGACATCGCTGCCGGCAAGCCGGGCGTGATCAGCGCAGTGGGCCTGGGCACCTTCGTCGACCCGCGCCACGGCGGCGGCAAGGTCAATGCCG
>Ga0308161_1002957_pt1 | contig 17246 bp, 15 predicted proteins | sample PhyFR2_FD_201034 | JGI IMG/M metagenome (GOLD analysis project Ga0308161, IMG submission 201034) | Phyllosphere microbial communities from UC Gill Tract Community Farm, Albany, California, United States - DLSLF.R2 | ecosystem: Host-associated > Plants > Phyllosphere > Unclassified | place: USA...
GCCCGCCAGAAGCCGGGCATGCTGACCTTCGGCTCGGCAGGCAACGGCAGCTCCAACCATATCTCGGGCGAACTGCTGAAGTCGGTGGCCAAGGTGGACCTGGCGCATGTGCCCTACAAGGGATCGGCGCAAGCGCTGACCGACTTGCTGGGCGGGCAGATCTCGATGATGTTCGACACCGTATCGAACCAGGTGCAGTACATCGCCAGCGGCAAGGTCAAGCCGCTAGGCGTGACTGGCAAGGCCCGATCGGAAGCGCTGCCCAATGTGCCCACCATCGCCGAAGCCGGCCTGCCCGGCTACGAAGTGACGATCTGGTTCGGCCTGGCCGCGCCGGCCAAAACGCCGGCCGACGTGGTGGCGACCCTGAACCGGCAGCTGGAACAGGTGATGGCGCGGCCCGACGTCAAGGCCAGGCTGGCCGCGCTTGGCGCGGAGCCGATGACAGGCACGCCGCAGTCCTTCGCCAGTCTGATCGAGGCAGACAGTGCCAAGTGGGGCGCACTGGTGAAGGCGTCCGGCGCCACCGTCAACTGAGCCCGCCAGCGCCTGGCCGCGCCGCCTGCTGCGCCTGCTCGAGCAGCGCATTGACCAGCCGCAGCCGGGCCGAGGCCTTGTACCACAACAGGCCCAGCCTTCTCACGCAGGACGCATCGGCGATCGGCAGCTTCTTCAGCGACAGGCCTTCCGGCCACGGCGGCGGCCAGTCCGGCACCAGCGCCACGCCCAGGCCCCGGTCCACCAGCAGCGCAATGGCCGACAGCGAGGTCAGTTCGAAGCGCACCGTGGGCAGGATGTCATGGGCGCGTAGGTAGCGGTCGGCGATCCGGCCGCCATAGGTGTTGCGGTCATAGCGAATGTAGGGCGCCTCGCGCAGCAGCGCATGGGCATCCTCGCCCGCCATCGAGCGCGGCGCCAGCACCACCAGCGGCTCCTCCCGCAGCACCCGCCAGCCGCAGGTCTTGGCCAGGCCGCAGTCCGGCTCGACGATGAGGGCCGCGTCCAGCACGCCGGACTGCACCTGCGAGAGCAGGAAGTCGGAAGTGCCGGGCACCATGTGCACCGTCAGGCGCGGATAGCTGCGCGCCAGCGCCGCCAGGATGTCGGGCAGCATGCCGTTTAGTGCAGTGGCGACCGCGCCCAGCCGCAATTCCCCGGCCGTGCCGGTATCGACCGCATGCGCCTTCAGGTCGCGCACTTCCATCAGCAGGCCGCGGCCGCGCTCGACCATGCGGGCGCCGGCCTCGGTCGGCCGCACCGTGCGGCCCGAGCGCATCAGCAGCGCCGTGCCCAGTTCCCGCTCCAGCGCCTGGATGCGCTGGGTGATCGCCGCCGGCGTCAGGTTCAGGCGCCGCGCCGCCTCGGCGATCGAACCCTGTTCCACTACCGCGACCAGGCTTTCCAGAAATCGGGTATCCATGAAGACAATAGGAAAACTATCTTTTGAAAGTAGGATTGTATAGTTTTTCATGGACCTGGCCGGGGCTATAGTGGCGGCCACGGCCACGATGCGCACGCCGCGCGTCCGGCAAGCCGACCACAAGAGCAGGAGACCTCCATGACCCATCCGCAGCCGCTGCCGCTGATTCGCAGCAAGCTGTTCGTTCCCGGCGCCCGCCCGGAACTGTTCGCCAAGGCGCTGGCCGGCGACACCGACGCCATTTCCATCGACCTCGAAGACGCCGTGCTGGAAGAGAGGAAGGACGAGGCGCGCGAGGCGCTCTGCCGCTTCCTGCGCTCCGACCAAGCCAGCGGCCATGGCAAGACCATCATCGTGCGCATCAACGGCCTGCAAACACCGCATTTCGAGCGCGACATCGAAGCCTGCGCCTGGCCGGCGGTGGACGTGATCAACCTGCCCAAGGCCGAATCGGCGGACGACGTGCGGCGCACCGCGCAGGCACTGGCGCGCTGGGAAGAAGCGCACGGCTGCGCCAGGACTATCGGCATCCTGGCCAACATCGAGTCGCCGCGCGGCCTGCGGCTGGCGGCCGAGATCGCCTGCGCCGATGCGCGCGTGGTCGGCCTGCAGCTGGGCTTTGCCGATCTGCTGGAGCCGCTCGGCATCGCCCGCGACAATCCGGCGGCGATCCAGCAGCTGCAGCTCGCCGTGCGGCTGGCCGCGGGCGAGGCCGGCCTGCCGGCGCTCGATTCCGCCTATGCCAATGTGCGCGACCCGGAAGGCTATCGCGCCGAGGCGGCGCAGGCGCGGCGCCTGGGATTCATGGGCAAGACCTGCATCCATCCCAGCCAGGTGGCGCTGGCCAACGAGAGCTTCCGCCCAAGCGACGACGAGATCGCCCGCGCCGTGCGGGTGGCCGATGCATGGGAGACGGCGCAAAGGGAAGGCACCGGCGCACTGCTGGTGGACGGCCGGATGATCGACATCCCGTTCGCGCTGCGCGCCCAGTCCATCGTCGCGATGGCGCGCCAGCTCGGTCTCCTGCCCGCCGCCGCGCTCTGAACCGGAAGGAGACAAGCATGATGAATCAGTCAAACGCGTCCAACACATCCAACGCGCCCGGCGCGGACATGGCCGGCCCGCTGTCGGGCATCCGCGTGCTGGACCTGTCCAGCTATATCGCCGGTCCCTACGGCTGCACCCTCCTGGCCGATCTGGGCGCCGAGGTGATCAAGATCGAGTCGCCGGCCGGCGACACGCTGCACAAGTACCCGTCCACGCTGGCCCAGGAAAGCCGCGCCTTTCTCGGCGTGAACCGCAGCAAGCGCGGCCTGGTGCTGGACCTGAAAAAGGCCGAGGGCCTGGCCGCGCTGAAGACGCTGGTGCTGCAGGCCGATGTGCTGGTGCATAACTTCCGGCCCTCCGTGCCGGCCCGGCTTGGCATCGCCTGGGAGCAGTTGAAGCAAGTCAATCCGCGCCTGGTGTACTGCGCCGTCACTGGCTACGGCGAGACCGGCCCGCTGAAGGACAAGGCCGGTTACGACCAGGTGCTGCAGGCCATGACAGGCATCTGCGCGCTGCAGGGCAAGTCGGCCGAGGCGCCGGAAATCGCCTACGGCTCCATCGTCGACTACTATGCCGCCTCGATGCTGGCCTTCGGCGTGTCGTCGGCGCTGCTGTGCCGCGAGCGCACCGGGCGCGGCCAGCATGTGGGCGTGTCGCTGTTGCGCAGCGCGCTGGCGATGCAGTCGGCGCGCTTCATCTGGGCCGAGGGCGAGGAGCGCGACGTGTCGCGCGACATGCGCTCCGGCGGCGTCACCGGCATCCATCCGACCAGGGAAGGCAGCCTCTACCTCTCGGCCAACACGCCGCATTTCTGGCGCGACCTGTGCGAGCTGGCCGGCATGCCCGAACTGGCGTCCGATCCGCGCTACGACACCGTGCGCAAGCGCGCCGAAGCGGCCGGCGAGATCGTGCCGCGCCTGCGCCAGGCGCTGGCGGCGCGCTCGGCGCTGGAATGGGAAGAGGTCTTCGGCGAGCGGGTGCCGTGCGCCGCGGTGCGCAGCATCGAGGACATGTTCGATCATCCGCAGGTGCTGGCCGAAGATATGGTGGCCACCTTGCCGCATCCGCTGGTGGGCAGCTACCGCGGCCTGAACAAGCCGATCACCTTCAGCGACACGCCCGGCCCTACAGCCTTCGCCGCGCCACTGCCCGGCCAGCATTCCGTCGCCATCCTCGAGCAGCATGGCTACAGCCGCGAGGACATCGAACGCCTGCAGGCGCTTGGCGTACTCGGTCAATGAGAAGCGCCGCACCACACGACAAACAAAAGGAGACACCATGACCCATCCCCGCAGAACCTTCCTCGCCAGCCTGGTTGCCGGCATCGCCTGCCTGGCCTCAGCGCCCGTGCTGGCCGCCGCGCCGGTGGCGCTGCCCAAGACCATTACGCTGGTGGTGCCGTTCGGCCCCGGCGCCAGCAACGATGCCTTCGCCCGCGTGATCGCGCAGAAGCTCGGGCCGCGCATCGGCGCCAATGTGATCGTCGACAACAAGCCCGGCGCCGGCAGCGTGATCGGCAGCAGCTTCGTGGCCCGCGCCCCGGCAGACGGCTCGGTGCTGATGCTGACGTCCTCCACCTTCACCACCTCGGCGGCGGTGCAGAAAAATTTGCCCTATGATCCGATCAAGGGTTTCGCGCCGGTGTCGCTGGTGGCCACCGGCCCGATGCTGCTGACGGTGGGTGCGCAGACGCCCTACAAGACCGCGGCCGAACTGATCGCCGACGCCCGCGCCCGCAAGGGCCAGATCAACTACGCATCCGCCGGCATCGGCTCGATCAACCAGATGTCGGCCGAGATGCTCAACTCGATGGCCAAGGTCGACATGATCCATGTGCCCTACAAGGGCGCCGCGGCCGCCCTGACCGACATGATCGCCGGCCAGGTGCAGATGATGGTGGCCTCGCCGGCCTCGGCCACGAGCCAGATGAAGAGCGGCAAGGTGCGGGTGCTGGCGGTGACCTCGCCCAAGCCGTCCGCGCTGGTGCCGGGCGTGCCGACGCTGAGCCAGACCGTACCCGGTTACGAGGTCGAGATCTGGTGGGGCATCTTCGCGCCGGCCGGCACCCCGGCCCCGGTGGTGGAGCGGCTGAACCAGGAAATCGGCGCCATCATCGACACGCCCGAGATGCGCGAGCGCTTCGCCCAGGAAGGCGCCGAGCCGGGCACGGGCGTGACGGCCGCGCAGTTCGCCGCCTATGTGAAGCGCGAGCTCGACAAGTGGCGCACCATCGCCCAGGAAAAGCAGATCAGCGCGGAGTAAGGCCATGACGGGCAAGCGCTGGAAACACAGGCCGCCAGGCTCGAACTGGGGCGACTTCGGGCCGGACGACCAGCTCGGCAGGCTCAACCTGATCGGCCAGGCGCAGCGACTGGCGGCCGTGCGCGAGGTGTGCGAAGGACTGTCGTTCTCGCTCAGCCTGCCGCTCGACGTGCCGCGCCAGCCGGCGCTGAACCCGCGCCGGCGGCCGCCGCTGCTGCAGCCGGCCCAACACAATGGCGCGCCGTACTTCAGCTATGCGCTGGGGCAGAACATCCCCGGCGCCACCGACGTGATCAGCGACGACAGCGTGACCCTGTCGCCGCAGTACTCCACGCAGTGGGACGCGCTGGCCCATGTCTGCCACCTGTTCGACGCCGACGGCGACGGCATTGCCGAGCCGGTCGGCTATAACGGCTTTTCGATCGGCGCCATCGCGGCCGGCGACGATGCCGGGGCCTACACCGGGGCAAAGGCGCTGTCGGTCGCGCCGCCGGCGCGCCATGGCGTGCAGGGCAGGGGCGTGCTGGTCGACCTGCACCGCCATGTCGGCACCGCGCGGCGCGCGGTGAGCCATGACGAGCTGATGCGCATCCTCGAAAGCGACGGCGTGACGGTGCGCAGCGGCGACATCCTGTGCCTGCATACCGGCCTGGCCGACATGGCGCTGAAGCTGGGCCCGGGCGACGACCACCAGGCGCTGCGCCATGCCTGCGCCGTGCTCGACGGCACCGATCAAGCGCTGCTGGACTGGATCAGCGCCTCCGGCATCGCCGCCATCGCCGCCGACAACTACGCGGTGGAGGAACGCCGCCAGGCGCTGCCGGACGAGCGCGGCGGCGCGCTGCTGCCGCTGCACGAGCATTGCCTGTTCAAGCTGGGCCTGCCGCTGGGCGAGATGTGGTACCTGTCCGAACTGGCAGCCTGGCTGCGCCAGCGCGGCCGCCATGCCTTTTTGCTGACCGCGCCGCCGCTGTATCTGCCCGGCGCGGTCGGTTCGCCGGTGAACCCGGTCGCCACCGTTTGAACACGCTGTCACAAGAGGAGAAAACCATGTCCACATTCAAGAAACTGGTCGCCGTGCTGGCGCTGGCCTGCGCGCCGGCCGTGGCGCTGGCCCAGGCCCAGTCCTACCCATCCAAACCGGTGCGGCTGGTGGTGCCGTACTCGCCGGGCGGCGGTGCCGACAATGCCGCCCGCATCCTCGCCACCCGGCTCTCCACCGCGATGGGCCAGACGGTGGTGATAGACAACCGTCCCGGCGGCAGCGGCATGATCGGCGCCCAGGCCGTGGCGCAGGCCGAGCCGGACGGCTACACCGTTCTGTACGACGCCTCCGCCTTCGCGGTCAACCCCGCGCTGCGCAAGATGGCGTTCGACCCGGCGAAGGACCTGGTGCCGGTATCGCTGGCGGTGACGGTCCCCAACATCTTCGTGGTGCCGCCGAACGCGCCTTACAAGACCGTGCAGGAATTCGTCGACTATGCCCGCAAGAACCCCGGCAAGCTGACCTATGCGTCCTATGGCGCCGGCAGCGCGGCCCACCTGATCGGCGAACTGCTCAAGGCCCGCGCCGGCATCGACCTGCTGCACGTGCCCTACAAGGGCGGCGCGCCAGCGCTGACCGACCTGATGGGCGGCCAGGTCGATTCCTATTTTTCCAATGCCGCGTCCGGCATGAGCTATGTGAAGTCGGGCAAGCTGCGCGCGCTGGCGGTGACCTCGGCCAAGCGGATGGCGGCGATGCCGGACGTGCCGACGCTGGCCGAAAGCGGCTTCAAGGATTTCGAGGTGCTGGAATGGAACGGCTTCTTCGTGCCCAAAGGCACGCCCAATGACGTGGTGGCGCGGCTGGCGAAGGAAGTGCAGGCGGCGGTGAAAGACCCGGCCACCCGCCAGAAGCTGCAGGGCCTGGGCCTGGACCCGGTCGGCAGCACGCCGGAGGAATTCGGCAAGTTCGTGCAGTCGGAGATGACGCGCTGGGCGGGACTGGTGAAGAGCAATCACATCACGGTTGATTGAGGGCATGCCCGCCAATCTGGTCTTCAAGGACGCTCGGAGAAAACAGGTTCAGCCGGGTCGCGCATCAGTGCTCAAATAATGTACTGGCGCGGCTTGGCGATCCGGCAGCGGCGCCGTCACCGCGCTGCGGGCGGATGCCAGCAACTCGATGCCAGAGAACGGACCAGTGGGAAAGTACCTTGTTCGAGGCGACAGGACCGGGAGGGAGTATCACATTGCCGGACGGACCGGCAATTGATGCCTGATAAAATACGGAAATGAAGAAAAGTGCTTTATTTCCTGCCTGTTTGTATCCCACCACGCTTTTAGAATCCATTTTCAGGGGATGGTCCGCATTTGTTCTTGTTCTGGGCATGCTTGCTGCTTTGATGAGAAATGCTGAATCAAGGCCCATAGCATATATCACGATAGCATTTGCCGCGGTAGTGCTTATCTATGCGAGGAGAAATCAGTCTGATCCGTTAAAGGTGAAAGACCACAGGGCCGATATAACCGGCGTCGCGGTCATCGCTTTTCTTTGTCTCCTCAACTACGTCTGGGCGCTGAAATACGATTCCATTCAGCCGAGTGACTTCGGGGTCTATTTTCGTTGTGGCATTGAGAAGCATGACAGCGTTTTGGACTGGATGGCATCCTGTCAGTCCAACTATCTGCATGCCAATCTGATTTACTGGTCTCGATCGCTGCTATATTCCATTCCGTTCGGAATATTCGCAGGTCCAAACTACACTGCGTTCAAGCTCTACAACGCCAGCTTCCATGTTGCTACGATAGTGATATGGTTTTTTGGCCTACGCTATTATTTCGGTCCCTGGGTGGCCATAGCCGCCACATTATTTCTGGCGCTGTATCCAGAATGGTGGTTCACCACTACATTAATCACATCAGATAATGCAGCAATATTTTTCATTGCCGCTTTTTTCCTGTTGGTTCCTCAGCTTCAAAAAAAATCCTGTAGCGCATTAATAATAGCCACGCTGCCCTTCGTCATGTTTGCCGCTAACCAGTTGCGGACAGTGGGTCTGGTATTGATGGCCACCATTATATTAATGACTTGCTTCAGCTTGCTGGAAAAATGGAATCGCACAATAGCCGTCAGAAGCGTTGCCGTTCTCGGGCTGTATTTCATCCTTAACGCGATTTCAGGTCTGCTCACACCATCTTTTCCTGTCGAGCCTGTCCAGTTCATAAAGTACTTATCCGCTATTGATTTTTCAACGGTACAGGATTTTTCCATAAACTATCAATGGTCTGAGCACTTCTGGCTAGCCGTACCGCCCGAGTCGAGAAGTATTGTCGGCTGGAGCAAGGCGCTACTGGAGCTGGCGTGGGGGTTTGATCAGTTTCCGTTTTATTTGTATAAAAAAGCAGAGATATTTTTCTCTGGAACCGGATACCACTATTTCTCGTCTTCCCAATTCGGTCCCAATGCGGACACTGTACTGACAGTTCCAAAAAGTACAGTCCCTCTTGTTCCTGGTGCTCTTCCCTGGATGACGGCAGCAGTGACGTTCTATATTGCGCTGAGTTTTTTTGCGTTAATCAGGAGCAAACTACATGGCCCTGCACTGGTAGCGATGGTCTGGTTGAGCGTTTTTACACTGATGATTCTGGGTCTCGGCGAGGTACAGCCGCGCTACAGTGTACTTATCGCTCCTGCACTTTCGATCCTGGCTGCTGTCGCCTTATTTCCCGAAAAGGCCAAGCAAAGCGCCGGAGTTTCCCGGTCATCTGGCGTTAAAACCACCAATATCGCGGCAGCGCTTTTCCTTCTTTGTGCAATATTTGGGATAGTGGTATTGGGTTTGAAATCGTTTTACCCTGCAACGGCAATGCCGGGCAGGCATGCAAGGATAGTCTCAAATTCCTTTTGCGATTCCCGATCGGTTCGGATAGAGACGTCGTATAAGCGGGTGCGGGTAATCTTGCCCAAGGGTGTCAGCTGCGGCGCTATTTCCGTGCCGCTTGGGCCGTCCCAAAAGAGCATTGCGTTCTTTGCAAGCGGTGCCAAATTTCCATTTCCCTTTGAGCCGAAGATATTTTCACCTTTCCGTTATACTGCATTCATTGGGGACAAGGCCTTGTTGGAAAGCGAATTGAGAGACGCCTCCGTCAAATGGCACCGATTCGATTTGTCTAGTCGCGATGCAAAAGGGGAATTGACTTTAATCGCCCAGCGCCGTGAGATAGCGGGGGAAGATTTCATCGATTTCTGGTTTTTCGACCCTGCCAAATGAAGTAATTCCGTACTCCAGGTCCGGTTCGCCATGCGTGGCGAACCAGTGGTTTTGCAAGGTCGGAATTGTCACCAGACATTTTTGGGAAGGGTGCCTGCACGCGGGTCATTGTGCCGTGCATCCGGGATGCCGAAATGATGAAAGACAGGATGGACACTTGCGCAGCTATCCGAACGCCGGATCATCCCTCATTTTTTGGCTCAGCCTGAAAAACCGGCTTTTACAGCGTACCAAGCTGCGTATGCACAGCCGAAACCACATCGTCCTGGGCGGATTCCAAGCCTAACCAAAGAGGGAGGCGCACCAGCCGATTGCTGAGGTCGTCGGTATTCGTCATGTCGCCGTGGGTTTTCGAGATGGCACTGCCATAGGGAGAAGAATGCAGCGGCACATAATGAAAGACGGTCGATATGCCAACCTCCTTCAGGCCGGCGATAAACCGCGTGCGCTCGTCCAGACTAGGTAGCAACAGGTAATACATGTGCGCATTATGGGCGACATCAGAAGGGACTACCGGCCGACGCAATTTGCCTGCCGTTTCGAGAGATTCGAATGCCGCATGGTACTTATGCCAGATTGCAAGGCGGCGATCGGTGATGGAGTCGGCTTCTTCCATCTGCGCCCACAGAAAAGCGGAAATGAGTTCGCCGGGCAAATAGGACGAGCCACAATCTGCCCAGGTATATTTGTCAACCTGGCCGCGGAAAAACTGGCTGCGATTGGTTCCCTTCTCGCGGATGATTTCGGCCCGTTCTATGAAGCGCGGGTCGTTAACCAGCAATGCGCCTCCTTCACCGGAAATGATGTTCTTGGTTTCGTGAAAGGAGAATGCTGCCAGGTGCCCAATGCTGCCAAGCGGGCGTCCTTTATAGCTGGCCATGACACCCTGCGCCGCATCTTCGATTACCAGCAGATTGTAACGGCGAGCGATGTCCATAATGGTGTCCATTTCGCAGCCCACGCCGGCGTAATGGACTGGCACGATCGCCTTGGTGCGTGCCGTGATGGCTGCCTCGATTCTGCTCTCGTCGATATTGAGCGTGTCAGGCCGGATGTCGACGAATACAGGGGTTCCCCCGCGCAGTGCGAATGCATTGGCGGTGGAAACGAAGGTGTATGACGGCATGATGACTTCGTCGCCGGGCCCGATATTGGCGAGTATGGCGGCCATTTCCAGTGCAGCGGTGCAGGAGTGCGTAAGGAGCACTTTCGCGGAGCCGGTTCGCTTTTCCAGCCAGCCTGCGCATTGTTTGGTGAAATTACCGTCGCCCGCCAGGTGGCCATTCGCATGGGCTTGGGCAATGAACCAGAGTTCCTTGCCTGTCATGTATGGCTTGTTAAATGGAACGGTCATAATGAGAATTTTTCAAGGGAGCATTGGAAGGGGCAAATACCCAGAATTTCTGGAGAATGAACGTAAGGCCTGCAACCGCGACGATCATCGTGGCCTGCACGATCAGGTGTGGCAAATTCGCATAGTCAACGAGGATGATCAGCATCACCAAATTCAGCGCATATCCGAAGCCATATGTCGCCAGATAGCGCACCAGAACCATCTTGTCGGTGCCGTGGTACTGAAAAGACCACCGCTTGTTGAAGACAAAGGTCTGCAGCGTGCCGATCAGATAAAGCAAGGACATCGCCGTTTTGGGCCCCATTCCAAGCCATGTCAGAAGCAGGTACCAGCAGAAGCCGAGTGCATTCGAGGCTATGCCAACGACTGCAAAACGCATGGCCTGCACGACTGTGTTTTTTATTGGCAAGCCAGTCAATTGCGCCATCCCCAAATAAAGTCCGGCGCTGCTGGCCCCACATTGAAGAGCAGATCGATGATGGAAACACCATGTTCGAACGGCAAATGGCCTTGCGGATAGGGTGGATAGCCGCCGTAATCTTTCCAGGTTAACTGCACGCCGGCTGCATCAAAGCGCCTGGGGTCGATATAGTCTTTCGCGGCGGGTCCGGAGATGTAATGACTGGCGCCGCACTGGGTCACCAGATCCAGCAGCCGGTCCATACGCCGGCCCGTTAGCGTGTAATTCCGCGAATCATCAAACCGGGTCTCAATGCCGAGAAGATCGTGAGTGATCTGCCTGATCATGTGCTGGTTCAGTTCCGACAGCGTACGCCATTCGCGTCCCAGGTAGAAGTCCTCGAAAAATGGCCGGTAGTGCTTGAAGTACGGCGCCCGGCGGTAAGACTGCCGGATGGTTTCCCAGTGTCTTGCCTGCCAGGAAGCGTCCGGCAATTCAACTTCGCAGATGAGCCGATGGGCATCGATGCCAGTCGGGATGGTGAGCCATTTGGGGCCGCCTGGCATGATGATCCTGTTGCGGTTACGCCAGTCGTTTTTCGTGTACTGCACGTCATCGTAGAACACGAAACAATCCGCATCGTGGATCAGATCGAAGTAGCCTTTCCAGGGAATGTAATTGGACTGCAGAACAACCACTTTCTTCATGCCTGAGCCTTCAGGTAACTTGACTGCATTTTGATGCGCGTCAGCGGCGGTACCTCGCAATGGTCAACGACCGCCGCCCCGGCGCCAACGAAGCAATGGTTCCCCAGCGTGACGTAGCCACACAGCGTTGCATTGGGCGAAATAAAGCTGTTGTGGCCAATCATGCAGTCGTGGCTGATAGCGGCCCCGGGCCACACCACCACAAGCTCGCCGAGCCTGGCGCGCACGTCCACGAGGCTGCCGGCCATCAGAAAGCTGCCCTCGCCGACACTGGCGGACCTGGCGACATAGGCGCGTGGATGAATGAGGGCAGGCGCCTGGTAACCCAGCGCGCGTACCCGCTGCCAGCTCTCCCAGCGTGCTGGCAGATTGTTATAGCCAATCGCGATGGCGATGCCATATTGGGCGGGCGGGTGGCTGCGCCGCACCTGGTCCAGCGTTCCAAGGATGTGCGGCGCATGCGAGAAATCATCAATAAAGCCTGCGACTTCATGGCCGCAGTCGACAATCAGTTCCGCTACTGTCTGTGCGAACTCACGGGATCCGTAAACCAGTACCTGCATGCTGTTCCCTTTCCTTCACATAACGTCCTCGCCCGGCCATGCTGGTCAGCGTAACGCACTAGCGATAAATGTCCTTGACGATGTAGGTCGGGCGGTTCTGCACCTGCTTGAATACCTTCCCAATGTAGATGCCAATGATTCCCAGTCCTGTGGTCAGGATGCCCAGGCTCAGCGTCATGACTGCCATCATTGACGTGAAGCCGATCATGGCGTCGTTAAAGACGATTTTCCGAAAAAACAGATAGAACAGGTATCCAAAGCTGACTGCTGTGATGCACATACCGATGTTGAACATCCATATCAGAGGCATTGCAGAAAAGGAACTGATGGCGTTCACCATCAGATGCAGCCGCCTGAGAAAGGTATAACTGCTTTTCCCCTCCCGCTGTCTCTTCTTGACGGGCATGCCTATCTGGTCGAAACCAACCCAGCTCATCATCCCGGCCATGAACAGATTGTGATCTCCCAACTGCATCAACGCGTCGACATAGCGTCTCGTCATCAGTCGCTCGGTAGCGATGTTTTCCGGAATCTTGATATCACTGAGTGAATTGAAAGCCTTGTAGAAGAAGCCCCCGCTGGCCCGCTCGAACATGCCGCCCTTACGCATTTCCTGGTAGCCGTAGACCATATCACAGCCGGTTTGCTCCATTCTTTCCTTGAATTCCCGTAGCACCAGGGGCGACACTTCGAGGTCGCAATCGATCAGCAGGATGTGTTCCCCGCGCGCGTGCCGCAAGCCTGCCTGCATCGCGTAGTGATGTCCGAAATTACGAGATAAATCAACGACAACGATTTCCGGAATGTCATGCTTCCTTGAAAGGGCATAAGCCAGCGAGTCGTCCGGCGACCCATCATTCACGAGAACAATTTCAAATTCCGTGCAGCCTATGTCGCGGACTGATTGAAGGCATTGTTCAAGAAACTGGTCAAGAAATTGCCGTGACCGATACATCGTGCTGACAATGCTCAGCGCTGGCTTGTTTGATCCAGTGGAATACATTTCCATTAATTAATGCCAAAAAGCTAATCGGGAGGAGTGATGAAGGAAATTATTGAAATGAGGAAAAAGTGGTCATTCACTGTAATCATTTGTGCAACATTTAGCAATTCCAAACTGACAATTATCAATAATAAAGAAGCAACAAAGTCATTGTTTTTCTGCGAAAATGCGGTCCACCATGCCAATTGAAAACTTCTTTCGGAGAGGGAAAACGCTAAACCATGGCTCGGGACCGACTTGATATTGGCACTGGCGGCGATCAGGAGCCGGAGTCATGGTGTTTTAAGAGCCGTTACGGCCCTGTCTTCGACGGTATTTTCAACTCTGAAACAGATCCATCGCGCATTTCTGCCAACGTTAATGATGCCCCACGTCGTTTGAACTATGCCGGGACGCGCACCGAATTTTGTGAATGCCCTGAGAAATCAAACACTTGCTGATAAGTCCCTTGAAAGCGTACACGAATTGGGTGTGCCAGAAAGCTTCGGAAAAGAACCTTGAGGTTCCGCCAAAGTAAATGATGAACCCTGCCGCCGTTTTTCAATTAACAGCGAATGCGGTAAGGGCCCGAACGTCCTGGGATTTTGACCGAAGGACGATGCTGCCGGATACCGTTTCATTCCCATGGCAAGATGCCGCAGCACTGAAAGTCATGTCGACCCGATCAGGCATTGCTATTTTTAAAACGGGTGCATTAAAAATGCAACGATTGAGTGATATGCTTTCGTCCCAGTCATCATCTTGTTTAATCAGCTGAAACAGCGGCCGGGGGATTAAGTGAAAACTAGCCCAGAAGTGCGACCGGGGAATGCGGACTGGCGAAAATTTGATTTCCTGTTCAATTCCTGTATTTTTCTTATCGTTCTATCCGCGATTTCCTATTCTTTGTGGCTAACAAACAAGGGAATTGATTTCTCGGATGAAGGATTTTATCTCGCTTCCATTTCAGATCCCCGGGCTTACATCGCCTCGTCATCTCAGTTCGGTTATTTTTACAACCCCATATTCCGTCTGCTCGGTGGGAATGTTGCCTGGCTAAGAGCGTTTAATATAATAAGTACTTATATCCTTTCCTTTTTGTTCGTTGCTTTACTGTTTCATTGTTTCTTCGACCTGCGCGCCTACGGCCGCAAGTCAGTATGTGCAATGACTGCATCGCTGTCGGCTTCCTCCTTGCTCATCGTTTCCTTCCATGGCAAATGGATTTCTTCTCCCAGTTATAACAGCATGGCATTGGGAAGCTTGCTGATCATCGCGTCTGGCGTCGTCCTGTGCCTCCGGGAAGAACGCCGGTTCTCTCTGGCAGGGTGGTTGGCCATTTCTGCAGGCGGTAGCCTGTTGTTTCTGGCAAAGTTCTCTTCAGCAGTTATTTTGGCTCCGATAATACTTTTTCTATTGCTTGTCACCAGAAAAACCGGACCGTATGGCATCGCTGTCATGCTATCGACGGCGCTTGCTTTAATCGGGATGGCGGCAGTATGGATAGATGGCTCGATTTTTAACTTTGCCGACAGAATCGCCTTGAGCTTGAAATTGGCATCGCTTCAAAACAGCGGATATAGCCCGACTGAGACCCTATCCAGGCTGGTTTCCTTCCCAAAAAGTTCATATCTCAAAATCGTTATCAGCGGTGCTGTTTTCTTGCTTTTTCTGGCATGGGTAAGGGATTTGAAAAAACACCCTGTTTTCTTTTCATTATTGTTTGGCGTCATGTTGATTTTGGCTATTTTCCTGGAAATTTCATTGCTCGGGAAAGATTATAAGGGCGCATATGTTCAGGCTATGCTTCTGGTGTCGCTATTCTTTGGCGCCGTGCTTCTAGCTGCCGGCAATCGATACCAGCTGGTGTCCGAAATCGGCCGAAATCGTTTGCTCCTCGCCGTTTTCCTTCTTCTTCTGCCTCACATATATGCTTTCGGCACGAATAATGATTATTTTTTTCAAGCCAGTTCTGCCGGAATTTTCTGGGTTTTGTCAGGCCTCCTTTTTATATCGCCGTTATTAAAAGACAGGGTAATCGGGCGGATGTTCCTGTTCCCCTACATTGTCGCAACGGGTGCTTATTCATTATTTCTGCTTGTAATGGCCGCGGAACATCCCTATCGCCAGGCCCTTGCATTAAGAGCAGCTACCAGTCCAATTCAGATCGGGACCAGTCAGTCGGTTCTTTTCTTTAATACGTTCCAGAACGTCTTTTTGAAGAAAATGAAGTCTGCCTTGCAGACGGCGATGTTGCCGCCGGGTCAAGCTGTCATCGACCTGACGGGCACCTCGCCCGGTACATTGTTTTCCATAGGCGCGAAAGGCTTGGGTCTTGCCTGGTTCGTGGGCGGCTACCCGGGAAGCAAATCGGTGATGGAAGAAGCGCTCAGACATGTCCCGTGCACACAATTAGCAAATGCATGGATACTCGAGGATCTCGAAGGAAGAACCAAAATAGATGCGTCCGTATTAAGCGGATTTGGTGTCAACCTTGAAGCAGATTACGCATTGGTGGCGAAGTGGGAGGTGCCATTCGGCGCGCGCGATCGGGATCAGACTGTTGAAAAATTGTATAAGCCGGTGGGCAGCGTTGAAACGGCAATAAAGAATTGCGAAGATTTAAGGCTTTCTCATCAGTCCAGGACTGCAGTTTCCGGCCCATAGTTAACCTGCTGCTAAACGGTAAATACCCCCGCCCCCTGGTGAGCCGCGAACTTGTCAGACGGATCAACTCTTGAATGTGATGGCAACCGCCGATGCCGGCCATCGTGATGTCGCATCCGCTATCCGGAGCGTGGCACAGGGAAGCAGACACCGGGAAGGCCGAGACGCCGGAAAAACCACGCCCATACAAGCTTTGTGCGCTGGCCGTGAGTTCGGCGAAGCGCATGGTTGCAATGCCGGGCGTGCCGACGCTGGCCGAGACCAGCTTCGAGGAGTTCGAGGTGCTGGAATGAAACGACATCTTCGTGCCCACGGGCGCAATCGCATCCGGGTCGGTCGATGCAAAAGCCGGTGAACAATGCCATCCACCGCGGCCTGCCGATGGTTTTGACCGAATCCTCGTCACGGCCGCGTAAGCCGGCCGGCCGTGCATGCCGGCCCGTACAATCGGCAGGCCGCGCCGCAGGCATTGACGGTCGATGTGCAGCAGTTCACATCGCACGCCTGGCGTGACTGGCGTGGCTGCGCTCGACTGACGCGCTTACCAACATACTGAACGGGAACCACTCAATGCATTCCAGCCTTCGTCTACTTCCTCTCTGTATCGGCATCTCGGCCGCGCCCCTCGCGATGTCCGCCGAGGCCGCTCCGCCGCTTGCGCCGGCCATCAATGCGCCGATGAGCCAGCTTGCAAAGCAAGCTGCGGTCAGGCAGGCACTCGACTTCATCGAACAGAACGAGTCGAAAACAGTGGCCAACACCAAGGCCATCAATGCGATTCCCGCGCCGACCTTTGAAGAGGGCAAGCGCGCCGCCGACTTCGCTGCACGCCTGAAGGCCCTGGGCCTGGAGCAGGTGCATATCGACGAAGCGGGCAATGTGATGGGAACCTTGAAAGGCAGCGGCAGCGGCCCGACCGTGATGCTGGCGGCCCACCTCGATACGGTCTATCCGATGGCCACCGATCTCACGCTGTCGGAGAAGGACGGACGGTTGTACGCACCTGGCATCGCCGACAACGCCCGCTCGCTGGCGGCGATCCTGACCATCGCCGAGGCGATGAAGGCGGCAAATATCCAGCCGGAAGGCGACATCATCTTTTGCGGCAACGTCGGCGAAGAGGGGCTGGGCGACCTGAAGGGCGTCAAGCATCTCTTTGCCCAGCACAAGGAGATCAAGGCCTTCGTCGGCCTGGAGCCCACCCTGGGCGGGGACGAGGGCGAGCCAGTGACTTACCTGGCAACCGGCAGCCGGCGCTACAAGTTCAATTTCAAGGGACCCGGCGGCCACAGCTACGAAGCCTTCGGCCTGCCTTCGGCGATCCATGCGCTGGGGAGGGCAGTCGCCCATATCGACGAGCTGCGCGTTCCCGCCGATCCGAAGGTCACGTTCAATGTGGGCGTGATCGAAGGCGGCCAGTCGGTCAACACCATCTCGGGCGCGGCGTCGATGCTGGTCGATATGCGTTCGGAAGACAAGGCAGCGCTGCAGACGATCGAAAAGCAGATCCTGGCCGCCGTGCAGCAGGGCGCGGATGAAACCAACAAGCGCTGGAACAGCAACGCAATCAAGGTGGAACCCGTGCTGA
>Ga0308161_1002958_pt1 | contig 17239 bp, 14 predicted proteins | sample PhyFR2_FD_201034 | JGI IMG/M metagenome (GOLD analysis project Ga0308161, IMG submission 201034) | Phyllosphere microbial communities from UC Gill Tract Community Farm, Albany, California, United States - DLSLF.R2 | ecosystem: Host-associated > Plants > Phyllosphere > Unclassified | place: USA...
GTCCGGCCACGTGCCGGTCATGGTCACCGAGAACGGCATCGCCACCGCCGACGACACCCGCCGGATCGCCTACACGCAGGGCGCGCTCGAGGGCATCCACCGCTGCATCGAGGACGGCATCGACGTCTTCGGCTACCAGCACTGGTCACTGCTCGACAACTACGAGTGGGCGTCCGGTTTCCGGCCGACGTTCGGGCTCGTCGCGTGGGACCGCGAGACGTTCGAGCGCACGCCGAAGCCGTCGGCGCACTGGTACGGCTCGGTCGCGCGGGCGAACGCCCTGACCGTCTGACGGGAGGCTCGCCCCACCGCCGGCAGCACGGTCACGTCGTCGACGTGGCCGTCTCGTCGTCCTGTGCCTGTGCCTGTGCCTGGTCGTGGTCCTGGCCTGGGTCGTCGTCGTGCGCGTCGTGCGGCCCGGTCAGGAGGGTCGCGACGCGGACGGACTCCCGCTCGCGTGCGAGGTCCAGCGCCGTCCGACCTTCCGCGTCCGGCAGGTCGACCCGGGCGCCGCGGGCCAGGAGCACCTCGGCGGCCACCGGTCGGTCGAACCACGCGGCGGCGTGCAACGGCGCGAAGCCCCACCGCGCATCGATCTCGTCGACCTCGGCGGGCTCCCCGACGAAGCCGTCGAGCGCCATCGTCAGGCCGCCGACGTCGCCGTGCGCCGCAGCGCGGACCGCGGGCGACGCCCAGTCGGCCCAGCCGTCCGCCAGCGGGCCGTGCCAGCCGTGGGCGCGCCGTGCCTCCAGGTCGCCCCAGGTGGTCTCGTCGACGCTGCGGAGCTCGACCGCGACGTCCTGGAAGACGACCGCGACCTCGCCCGTGGGGGAGACGAGCAGGCGCAGCTCCCACCCGTCCTGACCGACGTGCGCCAGCTCTCCGCGGAGGACGTGCACGTCACCGGCCAGCAGGTCGAGCGCGTCGGTGTCCGCGGGGTCGAGCGTCGCGCCACCGAACCGCAGCGTCACCCGGGCGTGGTTCCAGCGTCGCCACAGTCCCTCGGGGGTGTCGAGGACCTCGTCGTTCCGGACGACGACGACCACCCGCAGGGTCCCACCGTCGACGTCCCAGGACTCGAAGCGAGCCTCGTCCCACCGCACCGAGGCGAGGGCGGCGACGGTCGGTGGGGCGTCGAGCACCAGTCGGCTGAGGTGTTCACGGTGCCCGTCGACATCCTCGAGCGACACGAACCCCACACTCGGCCAGTTCACGTGACTCCAGCGCACGGGCCGACTGTACTCGGTCGGCGCTCGGCCGACGGCCCGCCGATGCCTGCTCGAGCCCACTTCGCGACATCGGTCAAATAGCACTTGATATTTATATGTGACAGACGATATCGTGTACTCGCGGAACTTCCGCCTTGATGCTTGCGGGACTTCCGCACTGATGAAGGGGCACATCGCATGACCTTGACCCGAACACCACCACCCGTCGCGTTCGTCGCGCCGACCGCCTCGGTGGCGAACAGCGCCGTCCTGTCAGCCGGAGTCCGCGTGTGGGACAACTCGCACGTCGAGTCCGATGCCGCAGTGGGGGCGGACACCCTCATCGGACGGGGTGTCACCGTTGGCGCCGGTGTGCGCGTCGGTGCCCGCTGCAAGATCCAGAACGCCGCCCTGGTGTACGGACCGGCGGTACTCGGAGACGGGGTCTTCGTCGGTCCGGGTGCCGTCGTCACGAACGACAACGTCCCCCGCGCAGTGAACCCGGACGGGACGGTGAAGGACGCCGACGACTGGCAGGCGTCTGCGGTCGTCGTCGAGCAGGGCGCCTCCCTCGGGGCCGGAGTCGTCTGCGTTTCACCGGTGCACATCGGGCGTTGGGCGATGGTCGCCGCGGGCGCGGTGGTCGTCGACAACGTTCCGGACCACGCCCTCGTGGCCGGTGTACCTGCTCGTCGCATCGGCTGGGTCGGCCGAACAGGACGGCGCCTCGTGCGGGTCGACGACACGACACTCGCCTGTCCGGCCACCCACGAGCGGTTTGCGCTCGAGGCTGACCAGATCCGAGAGATCCGATGACCGGCACACCGGAAGAACTCGAGTTCATCCCGCCGGCGAAGCCGCTCATCGGGATCGACGAACGCCGTGCGGTCGATGCTGTCCTGGCGTCCGGGGGACTTGCTCAGGGGCCCGAGGTCGCAGCGTTCGAGCAGGAGTTCAGCGAAGCGCTCGTCGAGTCACGTCCTGTCACCGCTGTGAACAGTGGGACCGCCGCGCTGCACCTCGCCCTCGTCGCGCTCGGCGTCGGTGACGGCGACGAGGTCATCGTCCCGTCGTTCACGTTCGCCGCGACCGCGAACGCCGTCCGGCTCGCCGGGGCGGAACCCGTCTTCGTCGACATCGACGCCGAGACGTTCTGCGTCGACCCTGCGTCGGTGCGCTCCGCGATCACCGATCGGACGCGCGCGATCATGCCGGTGCACCTCTACGGCCACCCTGCTGACATGACGGCGATCGGCGCTATCGCAGGCGAGCGAGACCTCCTGGTGATCGAGGACGCGGCACAGGCGCACGGCGCGCGGTGGGACGGTCACCGGGTCGGGAGCCGGTCGGACGCAGCGGCCTTCAGCCTCTACCCGACGAAGAACATGACGGCTGGTGAAGGCGGGATGGTCTCGACCGGCACGGCCGCGACCGCTCGCGCCGTCCGACTCCTCCGGAACCAGGGCATGGAGCGGCGCTACGAGAACGAGGTCGTCGGTTTCAACGCACGAATGTCCGACATCCACGCGGCGATCGGCCGGGTGCAGCTCGCGAAACTCCCACAGTGGACCGCACAGCGACAGGCCAACGCGGCCTACCTCACCCGAGAGCTCCGTGGCGTCGTGACCCCGCGCGTCAGGATCGGAGCGGAACACGTCTTCCACCAGTACGTCGTTCGCGTGCCGGACGACCGGGACGGTTTTGCCGAAGCTCTGCGTTCGGAATTCGAGATCGGCACCGGCGTCTACTACCCGACGCCCGTGCACCGGCTGCCGTCCTTCGGGCTCGAACGCGACCTGCCTGAGACCGAGCGTGCCGCGGTCGAGGTCCTCGCCCTTCCGGTCTACCCGACGCTCACGCTGCGCCAGCTCGACCGTGTCGTCACGGCGGTCAACAAGCTGGCGGAGGCCGGACGATGACCGCCCCGCTCCGTGCCGGTGTCATCGGACTCGGCATGATGGGCCGTCACCACGCCAGGGTCCTCCGTGGCCTCGACGGCGTGGAACTCGTCGCGGTCGCAGACGCTGCAGGAGACCGCATGTCCGCGGCGCAGGGTGTTCCGGTCGTCGGTTCCGTCGACGAACTCCTGGAATTCGGCATCGACATGGCCGTCATCGCCACGCCGACCGCGACCCACGAGGAACTCGGCCTTCGATTGGCGGCCGCGGGTGTGCACGCGCTCATCGAGAAGCCCGTCGCAGTCGACGCCACGGCCGCAGCACGACTCGTCGATGCGTTCGAGGCTGCCGGGCTCGTCGGAGCGGTCGGGCACATCGAGCGGTACAACGCGGCGCTGCAGGCCCTCCGGAGCCGTCTCGACGTCGGCGAACTCGGCGACGTGTTCCAGATCGCGACTCGTCGTCAGGGTCCTTTCCCGCACCGCGTCGCGGACGTGGGCGTGGTGAAGGACCTGGCGACCCACGACATCGACGCGACGAGCTGGATCGCACGCTCCGCCTACGCGAGCGTCAGCGCACAATCCTGCACTAAGAGCGGACGGCCGCACGAGGACCTCGTCTCGGTGTCCGGCCGACTCGAGGACGGGACCGTGACGTCGCACCTCGTGAACTGGTTGACCCCGTTCAAGGAGCGGGTCCTCGTCGTCACGGGCGTCCGGGGGGCCTTCGTGGCCGACATGCTCACCGCAGACCTGACTTTCCACGAGAACGGCACGGTGCAGACCGACTGGGAACAGGTGTCTGCGTTCCGCGGCGTAGCTGAGGGCGCGTCGACGCGGTTCGCGATCCCCAAGCGTGAGCCGCTCGTCCTCGAGCACGAAGCGTTCCGCGACGCCGTCCTCGGCCGTCGCGACGACATCGTGACCTTGGCAGACGGCATGCGGACCGTCGCTGTCGCCGACCAGGTCATCGCGTCCGCGCGGACCGGCAACACCGCGTACATCCGTCCCACCGCAGCCCAAGGAGCAGCAGCATGAAGGTCGTCGTCGTCGGTCTCGGCAAGATCGGCCTCCCACTGGCGGTCCAGTACGCGCGGGCCGGCGCGGACGTGGTGGGGCTGGACGTCTCCGAGCGGGTCGTCTCGATGGTCAACGCTGGGTCGGAACCCTTCCCGGGCGAAGCCGAGCTCGCCGAGGCCCTGCGTTCCGTGGTGTCCGCTGGACGACTGCGCGCGACGCTGGACGCGGCGGAGGCCGTCCCGGACGCTGACGTCGTGGTCGTGGTGGTGCCGCTCTTCGTCGCTCCTGACGGAGTCCCCGACTTCGCACTGATGGATGCCGCCACGCTGTCGGTCGGACGTCACCTGCGCGCTGCGACCCTCGTCGTCTACGAGACGACGCTGCCGGTCGGGACCACCCGCGACCGGTGGGTACCGCGGCTCGAGGCCGCTTCAGGGCTGGTCGCCGAGCGCGACTTCCACGTGGTGTTCTCGCCGGAACGGGTGCTCACCGGTCGGGTGTTCGCGGACCTGCGTCGGTACCCCAAGTTGATCGGTGCGCTCTCCCCGACCGGGGCAGCGGCAGCACGGCGGTTCTACGAGGCCGTCCTGCAGTTCGACGACCGCTCGGACCTCGCGCGTCCCAACGGTGTCTGGGACCTCGGTAGCGCCGAGGCCGCGGAGATGGCGAAGCTCGCGGAGACCACCTACCGGGACGTCAACATTGCACTCGCGAACGAGTTCGCGCAGTTCGCTGACCGTCGAGGCATCGACGTGGCATCGGTGATCGACGCGTGCAACTCCCAGCCGTACAGCCACATCCACCGTCCCGGTATCGCGGTCGGCGGACACTGCATACCGGTCTATCCGCGTCTCTACCTCTGGAACGACCCGCAGGCGACCGTGGTCCGGACCGCCCGTGAGCGGAACGCCGTCATGCCCGCCTACGCCGTCGAACTACTCGACCGCGCACACGGGGACCTCGCGGGACAGCGGGTGGTCGTGCTCGGGGCGGCGTACCGCGGCGGGGTCAAGGAGACGGCGTTCTCCGGCGTCTTCGCCACGGTCGCGGCACTCGAGGCGCGCGCAGCGGTGGTCACCGTGTCCGACCCCCTGTTCTCCGACGAGGAGCTCCAGGGGCTCGGCCTACGACCCCACACGATCGGCGAGTCGGTCGACGCCGCGATCGTCCAAGCCGATCACCTCGAGTACGCGACGATGGGTCCTGCTGAACTGCCCGGTGTCCGCACGATCATCGATGGTCGTCGGGTTCTGGACGTCCGTTCGTGGACCGGCGCCACCGTGGTGGCGATCGGGAGCGGCGCCGCCGCGCCGACTCCGTGACGGAACCGGCGCAGCTCCGGCGGCGTCAGCGTTCCCGCTTCCGGATGCCTGCGGTCGCGCTGATCCTCAGCGGGTCCCTCGTCGGGCAGGGGTTGGTCATCGCGGTGTCGCCGCTGCTCACGCGGCTGTACCGCCCCGAGGACTTCGGCGCGTTGGCAGTCGTCACTGCGATCGGATCGGTGATCGGCGCGGGTGCCACGGCAGGGACGGATCGGGCGCTGATCGTGGCCCGAGACGACCGCGCGGTCCGTGCGCTCGTCTGGATCGGCACGCTCACGGCCGCGGTCGTCGGGGCGGCCACGGCGGTGGCCGCCTGGGTGACCAGAGCGAGCTCGGCGGAACTCTTCGGGACGTCGGTGCTCACCGTGTACTGGTGGATCCTCCCGACGACGGTCGTCGCTGTCGCCGCGCAACGCATCGCGTCGTCCCTCCTTGCGCGCGCGGAACGGCACCGCGCCATCGGTGTGCGGAACGCGGTCCAGGGGATCGGACAGACCATCTGGAACGTCCTCGGTGCCACAGCGGGCCCGATCGGACTCGTCGGCGGCGTCGCGGTCGGCCGGATCGTGGCCGTCGTCGGCGTCGGCGTCGGCGTCGGACTGGCTCGTCCTCGGCGGTCGACTCGCACCGCGCTCCGAGGTGCGGTCGCGGACCACCGGCGGTTCCTCCTGCTGACGCCGTGCTCTGCCGTAGCGAACGTGCTCGGGCAGCAGGCCCCGTCGCTGCTGCTCGCCGCGTTGCACGGCGCGTCCGCTGCCGGGTTCGTCGCCCTGACCATGCGGGTGCTCGGGGCTCCGGTCGGTGTGCTCGCTGACGCCGTTGCACAGTACGCAGCCGGTGCCTTCGGGCGCCTCGTGCGGAGCGGCGACCCGGTGGCACCCCTGGTGACACGGCTCGTCAGTCGGCTGTCGATCGCTGGCGCTGCCGGGGTCGTCCTGGTCATGACAGTCGGGCCGGCCGCGTTCGAGACGCTCTTCGGCGAGCAGTGGTCCGTCTCTGGCGAGTACGCGCGGATCCTGGTGCCCGCGTTCGCCGTCCAGGTCGCCGTCTCGCCGCTGACACAGCTGCTCGCGATGGTCGGCCGACAGACCGTCCAGTTGCTCTGGGATGTCATGCGACTGGTCCTCGCCTCCGCCGCGGTCGCCGTGCCGTCGCTCCTCGGGGCACCGATGCCGATCGTGCTCGGGTCACTCGCCGGCGCAATGGTCGCTGCGTACGGCACGATGCTCGCGCTCGTGATCGGAACCGTTCGTCGACAAAGCTCTGCACACTCCACAAGCAACATGTAGAACACTTGCGGTACGGACTTTACTTTGCTTAGTGTCTCGGAATGCGTTCTCCATGTGTCCCGTTCGACGTCGTGCACGTCTCCAGCGCCCACCCTTGGACCGACAACCGGGTCCACCGCAGGGAAGCCGCGAGTGCGGCAGCTGCCGGGTACCGGACGGCGCTCGTGGCGGTCGCCGAACCTGCGGACCAGCCCGACGACGGCTGGAGTCTTCCCGAGCAGGACACCGGGGTGTACGTCCGGCGCATTCCCCGCCGGACGCGGAAGGCAAGGGTGTTCCGCTCCACGGTCCAGGCAGTCGGCTGTGCTCTGAGCAGTCGAGCGGCAGTGGTGCACCTCCACGACCCGGAGCTCGTCTGGGCCGTTCCGGTCCTCCGTGCACTCGGGCGTCGCGTCGTCTACGACGCGCACGAAGACCTGCCTGACCAGGTCCGCAGCAAGCCGTACGTGCGTCCCGCCCTCCGCGCAGCGGGTGTCGGACTGGCTCGCGTGGTGCTGACCATCGCTCGTCGAGCCGACGCCGTGATCGCCGCCACGCCCGAGATCGCCTCGCGTCTCCACCCGACGCCGACCACGGTCGTCCGGAACTTCCCGCGAGCGGTGGGGGAAGCCGTCGACGAGCCGACGAACCGTCCGCTCCGGGCGGTGTACATCGGCGCGCTGAGCACCGACCGGGGCGTCGACGTCCTGGTCGGGGCAGCGGCTGCTCCGGACCTGCCCGACGGTTGGGTCGTCACGACAGCCGGACGCGCTGACGCCCATGCCGAACGGGTGCTCGCGGCCTCGTCGCGATCAGATCGTGGTGTCGAGCACCGCGGCGTGCTCCACCCCGTCGACGCGGCTGAACTGCTGCGTACCGCGCGGGTCGGGCTCCTTCCGTTGCTCCCGACGCCTGCGTACTCGCGATCGATCCCGACGAAGCTCTTCGAGTACATGGCGGCTGGCCTGGCGGTCGTGGCGACGGAAATCCCCGCATGGCGGGAACTCCTGGACGGTGTCGACTGCGTGACATGGGTGCCGGCGGATGATGCTGCCGCGGTCGTTGCAGCTCTCCGTCGTTACTCGGACGATCCCGCGCTCCTGTCGCGGCACGCGGCGGCCGGTCGTCGTGCGGCACACGCACGGTTCCGGTGGGAACACGAAGAGCAACAGCTGCTCGCCGTGTACAGCGAGTTGTTCACGGCACATCCCACGTATTTGCCGAGGTAGCCGATGGTCCCGGTGAGTCGGCGTGCAGCGCTGCTGTCCGGCATCAGCCTTGCGACGGCCAGCCTGACGCGAACGGCCAGCGAGCCGACGTCTGCGGAACACACCGATCACGAAGCCGACGACCTACAACAGGTCCTCGATCAAGTACCGCCGGGTGGCGTCGTCACCGTGACGCGGGGCTGGGACGTGGACCAGTCGATCGTCGTCCGGAAGCCGATCGTCCTCCGTTTCCTCGGTGGGTCCTTGTCGACCGCACGTGACATCGATCTCATCCGGATCGACAGCTCCGATGTCGCGCTGGTGGGTGCTCGCCTCCGTGGTGCGGGCGCGGAGCACCGCGGGCTGGGCCGCGGCATCCGCGTCGCCGGGACCTGGGCCCATCCACTCCGCGCTGTCCACATCATCGAGGCGGACATCCGGGACATGTCACACGACGGCATCCTGCTCGAGCACTGTCAGTCCTTCTCCGTGTCGGACTGCGTCATCGAGCAGAGCGGCTACGCAGGGGTGCTCCTGTTCTCGTGTTCGGACGGAGAGGTCGTCCGGAACAGGGTCGCTGAGGTCCTGCAGCCCACGGGGTACGTCAACTCCTACGGCATCCAAGCCGTGCGCGCGACGGCGACCGGCCTGGACGTGGCTCCTCGGTCGTCTCGGATCCTCATCGCTGACAACGAGGTGTCCGGTGTTGCGCGGTGGGAGGGGATCGACACGCACGGTGGATCATCGATCGTCATCGCGCGGAACCGGATCACCGACTGTCGAGTGGGCGTCGCCCTCGTGCCCTCGAAGGACGAAGACGACGCCACACGCACGAAGTACGCCCCCGTCGACGTGCACGTCGTCGGCAACCAGATCGCTCGTGCATCGACCGGGCCAGGTTCGGGGATCGTCGTACGCGGTGCGGGTGAGGCGGTCGGGGCCGACGTCGAACGTGCCACGGGCGTCATCTCCGGCAACAGCATCGACGGTTACGGGGACGGCGAGCGAGACGGCGCCATCCTTGCCTACCTGACTCGCGGTCTCGTGATCGCACACAACGACTGCTCAGCCTCAGTCCGCCGAGGGGTCAGCCTGTACCACTCCAACGAGGGCATCGTCGTTCATGCCAACACGATCTCGACGGTCGCGGACACCGTCAGCACGACCTCGGTAGCGGTCGATGTGCGCTCGATCGCGAACAGCGGCCAGGTGTCCGCGAACCGGTACGTTCCGTCTGATTCGCCGGCTGAACGGGTCTACGGGTTGCAGTGCCGCCCGATGCCCAACAGTCTGCTCTCGGTGGCCAACGACTGGTCGATGACGACATCAGCGGTCGAGGCCGGCGCGGGTGTCCTGCGGTTCCAAGACGGCTGAGGGCGTCCCGACACCAACGGCCGTTCTGGAGAGGGCGGCGTGCGGCGACCCTCGGGGGCCCATCCGGTGCGCGGCGCGAGCGCGAGCAACAGCGTTCCGATCAGGAGGCCGTGCGAGAGCATGGCGGTGAAGATCGAGGTGTTGGACAGCATGATGCTCGGCATGACGACCGCCATCGCTGCGACCCGCATCGGCAGGCCCTTCGCGGCGCGGTCGAGAAATCGTGTCCACACCAGCAGCGCGGTGGCCGCGACAGCGATACCGCCCCACCCGAAGTTCGCGAAGCCGTCTGCGAAGAGGTTCGCGTTGGCGTACCCGGCTGACCCGGGCACAAGGAAGTCCGAGATCCGCTTCGGTGGCGGGAGGTCGTACGGGTAGTCGACCCACCAGCGAAGGAACGAGTAGCCGTACCCAGCCGTCGGTTGCTCGGAGAAGAACTGGACGTACACCGACGACAGCAGCCCCGGCGTGAGCATGAAGCGACGCGTGAACACGGACGTCCAGGTGATGCTCCCCTGCAGCTCGTCCGCGATCGCGGAGACGACCATGATCGTCAGCGGCGCGAGCAAGACCCACCCAGCGCGGGGAGCTGATCCTCGGCGGAAGAGCAGCGCCATGCCGAGGACGGCGACGAACGAGAAGAGCACGGCCTTGAACCCCGTGCTCGAGTAGAGCAGGAACTGACCGCCGAAGGCCAGCGCCACCAGGGAGGGCCTCCGCTGGAACAGCCCGCGTGCCAGCAGGAGCGGGTTGACGACGTACGCTTGGCCGGTCAGCAGGTACCCGAGCGCGCCCCCGGTGCCGACCTCGGACGCGTAGTCGGCGCGGACGTCGTAGATGTCGTCGAGTGCGACGAACCGGAGGTGCACGCCGACGGTCGCTGCCATCAGCCCGTACGTCGTCAGGCTGTACGCGCCGCAGACCACCCACGTGGCGGTCGCTCGGTCGATCCGGAACCGAACCAGCCTGAACTCGTCCGCGCCACCGTTCCCCTCCATCGGTGCGGCCTGCCCTCGGGGAGTGATCGCAGCGACGACTCCGAACGCTGCGCCGACGACGGTGGTCAGTGCGAGAGCGGTCATCGTGTCGAGGTGCCCGGTGGAGACGCTCATCAGCATCGTGGGCACGACGCAGACGATGAAGATCGTCCAGAGGGCCACGTGTGAGGGGCGTCGGAGTCGGCGGGGGAGCGTCAGCGCGGTCACCGTCGTCAGCCCGATCGCGGTGGCCGTCGCCGGCCACGGGGTCGGCGTGTACCCGTACCCGAGGTACCCGAAGAGCGGGGCGACGAGCTCTTCCGAGATCCAGTTCATGGTCAGGGCGAGCGCAGCGACGACGACGAGCGTGCCGCCCACCGTGGCCACGCACCGTCGGAGCCCACGCGCTTCTGCTGCCGTGGCCGTCATCCGGCGTCGCCCGCGGGGGCGGAAGAACGGACGTCGGGCAGCAGCTCGTCGTACATCTCCACCAAACGTGCCGCTTCCGGAGCCCAGGAGAAGCGCTGTGCGGCACGACGTGCTTCTGCGCTGTGACGTGCGAGCAGCGCCGGGTCGTCCGCGTACCGGCTGATGGCTCGGGCCATCGCCGCCGGGTCGTCGGCCGGGACGAAGGTCACGCACTCGATCCCGTCCAGGAGGTGGCCCCACAACGGCATGTCCGTCGCGATCACTGCGAGACCAGCAGCCAGGTACTCGAAGAGCTTCGTGGGGAAGATCTGGTCGGTGACGGGCGTCCGCCGGAACGGAACGACTCCGACCCGGGCGTGCAGGAGGAGGTCCCTCGCCTCCATCGGCCCCACGACACCGGCGTGGTGCGCACGACCGGTCTCCTGGGCTGCCCGGAGTCGTTCGGTCGAGGTGGCGCGGTCGATCGAACCGACCATCTCCAGGCGCCAACCGGCCGGGAAGTGTGGTTCCGAGACGGTGCGGGCGAGTACGTCGATCCCGCGGTCGTGACTCAGCACACCGACGTGGGCGACGACTGCGGGACGGTCCAGTACCGGCAGCTGCTGGTCGTCTTCCGGTCGCGCGAGGGGGAAGTTGTGGATCGCGACGCGTCGCGACACCGGGAACCGTCGGCCCGTCCACTCCGTCGCGGTCACCACACGGTGCGCGGTGCCCGCCAACCTGAGCAGCCCGTGCGAGATGAATGCGAAGACAGCACGCTGACGAGGGCTCAGGTAGTCCTTGCCCCACACCTGGTCGGGAAGGTCCTCGTGTGCGTCGTAGACGACGGTCCGCCCGGCGAGCCGGAGGACCGGAATGGTCCAGATGAGCTCCGGATCGTGCAGGTGCACCAGCGGTGCGCGGGACCGGAGAGCCAGCACCAGCGCCTGTGTCGTCGAGAGGATCATGCGACGCAGGCGGTGCCGGGACGGGATCCGGACCACGTCCACACCCGTCTCCGGTGCCGCGAGGGGGCTGTCGACGGCGATCAACCGCACGCGGTAGCCGGCAGCTGCGGCGGCTGCGGCTTCCCGGAGGTGGACGCGGTTGTCGACCCACGGGTGTGCGCTCGAAACGTGGACGATGTGGGGGGTCATGGTCGGTTTCCTCCGGCGTGGTCGTCGGCGTCGTGCTGGGGCTGGGCAGTCACCGCGTCGAGGACGCCGGCGACGGTCGCAGCGAGGACGCAGTAGTCGTGCTCGCGGCGGACGTACTCACGGCCCCGGTCGCCCATCTCGGCACGTGTTCCGGGGGACATGGCGGCGAGTTCGAGGATGCCGTCCGCCAGGGCCGTCGGGTCGTCGGGCCGCACGTGGATGCCGCTCCGGGAGGCCCGGACGGGTTCGAGGGGAACTGGAGCGCCGACGAGCAACGGGCGGCCGAGCAGCATGTACTCGAACTGCTTGTTCATGGAGACCCCGTGGGTGTAGAGGTCCAGGTCGTGCATGTTGACGACGAGGCAACCGGCCTGGCGACCGATCCGGCGGGCCTCGCCCTGCGGCACCCGTCCGTCCCAGTGGATCGCCGGGGCGGACGGGAGGCGCGCAGCGCGTTCCCGGAGACGGGTCACGTCCGACCCGTCCCCGACCAGACGGAGTGCGATCGGAGGTCGCCCATCTGCCTGTGCTCGTCGCCAGGCGAGGTCGAAGCCGTCGATGACTGCTTCGAGGGCGTTCGCCGGCCCCATCGAGCCGATGTACGTGACCGTGAACGGGCGTCCGTGCTCGTCGGAGTCCGAGGGGGCGGCTGTCTCGCAGGTCGCCGATTCGGTCAGGTCCACGCCGTTCGGGATCCACGTGAAGTCAACGTCGTGTCCGCGCGCCTCGTAGTATCGACCGACGCCCTCGAGAGGCGAGATGATGTGCTTCGCTCGCCCGACGGTTCGTCGTTCGACCGAGCGCAGGAGTCGTATCACCGGGTGCCGTTCGGTCATGCCGGCGAGTCCGAGCGCAGACTCCGGCCAGAGGTCCCGGGGTTCGAAGACGAACGGGACTCCGTACCGTTGGGCCAGGGCGGAACCGGCCCACGCCGCGAACGGGTGGAACGAGCCTCCGAGCACCACATCCGGACGGGGGAGGCCGCGGAGCATCCCGGGGGTGAGTGCCAGAGCGGTGAACGCGACCATGTCGGCGACTCGGCGAGCGGTTCGCGCCGGACCGCTGCCCTGGTGGTCGACGCCGCGGAGCCAGCAGAACTCGTACCCGTCGCCGGCCCAGCGTTCGCGGAGCCGGACGCCGCCGCGCAGGTGCGATCGACCTGTCGGGTGGTCTGTGCCGGCGGTGATGACGACCGTCCGCCACCCCAGCCGTGCGAGGCCTGCAGCCAGGTGCTGGTGGCGCGTCGCCCTTCCGTCACGTTCCGCGTGGTGCGCGTAGTGGTTGACGATCCAGAGCGTCTTCATCGATTCGGTTCTCTCTCGAGTGTGGTGCCCTGGAAGATGTCGGAACTGACGTGGCCAGGAGTGTTGATCCCCTCGCGGCGGAGGACGACGCCGATCGTGCGCACGAGGATCGCCGCGTCGAGTCGGAGCGACAGCCGATCGACGTACTCGACGTCGGATCGGAGACGATCGGGCCATGGCAGCGCGTTGCGGCCGCGGACCTGGGCCAGGCCGGTGAGCCCGGGACGGACCTCGTGACGCCGAGACTCCTCCGGGGTGTAGAGGTCGAGGTAGCGGCACAGGCTGGGTCGAGGCCCCACGAAGCTCATGTCACCGCGGAGGATGTTCCACAGGCTCGGGAGCTCGTCGAGGCTGCTCGCCCGCAGTGCGGCGCCGAAGCGGGTCAGGCGCTGGGCATCCGTCTCGATACCGCGAGCGGTGTCCACGGGCAGCATCGAGCGGAACTTCAGGATGGTGAAGGCCTTGCCGTCGAGCCCCGGGCGCTCCTGGCGGAACAGGACCGGACGGCCCAGGCGGAGGGCCACGAGCGCTGCGACGGCCAGGAGCACCGGGCTGAGGCCGACGAGGCAGAGTACGGCGCCGAACACGTCGAGCAGCCGCTTGATCCGCGGCGTGCGGATCCGGCGTGACGACCCACCCACACCGTCGTGATGACCGTCTCGGAACGTCACTGCGCGTCCTCCCGCGACGAGTAGGCCGAGCGGTAGGCGTCCCGCAGACGGCTCTGTCGGACCTTGGTCAAGATGATGCCGTCCGGGCGTCGGCCGACCCGTGCGAGCGCGTCGGCGGTCGCACGGACGTCCGACTGCTTCGTCTGACCAGCGGCGACGATCACGAGCGTCGTGTCCACGATCCTGCTCACGAGCGTGGCGTCGGTCACCGCGAGGACCGGAGGGGTGTCGATGAGGACCACGTCGTAGAACGACTTCACCTGCTCGACGACGCGCTGCATCGCTTCCGATGCGACGAGTTCGCTGGGGTTCGGGGGGATCGTCCCGGCGGGCAGGACGGCCAGCCGTTCGACGCCCCAGTCCTGCACCACGTCGTCGAGTTCCGCGCGTGCGACGAGGACGTCGGTGAGGCCTGCAGCGTCCTCCATGCCGAGCATCGTGCCGACCTTCGGGCGCCGGAGGTCGGCGTCGATGATGAGCGTCCTGAGTCCGCTCTTGCTCAACGCGATACCGAGGTTGACCGTCGTCGTGGTCTTGCCTTCCGCGGGCCGGGCGCTGGTTACGGCGATGGCCCGCCCCGCGGCCGAGCCGGAACCGAGGAACTGGATGTTCGTGCGGAGACTCCGGTACGTCTCGGCACGGTCGCTGTTCACGTCGTCACGATGGATGAGCGGTCGGGTCGTAGCGGCGGGGTCCAGAGCGATCTCACCGACCAGCGGGCTCTCGATCCGGAGGTCCTCAGGACGGCGGACACGCGTGTCCAGCGAGGCGGAGAGCATGGCCAGAGCCGCCCCGACCGCCAGGCCGACGATTCCGCCAGCCACTGTGTTCGCGGACATCCGGGGAGACTCGGGCGCGGTCGGCTCGGTTGCGGGGGTGACTTCCTCGAGACGCACCGAGGCCTGGCCCGCGGACGTCTCCGGCTCGATCTCCGAGACGACCGTCGCGAGGGTGGCGCCGACGCGCTCGGCGATGCGCGCCGCGAGGGCCGGGTCCTGGTCGTCGACGGTGATCGAGATGATGACCGTGCCGGTCCCACCGTTTGCCCGCACGTGCTGGCCGAGACTGGCGGCGGTCGTGTCGAGATCGAGCTCGCGGATCACCGGGGCGAGGACGCGCGGCGAGGACGCGAGCTCGACGTACGACTTGATCTTCTGCTGGGCCGCCGTCGACCCCTGGGCGATCTCGCCCGCGGAGGTCTCGGTCTGGCCCGCGACCGACACGTAGTAGGACGTCGATGCTTCGAAGGTCGGTGGTGTGATCCACGTCAGCCCGGCCGCTGTGCCGGTGCCGATGACGAGCGAGCCAGCGACCAGCCACCAGCGGGAGGCGAGTGCGCGAGCGATGATGAACGGATTCACGGGACCTCCGATTGTTTGGTGCTCACATACTAATACATTGCACCTGAAATGCCAAACGCGTTCGAGGTGGAAGCTCTCGAACGCATTCGGGCAGGTTCTGTCGAGTGGTGTCTCAGGCGGGCGTCACCGTGTTGCCCTGACCCTGGTCTTCGACCGCGGGTTCGGAGCCGGTCCACCGGACCGTGTTGTCGTCGCCGGTGATGACCACGCGTTCTGCGTCGGAGACGTCGATGGTGGTTTTGCTCGCCTCGACGGTGATGACCTTGATGCCGTCGAGCTGGTACGAGCGCTCGGAGCTGATCAGGTTCGCGGCGTCACAGTCCTTCGCAGTGATGGGCTCGTCATCACCGTCCTCGTCCCAGAGCTGGACGGCGCCGTCGATGCACTCGTTGTAGACGGTGTCGACGATGGACGCCGTCGGGGACGGCGTCGGGGTCTTCTGGTCTCCGCCGGAGCAGGCCGTCGCGCCCAGTGCGAGTGCGACGGCGACGGTGGCGGTGGCGAGTGTGCGGATCGTGCGCATTTCGGGTCCTTCGGGTCGTGTGGGAGAGGGAGGGGGGCACGGGGAAGGCCGCCCACTGCGGGGCGGCCTTCCTGGTGTGGTCGAGGGTCAGTTGGCCCGCAGCTCGAAGAGCCTGCTGGTCTCCGTCTGGCCGTTCTTGGTCACCTCGAGCTTGAACCGGAAGTTCGTCGCGGTGGACGAGACGACGCGGTCGAACTGCCACTTGCCGTCGCTACCGATGGTCAACGTGCCCGGGACGATCTGGGTCCCGGAGACGTTCAAGACGCGGTAGGTGGCGTCGGGCGTCGCGGTCCCCGAGAAGCGGTTCGACACCCCTGGGGTGACGCTCGTCTGGTCGACGGTCACCGGACGGAACGTGCTCGCCTGCAGCGAGAAGGCCTTGGTGCGGTAAACCTGGCCGCTCGGCAGGGTGACCTCGAGCTTGAAGTCGAACTTGGTCGCCGTCCGCGAGACCACTCGGGAGAACTGCCACTTGCCATCGTTCTCGATGTCGAACTCGCCCGGGACGATCTGGGTGTTCGACAAGTTCAGCACGCGGAACTTCGCGTCTGCGGGACCCGTGCCGGTGAAGGTGTTCTCCACACCCGCTTCAACCGACTTGTTCTCGACAGTGACCGGGGCTGGAGCGGCAGCTGCTTCAGCCGCGAGCGAGAAGATCGGCGACGTCACCTTCTTGCCGTCCTTCGTCTGCTCGATCTTGAAGTCCAGCTTCGTCGCGTTCGCCGACACGACTCGGTTGAACGAGAACGTGCCGTCCTCCGGGTCGGTGTTGATCGTGCCGTTGACGATCTGCGTCCCAGAGGCATTCAGGACGCGGAGGCTCGCATCCCGGGTGGCGGTGCCGGTGAACCGATTTTCGAGCCCGGGGATGACCGTCTTCGTCGTCATCTCGACCGGGTCGAATCCGGCGATGTCCGACTTCAGGGTGAAGAGATCGCTGGTCGCGGTCTCGGCGCCCTTCGTCTGGACGATCCGGAACGAGAACTCCCGAGCGTCAGCCGGGAACGACTTCGTGAAGCTCCACTGCCCACCGGTCGCGGTGATGTCGCGGCCCAGGATGTCGTTGCCCTCTGCGTCGACGAAGTGCAGGGTGGCGTCAGGCGTCGCCGTGCCCTCGAACGTGTTCGACGTCCCCGCGGTGAACTCGGTCGTGGTGACGGTGGCCGGATCGAGTGAGTTCTTGCCCGGGTTGATGGTCACCTCGGCGGTGGTGACGTTGTTGCCCTTCGAGACACCGGCGACGACGAGCTGGTACTCGCGTTCCTCCAGGTCGTTCAGCACGATGCGGTAGCCGTTGGTCGCGGTCGCCTGGCCGAGGACGACCCGGGGGTTGCCCTTCTCGTAGACGCGGATGAGCGAGTTCGTCTGGGCAGTGCCCGAGACGACGAGCGGCTGCCCGGCATCGAGCTCCGCGCCGTTCTCCGGGCTCGAGACGGCGACACCGGCGCCGTAGGGGATCGTGACGTCCTGCGGGGTCGCGTCCTCGTCGCGGATCTCCTGCGTCGCGGTGAGTTCGTAGTCACCCGCGGCGTTCGGGGCGT
>Ga0308161_1002959_pt1 | contig 17236 bp, 12 predicted proteins | sample PhyFR2_FD_201034 | JGI IMG/M metagenome (GOLD analysis project Ga0308161, IMG submission 201034) | Phyllosphere microbial communities from UC Gill Tract Community Farm, Albany, California, United States - DLSLF.R2 | ecosystem: Host-associated > Plants > Phyllosphere > Unclassified | place: USA...
CATACTCGCCACGCTCGACCGGCCCGCCGCCGACGCTGCCGTCTACTATTCCGGACCGCTCAGCACGACATGCCTGCAGGGCATGCGCCGTTGCGGCTTCGTCAATGCGGCCCAAGACCGGAGCGTGAAATGAACGCTCCCGGCCCATCCTGCTACTTGCACAAGGTCCCGGAATTCGTGGAGCAGGAACTCGCCGCAAGCTACGAGACCCTGCATTCGTCGCTGCCGTTCTTCCGGGTCTGGCGCACGCTTGGGAATGCCAGTTGCTACATCGACCGAGGCGTCGGACGGGCGCCGGATATTCTGTTGTTCCATTGCGAGCGGCATCGGCTGGTGGTGCTGAACGAAATGATCGAGATCGCCCCGGCGGTCCTGGAGCGTTTTGCGTGCTATGTGTTTGAACACTTGCCTGCAATCGAAGTGATTCGCTTCAACGCCGTACGTACTGTCCCGGCCGCCATCGGCTTTCCGGTGCAACGGCACAACGCCAAGGAAACCTGGGTAATACCGCTGCCGGCCACGCCGGACGACTACTTGGCGGCCCTGGGAAAATCGACACGCGCCAGGCTGCGTTCTCGTCTCAACGGTATTGCCAGACAATTTCCTTCTTTTACGATCAAGTATCTCGTCAATGACGACATCGACGAGGACGCGATTCGCCATCTTGCCCGGCTGAGCGAGCAGCGAATCGGCGCGCGCGGCGTGCGGCTCAGGCACGACGTCGGACGCATGATGGCGCTGGCGCGGACCTGCGGGTTTGTCACGCTGCTGCTGATCGATGGACGCGTATGCGCCGGCTCGCTGAACTACCGCGTCGGCACCTGCCTGTTCGGCGAGATCACGGCGCACGACCCGGCCTACGAGCGCCAGGGCCTGGGCACACTGTGCCTCTACCACACGATCTGCGAGAGCATACGGCGCGGCGGGCGCAAGTTCTACCTCGGCGGCGGGGTGTTCGACTTCAAGGAGCGCATGTTGGGCGAGCGGCTCGAAATGGACCAGTTGCATATCTACCGTTCGCGCCGGACCCTGCTGGCGAACCTGGACACCGTGGCTGCGACGTTCGCACGCGGCACGGTCCGTCGCTTGAAGATTCGGCTGCATGCGCGCAAGGGGACGTGGTTCGCAGATCTTGCGTTCAGGCTGTTTCACACATGCCGCAGCAGGGCAAGCGCGAAAAGGATCTAAAGAAAACGAAGGCGGCAGTGCATGGAGACGAGGAAGGCTTCGACAATGGCTGGGAATCCGGAGCGCGGCGTTGGGCGGCGCATGTTCCTCGCGCGCGGGCTGGCTGCGGGCGCGCTCGCGCTGGCGACACCGGAGCGGCAGGCCCGCGTGGCGGTGCCGGTCTGGCAGGCGCGCCACCTGGCCGCGCCGGTGCCGGGGGTGACAGTCAGCCTGGCCGATTTTTCCGGGCGACCGGGAGCGACCCGGTCGATGCTGGCCGCGGCGTTTCGACAAGGGCTTGCAGCGTTGATGGAAGCGGGAGGGGGAACGCTGCTGGTTCCGCCGGGCACCTACGACCTCGGCGTGCTCGACGGGCCAGAGGAGATCCTGCTCTGTCGCGATCTGCGCGATGTCGTGATTTCCGCCTACGGCGCCGTGTTCGTGGCGAACACGGTCAGGCCGGTCATGCCGCACATGTTTTACTTCTACAACTTCAGCAACGTGACCCTGGCCGGCGCAACCTTTGTCGACCACGGGTTCTTTCCCTGGATCGACTGGCAGGGAATGTATTGCGTGGGGATCCAGGCCGACCGGCCCAGCAGCGGCATGCGCCTGGTCGACTGCCGTGCCGAGCACGTGCTGGGCATGCTGGCATCGAATAATGACGCTGCCGGCCGTCATTTGCTGTCCGACATACATGTGCAGGGCGAGATCAGGCATGCCTATTACGGCGTAGGCGCGAACTACATTGCCGGGCGCGTCAGCGTCGATCTCGACTGCCATAACGTGCGCCGTGCCTTCATCGCCTATGCGGCCCGGCACGCCGATGTCGTCGTCAGGACCTCGGCCACGCGCGCCTGGCCTGGAAGCAATGGCTTGGTCGCGCTCGTGTGCGCGGGGACGCGGCTGGGCGATGTCGAGCATGTACGCGTGCGGATCGACGTGTCGGGCGACTGCATTCACGGCAGCTACGTGCACTTCTATCACCAGGGGCCGGAACCCGAGGGCGCGATGCGCGACATCGATGCAACCGTGAATATCCTGGGCAGGCAGTCGCTGGCGGCCATGTTCCTGTTCGACCACGACAACCATGGCGTGCAGCCGCGCACGGCACGGCAATGGGACCGGATTTGCCTGCACGGCGCACTCGCGGCCGGGAGTTCGGGCAGGATGGTCGACAATCCCTCGGCGTCGACTGCAAGCGGCACCGTATACCTGGACCGCAACCTGGCCGGGCCGGCCGGCACGGTGCCCGCCGGATTCCGCGTTGCCCTCGCACCGTCCGTCAGTGCGCCATGCGATTGCTGATCTATATTCATTCGCTCGAAAACGGCGGCGCCGAGCGCGTCGTCGCCAATCTCGCCAATTACTGGGCGTCGGTCGGGTGGCAGCTCACGATCGTGACGGTCGCGCCGCGGGCGACCGACTTCTACGGGCTCGACCCGGCTGTCGAACGTGTTTCCCTGGATCTGGCGGACGCGGGTCCGGGCCTGCTGGCGGGCACCGTACGCACGGTGCGGCGCATACTGGCCCTGCGCCGCGTGCTGCGTTCCGTGCGGCCCGAGGTCGCGCTGTCGGCCATGCACACCGCGAATGTGGTCCTGGCCGCGGCTGCACGGGGCTTGCCTGGCCTGTGCACCTTCGGGTCCGAACACAATTTCCCGCCCAAGGCGCCGATGGGCATCCTGTGGGAAACGATGCGCCGCCACGCCTACGGACGCCTTTCTGCGGTGGTGGCGCTGACACAGGAATGCGCGCACTGGCTGACGTTCCATACCGGGGCACGCAAGGTCGTCGTCATTCCGAACGCCGTCACCTGGCCGCTGCCTGCGCATCCTCCACGTGTCGATCCGCGCAGCTGCTGCGCCCCGGACCGGCACATCCTGCTGGGCGTCGGCCGCCTCAGCGCGGAGAAGAACTTCGCCGCCCTGGTCGGCGCGTTCGGCCTGCTCGCATCGCGTCACCCGCGCTGGAACCTCGTCATTCTCGGTGAAGGACCGGAGCGCGCGGCCCTGGAGGCGCAGGTGCGGGATGCCGGCCTGCAAGGCCGGGTCTTCCTGCCCGGCCGCGTCGGCAACCCGGGAGAATGGTACAGCCACGCCGCGCTGTATGGCATGAGTTCGGATTTCGAGGGCTTCCCCAACACGCTGGTGGAAGCAATGGCCTATGGCCTGCCTGCGGTGAGTTTCGACTGCGATACGGGGCCACGCGACATCATCCGGCATGGTGTTGACGGCCTGCTGGTACCGGCCGGAGAGGCAGCGCTGTTCGGCGCGGCGCTCGACCGCCTGATGGGTGACGATGACCTGCGCCAGGCGTTCGCTGCGCGGGCGACACAGGTGCGCGAGCGATTTTCAATGCCGAAGATTGCCGCCATGTGGGAGGCGCTGTTCTCCTGCCATGGTATCCAGCGCCGGCCTTACCTTGCGGTACCATAACCGCGCCGGATGAGCCTGGCCCGCCAGGTTCGACAATACGTGCGGCGAAAGCTCGCGTCGTCCAACTATTTGGCAGAGACCCATCGGGCAGAGCGCTCGCTTGGCGGGAATCCCGTTCGCCGCCCCTGACGACGAAACGACCTTTGATCAAGTCAATGGGTTACGTCGAGGCATGGTGCGACGGCATGGCCCGTCGTTGCCCCTCCCTTTTACATCATCGAATCAACGCTGAGCCGGAACAATCGAAACGTCCCGGAAGACCTAATTCGTTGATTTTCAAGCATGTCCTTAATGAATTCAATTATTACATTTCGAAAATTTTTTCCGCATAGCTATGGAACTTTTTCCGGTTGGGAATGTCTAAGTCTTCTCTTAAGGAAATTCGCCAGCACAACAAAGTGTCATTCGCAGGGATTCCCGGCGATCGAATCGTGCGTGTGGATAACATGCGGTTGAGATAACTTTATATGAAAGTGTTTCTATAGTGAAATTTTTAAATACCTTGCTTGCATCTACCTGTGTGATTCTGACAGTCTGCGTCGAGAGTCAGGCTGCTTCCACGCCGACCGTGTCTGCGGATGCCACGAATGTCAAATATGTGATTCCTTATAGCACCAAGCCACTCTGGACGCGGGTATATATTGACTCAAACAAGACTGCGGCGACCGGTTATCCGATCAACGGTATCGGCAGCGACTACCTAATCGAGAATGGGGTGCTGTACCGTTATAGCGCGAGCAACGGCGCGTGGGGGTGGACCAAGGTGAAGACGATTGCGTTCAGCGCCGGCGCAACTTCAGCAAATGTTACGCTGAGCAAAGCCGACATCGGTACGCCTTTGTCGATCAACAGCATCACCCAGACGGATTCGGTTTCCTCGCCGGTCGTGGCGACCGCATTGTCGACCGCACCTGCTGCAGCGGTTAGCACGGTATCGGTCGATGAGCTCTCCATCAATTATGTGATTCCCTTTGCCAGCAAGCCAACGTGGACGCGGGTGTTTATCGACGCCGACACGGCGAGTACTTCAGGTTTTCCCAATGCGGGAATCGGTGCGGACTACCTGATCGAAAACGGCATGCTGTTTCGCTACACCGGTTCTGGTGGATCCTGGGCATGGACGAAGGTCAAGGCCTTGCCCTTCCAGGTCGGTGCAAGCGCGGCGACTGTAAGCGTGGGCAAGGCGGACATCGGCGCACCACCCAGGATCTACAGCGTCACCCAGACAGATCCGCCACTTAAGATATCCCCGAAGCTGACGACGGCGACAACATCGACGACACCGCCAGCTCCTGCCGCGCCGCCCGCGACCACGACGGTCTATGTCGATTACTTTGGCGATTCGACTGCCCACGGCGATATCGGCGGAACGCCGTACCAGGTCGCGCAACCGCCTTCGAACGTGATGGATACGAACCTGCCGGCGAATTACGTGGTACGCAACGAGGCAGTTGGCGGCGCGTCGATCATTGAATTGCTCAACGGCACGGACGGCGTTCATGCAGACTGGCGAACGACGGTGTCGAAGACGTCCGCGAAGTACATTCTCATGAACTATGCGATCAATGACTCATACGAGACCTTCACCACGCCAGCCACATATAAGGCGAATTATGCCAAGGCGATCGATATCGCACGCGCTTACGGCAAGATCGTCATTTTGCAAACATCGAATCCGACCAACAACGATGCAAAAACGCAGGCGTATGTCACTGCCATGAAAGAAATCGCCGCGGAGAAGGGTGTTGCCGTTATCGACCAATATACCTACCTCAAACAATATATGGCCGCTAACCATCTCGGCGTGTATGACATCACGAATGACGGAATTCACCCCAATCAGGCCACGTACATCTTGGAAGGGCAGTATGCTGCGCGGCGCTTCAAGGAGATCGTCGGCATCAAGTAAGTCTCGTACGCTGCTTCGATAAGGCGTGGGCGCCGGTAACATGCTGCCGCATGCGGCGCCCGCCTTTCCGCTCGACGTTTGTTTAAGCTCAATGCCGGACATTCCCATGGAGCCCACCCCCGGCATGCGCCATGCCCTGGGGCGCTGCGGTTGCCTGCGCTTGCCTGGTATCCGCCGTCACGGCTTCGATCGCCTCTTCGAATACCGGTAACAGGAGCTGGGCACCGGTAGGCGACAAATGGTGCGAATCAAAATAATTCGGCACCCCCTTGCTGGCAAACTCGCATTTGTCCGAGTTGCAGATGAATGGCGATGGATCGAGAATCTTGATCCTTTTGTCGACTTCCTTGACATTGGCCAGCGCGCTGATCAGTTTCTCGTTGTCGGCCTGGTAATGCCGCATGGTGTACACCTTCGGTTGTTCCGCATTTTTTTCGATGACATTGATCCATTCGTGAGGGTTGAAGTAGCGGTCATTAGGCACGACCTGCATGATGAATACATGGTCGATCGCATTCCCGGCTAACACTTCTTTCGACATTACCGTGTGGAGTTGCTTCTCGCTGGAGAAATCTCTCTTGAAGAAGCTGATCGCGATGAGGTTGCGGATACCTCGCCGCCGGCTCTCGGAAAGCAGTTTATCGAGTACGGCACTGCTGCAGTATGTTGTCTCTCCGAAATCGTGGAGGTTGCAGTTGCGCGTTGCCAGGAATACCCCGACGTGCATACGTTCGCCGAGTCCTGCGACCAGTTCATCGAGTTGGTCTGCATGCGAATCGCCAATGATCAAAATATTGTTGTCGGACCTCACTTCGTTGCGCTGGCACATTTCGGAAGCCGGATGCATGATTCTGTGCAAAACCGGGCAACGGTAAGGTGAACGCTGCTGCTCTGCACTGTACAGCACGGCCAAGTGATGGGGATAACGATAGACGGCGCCGTCTGTCGCAAGCAGGGCGATAGCCGTGCCGGCGATGATCGCTGTCGTTCCCGTCACCGACCCCAGCAGGGCGGCATTCGACCTGAGCAGCGTGCCAGTTCTGACTGGAAGTTCGACATAACGGTAGGAGAGAGCCGAGCACGCGCCGGTCAGCACCAAGGATGTGAACGCTTGAAATGCGCTCAGCTCATAGCCGAGATAGATAGTGGCAATCGAAATAATCGGCCAATGCCAGAGATACAGTGAGTACGATATCTTGCCGATGTAAGCGACCGGAGGCAGGTCAAGTAGCCGGTCGCGGACACGCAGGGCAGCAACGCCGAGAATGGCAGCGCCGGTCCCGATACAGGCAAGCAATGCCTGGATGCTTTGCGTCTCGGCCTTTTCTCCAAACAATGCGATCGCCGCGATCATGGTGACCAGGCCACCCCATTTCAGGCACTGCGCCAGGCGCGCAGGCAGCGTCACCGTCGCCAGCCCGAGCCCAACACCGATGGCAAGCTCCCAGAGCCGCGTCGGCAGCAGGAAGAAGGAAGTCTTCGGCGATATTTGCCCAACGATGTAACTGGCCCCGAATGATCCGAGCACAAGGACCGCGAGCCCGGCCAGCAGCCAGGTAACCGACATTGCCTGTCGTTGTCTAGCAAAAACGATGAAGAGCCCATACAGCAAATAAAATTGTTCCTCGACAGCGAGGCTCCAGGTATGCAGCAGGGGTTTCGTCAAAGGTGCTTCAAAATAATCACCCTGCCGCCAGAAGACGATGTTTTGCAAATAAAATGGCTGCGCGATCAGGCTCTCGCCATAGTTCTTCAGGTACAGCGGATTGATCAGCAAATAGGCGGCCAATGTGGTCAGGATCAGGACCACAATGTAGGCCGGAGCGAGCCGGCGGAATCGCTTGGCATAAAACTGAAGCAACGAGACCTGGCCGCTGCGCAGGCGACTGAAATATGTCCTGGTAATGATGTAGCCGGAGATGACGAAAAAAATATCGACGCCGATGAAACCGCCGGGCAGGGCGTGTGGAAACGCATGAAACAGAAGAACCGCCGTGACAGCAAGCGCCCTGAGTCCATCCAGTCCGGGTAGATGCGTGTTCATGTTGTCATTCTCGCAGTTGAACATCGGTTACGTAGCACTCAGCGGCATGGTTCCAGGCGACACTTCGAACAGAAGAGCCTGACAGGACGATCAGGACCAGCAAGCCGGCCTCAAGGCATGGCAACGCCAGGACGCAGCGCAAGCGATGGCAGGCTGCGCAGGCAGGACCCTTGTGCACCCCGTATCCACCACGCGGCCATGGCAGTTCCTCAGGCGTTCCAGGTCCGCGCGCTGGCCAGGGGCCGCTCGGGCTACCTTGCCACGCCAGGTCCTGCTGGCGTTGTCGACGCAGCGGCAACCGACAGCTGCCGGTGCACCTCCGTCACGTTGCCGGCCTGGTCCTTGAGCTTCACCTTGACCGTAACGCTGCCTTCCCGACAAAAGGTATGGCGGACGATGACTTCGCCGCTGCCGCGCGTCTCGCGCACAACTGGCGCATCGGACGGACAATTGTCGTCGACGCCCGCCGCGGCCCTGTGGCTTTCGGACGCGCCGGTATCGGTGAAGGCCACGCTGAGGTCGGCCACCATGCCGACTGCCAGCACCTCGCTGGCCGCGACGATGGGGCCCAGGACGGGGGCATTCGAGCCCTGCATTCCGGGGCGCAGGAGCACGAGTCCTGCATTCGAGTCGGCCAGGATGTCGCCGCGGTCATTGATCGCCCTTCCAGCATGGAGGACAAGGCCGGCCGGTGGGCGGTAGAGCCTGAGATTCAGGTCAGCCGGTGGCGTCATGCCGTTCCAGAGCGCGGCACGGTGGTTCGGGCCCTGCGCGGCGCTGCGCTTGATGTAACCCACCATGCCGCCCCGGTTGTTCAGGGCATCCACGCTGCCGTGCATGGCGCCGGCAAGTGGGAGCGCACGTCCGCCTTTCGCCAGCGACCACAGCCAGGGGCGATAGGCAAGGCCGCCGTCGCCGTCGGCCACTTCCAGGTTGGCCGCCACCTCACCGTATTCGTTCAGGGCGGCGGTCCTGACGCCGCTCCGTGCGCCGGCCATGATTTTCACGGCGCCGCCCCTGCGCGACCACAGGAAGCCGCCGGCCACGCCGTTCCGGTAATAGGAACCGAGCACCTGTCCACCGGCGTTGACATGCGTGGCGACCGATTGCGTACCGCCAAGCGTGCCCAGGTCCGTGGCGCGGCCGTTCGCATCCCAGACGACGGCATGGCTGTCGTACTGGGCCACGTCGGCATAACCGACCGACACGCCGCTATCGTTGATCGCGGTGGCTTCCGAAAGCGACGCCGGCAAGGGGCCGAGAGAAGTTGCCGTGCCGTCAGGATTCCAGCGGTACGCTCGGCCGTAGAAAGCATCGCCCTTCGTCGAACCAACCACCTGGTTGTGGCGGTTGATCGCGCGGGCCGCCGACGGCCCTGGCCCGGGCAGGGCACGCATACCCGTGGCAACGGTCCATGAGAAAGCACGGTAGTTGAACGGCGCCGGCGCGGCGGCGTCGTTGAACTGACCGACCACGACGCCCAGGTCGTTCAAGCCGCTGACCACCGTACCGGCACCTCCGGCCGCGCCTACCGGATGTATCCGCTGGCCATCAAAGAACCCGTTGATCGTCGCGCCGGACGAGTAGGTTGCGAAAGCGGCTTGCCCACGCCCGTTCAGCAGCGCCACGCCGGAACCCGGTGCAAGGTTGACGACACTGTACTTGTACGGGAAGCCTGGCGCAGCGAGAGCACAGCTCGCCAGCAAAGGCGACGCCAACAGGCATGTCCAGGCAAGCAGGCCGGAACGACGAGATAGCGGTTTCATGGAAATCCTTGATCTAAATTAAAAGTCAACGTTATCCACTGTGCATGTGGTTCTCAAACAGACATTGATCTGGATCAGTTGTTCGTGCGGAACCGGGTCAACTCACATCACAGCATTTTCTTGTACAGGGTGAATGGAAGAGCGGGCCGCAAGTACTTAGTGACGCCTGGAATCCATATTTGTGCGAAAGCGCATTCGCTTAGGAAAATTTTTTTATTCCTGCCGGAACTAATCGCCATAGAGCAAGTCTAATGGGCTCTTCTACGCTGAAGCGATGCGCTCAAGACGCCCGCGAGTCGGCCTAGATAGTGAGCACACCTTCGTGAACTGGAATGGACGCCACCGCATCATTCCGCGAGCAACGAACGGCTTGACGCGTTACGACGGTGCCAATGTTCGACACACACGCCATGACCTCTCCGCGACCTCCCTAGTAGGCCGGCAATTGTAGGTTTCCGTGCAACTGATGCAGCTGATCCATTCTTTTTCTTAAAGGATGGCTAGACGGTTACACCCATTACTTTTCAACGTGAAAGAGTTTTGCATGTCCCAGAACAAACACATCCGCGTTTCCCATTTGCTGCGCAAAAAGACCCTGTTCCTAGCCGTTGCCGCCGCCGCCGCGAGCACGGTTGCCATGTCCGCCCACGCCCAGGTCGCCGCGCCCACCGCCGTGGGCAATGGCAGCGACGTGCATTTCACCGTGTCGCACACGGCAACGCCTACCTGGACGCGCGTCTATATCGACCGCGACCGCAGCACCGCAACCGGCTATACCAGCTACGGTGTCGGCGCCGATTACCTGATCGAAAACGGTCAACTCTACAAGTACGCCGGCACCAAGGGCGCCTGGGCCTGGACCTCGGTCAAGGCGGTTGCCAGCACGGCCACCACCACCAAGACTGAGCTCACCGTGTCGCGTGCCGACCTGGGTTCGCCCACGGCAATCAGTTTCGTCGCGCAAACCGATCCGCCCTTGAACGTGTCGAAGGTTGCCCAGGCGAGCCTGTCGGCGCCAGTGGCCGGTGCCACCGCGCCTGTCACTTACACGGCGTCGAGCGCCACTATTGCCAATCCCGAGCGCGGCTTCTACCGCCACGTTCCCTGCACCACGCCGCTCAGCCTGTCGCAGTTGAAGAACATCCGTACGACGAGCAGCAGTTCGCTGATGCTGTGCGTGTTCTACCTCAAGGATTTTGTCAATGCACCGGTCAGCCAGAACACCCTGAACCTGTTCCAGCAGCAGATGAACACGGTGCGTAGCGCAGGGATGAAGGCGATCGTCCGCTTCGCCTACAGCGATTCGAGCAGCCCGGTGGACGCCAAGCCGGCAATGGTCACCAAGCACCTGACCCAGCTGGCGCCATACCTGGCTTCGAACAAGGATGTGATCGCTGTCGTGCAGGCTGGTATCATCGGCAGCTGGGGCGAGTGGGGCAATACCCAGAATTATGGCGACAGCTATAACATGACCGCACAGAACATGGCAGACCGCAAGACTGTCGTCGACAAGCTGCTCAGTGTGGTGCCTGCGGAACGTATGGTCCAGCTGCGCATGCCGCTCTTCAAGACCAAGCTGTACAGCGCATCGAAGCTGACGGTCAGCGAGGCGTACACCAGCACGGCCAAGGCGCGCCTGGGCTTCCATAACGACTGCTTCCTGTCGAGTTCGTCGGACTATGGCACCTACGTCAATCCGTCGGTCGAGTTCCCTTACCTGGCCTCTGAATCCAACTACGTGGCCATGGGTGGCGAAACCTGTTCCGCCGCGCCGCCGCGCAGCGACTGCCCGAGCGCGCTGGCTGAAATGGAGAAATTCCACTGGGACTACCTGAACCTGGACTACAACGTGTCAGTGCTGAACAACTGGCGCAACCAGGGTTGCTTTGCCAAGGTCGACCAGAAGCTGGGCTACCGTTTCGTCATGACTTCGGGGACGTACTCCGGTACGGCAAAGCCTGGCGGCAGCTTCTCCGTCAACCTGTCGGTGCAGAACCAGGGCTGGTCGGCGCCGTATAACAGCCGTAACGTGGAACTCGTGTTCCGCAATACCGCCACCAATGCGCTGTTCTTCGTGAAACTGACCGCGGACCCGCGCCGCTGGATGGCGAACCAGACTGCCACGATCAACCAGACCGTGACGCTGCCATCGAACATGCCGCGCGGTAGCTACGCTCTGCTGCTGAACCTGCCGGATCCGCAGACCTCGCTGCGCAACCGCCCCGAGTATTCAATCCAGATGGCCAACAGCAATACCTGGGAGGCAGCTACCGGCTTCAACAACCTGAACCATACGGTCGGCATCGCGCCTTGATGCTCTGGTAATCGACCAGCGGATTCAACGCCCAGCCATGGCGCACTGCGGTGCCCATGGCTTTTTTGCGGCCGTGAACGCACGATGCTCAATGCGCGCGCAGTGCTGCGGTTAACGAGTCCCGGGCACGATGGATACGGCTGCGCACGGTTCCGACCGGACAATGCATTTGCCCGGCAATCTCTTCATAGGTCATTCCCTCGATCTCGCGCAGCTCGAAGGACATGCGCTGCTCTTCCGGCAACGTCGCCAGGGCGGTCTCCAGCAGGGCTATCGCTTCCTTCGTCTCCAGCCTTGACTCCGGGGTGTCGAGGTCGGCCCGCGCTTCCGCCAGCGTCTTGTCGTCATCGTTCTCGCCGCCCAGGGTGCTCAGCTGCAGACCCTGGCGCTGTCGCAGCGCCAGCCCATCTTTGGCGGCGTTGATGCCGATACGGACGATCCACGTAGAAAATGTGGAATCGCTGCGGAAACGGTTGATCGACAGGTAAGCCTTGATGAACGTTTCCTGAATGACGTCTTCGACATCGTCGGAGTTACGCATGAATCGACGGAGAAACCGGTTGAGGGAAGGGGTGTAACGACGCATCAGCATGTCGAAAGCATGACTATCTCCGGTCTGTGCCAGCTGGACCAGTTCGCGATCCTCTTCCATTCTACTTTTCATAATCGTCCGGGGAAACAGCTCCGGCTCCGATACATCGATTTGTGCCTGCCCATCGCCGGGATTGCCAGCCGCGACCGCATTCCCAACCGCATCCTTTAACGGTACCAGCCCGGTCGTTCGCGCATGCGTGGCGTTTTCACCGCCTCGGCCTCGTACGACAATTCCACCCGTGCTTCAGCGACGCTGATGGTCTGGCCGCGTGGAGGGCTGTCGCCATCGATACGCACCCATGACAGTGAGAGCCGGGAGAAGTCGGTGATATCCTGTTTGACCAATAAGGCGGCGAGATCGAATTCCTGTCGGGCCGGGCCATGGTGCGACGCACTCGCCACCTGGAATGCGCCCATCGTACCGAGGAAGCTGCGGCGATCGGAAAACTCGCGATCCAGCACCGGCGGCATATTCAGGTACACAGCATAAAAATAACCGCCAGCCTTGAACAGGGCAGGGCGGTCGATCACCAGCTTGGCCGATGCCGGTGCGCTCTGGTTGTCGCGTGGCCTGGCAGCGCGCAGCCTGGTGACCAGCGCCTCGAGTTCGAGCGCATCCGCCCTGTTGAATGTGAGGGGAATCGAAAAGGACGTCTCGTCGAAACTCAACCGGACTGCACCGCCCAAAGCGCGCCGGGTTGCGGAAATCGTGCGCCCGGAGGAGCGTTCGAACGGCTTGTCGGGAGGGCGGCGAATCGTTTTCGGGCGCCGGACTGCAGCGGCTCCCTCTCCGGCCGTGTGCGGCGGCAATGTCGTGGGTACGGTGACGTTTGCGTAGTCATAGCCGAGCCAACCAGGGTCGAGCGTAAGGTAGCGTGCCAATTTCAGTTTGGATGCGTAGATATTGTCGCCAGCCCAGTATGGGCTGCTGTTGGTCGGCGAATAGGGATTGGCTGAGTAGGGGATACCCTTGCCATCTGGGAGCGCCCAAGCGTGCGTCAAGCGGTCGATGTTTGCGTGGTGCAGGAAGAAGATGGGATCGAGCGGCGACTGCATCGTGCTCATTACGCCGCCGATCAGGTCGTGGACGGGATTATGGGGAATGGTCTCGATTCGCTCTTCGAAGGCATCCGTCGTGCCGCGTTCGAAGTGATACACCTCTGTTGCGAATGGCCATAAGGAAAGTGCGTTATGGACGTCGATACCCGTGCGCGCCAGGTACAGGGGATTACCTGGAGCGGGATCGGTAAATTCGGATGGGATGACAGGGTGCGAATAATAATCCCAGTATGGTAAGTTCAGGGTCGGGTCGCCCGAGAGGGTCCGCAACTGCCGTTCGAAATGGTAGAGATAACCCCGGTGCCAGGATAGAAAGTACGGGGTTCCGTGGGGACAATAATTAATATGTACGTTAGCCCAGTACCGTAGCGAACCCGGACTGGACGGCTTGGTGTTCTTGCGCAGGGCTGCAATGGCGTTCAAAAAAGAGTTGTATTGCGGACCAGTCTTGAATTGCTCCCATTCAATCCGTATACGCGGACCGGATTGTGCGAGTGCGGGAATATGCAGTGCCGGCATGGCAACCATGCTCAGCATTTCCTTGACGAACTGGCGCCGGACCCGACCAATGTTTTCCATGTCACCACCTTTATGTAATCAGCATGAAGATGTCGTCAGAGCTTACGGCTAACCGGACTCGACTGACAAGTCCGTTTATTATTTTTTGATATTGCTCAAACTATTCAGAAATAAATCGCCGGGTTTATAAACACACATCGATAAAAACGATGTTTTTGGCTGTATCAGATCGAAAAGAAGACACTTTCCAGGGCAAATGAAATGGCAATATGCACACGGAATGGGTGTACCATACTGAGGTGTAGCCATATGACGCGCAGACCTGAAAGCCAATCCGATGATGCCGTTGGCGTGCACGAACGATTCATCCTCGACATCCGGCCCCTGCACGCGGCCTGTTGTATTGCTGGCTGTCTGCCTGCTCGCTTTTCCTGCCAGGGCCGCTCCTGGCGATGCATTGCAACTGTACGGCGGTACAGGCTATGGTTACGATGACAACCTCCTGCGCGTTCCCGAAGGCGGCCTCGCATTTCGCGGAGGGCGCTCTGACCGATGGTGGCAGCGCGAGGTAGGACTACTCTTCGACAAGACCTATAAACGACAGCGAATCGCGCTCGTCGCCAAGCTGTCAAGGTACGACTTCGACCGATTCAGGCAACTCGATTACGACGGGAAGGATTTGCAGGCCACCTGGTTCTGGCAACTTGGCGCCCGTTTCGATGGCAAGGCAGGCATGCTCCAGGAGCAGGTACTGGCTTCCTATACGGACCTGCAGAGCGACCAGCGCAACCTGCGGCACCGTCGTGCCCGGTTCGCCGATGGCGCATGGCACCTGCACCCGTCCTGGCAAGTTCGTGCTGGCTTGCGGCGCGATACCTATCACTACGAACTGTCAGCGCAGCGGTTCAATGACCGGACCGAAGACGCGGCCGAGATCGGGTTCGATTATCTGCCTGCCAGCGGCAGCACGGTCGGCCTGGTGGCGCGCTGGATCAAAGGCCGCTATCCGTACCCGCGTGGCATTGGCCTGGCCGCGCCCGGTGACTTCACGCAGGATGAGCTGAAGGCCCGCGTGCTGTGGCAGGCCACTGGCTCGACGAGCGTGGACGCGCTTATTGGCTACACGCGGCGTGACCAGCCGCTCTACGGGACGGGCAGCGCGAGCGGCCTGATGGGCAGGATCGACGTAAGGTACCAGCCGGGAGGCAAGATGACGTACAGCGCTGCGGTCTGGCGCGATTTTGCGCCGATCGAAAGCACAGACGTGAGCTACACATTGAATAATAGCGCCAGCATTGGCGCCCGATGGGAGGCAACAGCCAAGATCAGGATCGACGCCAGCGCCGCTTACGTCTGCCGCGATTACGCTTTTCGCGCAAGTGCCATCGGCCTGGATGGTGTCCGCGACGCTACCCGTGTACACAGTCTGTCGGCGACCTGGTCGCCCAGGCCGGCCTTGCAGGTCAAAGCCATGCTCGCGCATGAAGCGCGAAGCGGAGCAGAGGTCCTGCGCAGCGCCGCCATCAGGTCGAGCAACATGACGTTGTCGGCCAGTGCACAGTTCTGAGCGTGTGCGCAGCGGAAGCAGTCCCTGGAGCGATGTTTAACGATCGGTAAGGAGTGAATATGAAAGGATTAACTGGCTTGGTGATTGCAGCCTTCCTGACCTTGCATCTCTGCGCGGCCAGCGCGGCCACCCTGGTCCTCGGCCCGGGGGACGTGGTCAGGGCATCGGTATATGGCAGCCCCGATCTCGCGATCGAAACGCGCATTTCCGATAACGGGACGATGACATTCCCACTGGTGGGCGAGGTACAGGTCGGCGGCCTGACGACGCAACAGGCGGAGCAGAAAATCGGCGCCTTGCTCCAGGCGAAGAGGGTTCTCAAGGTAGCGCAAGTCAATCTATTGGTGACGAACTTTGCCAGCCAGCAGGTTTCGGTGCTGGGTCAGGTCAATCGTCCCGGGCGCTATCCGGTCGATGGACCGCGCAAGGTGCTCGACATGCTGGCCGTGGCCGGCGGAGTCGGCCCCGACGGTGGTGACATGGTCGGCCTGGTGCGTAACCGGGATGGGGTCCCGACGCGCGAGACAATCGACGTCGTCGACATCGTGCGCAAAGGCGAACTGAACCGTGATTATGAAGTCAGCGGTGGGGATATCATCTTTGTCGAGCGCGCGCCGCGTGCTTACGTCATGGGTGAGGTACAACGTCCGGGACCGTTGCGCGTCGAACGTGCAATGACCGTGCAACAGGCGATTGCGGCCAGCGGCGGCCTGACGCAACGTGGCACCCAGCGCGGACTTCGCATCACGCGCCGCGACGCGGGCGGCTTGTCCCGGACAAGCGAGGCGAAGCCGGACGATACCGTCCAGCAAGACGATGTCATCACCGTCAAGGAATCCTTGTTCTGATCAACAAGCTTGCTCGACTAAGAGGCCAGAAATGAACTTCGCACGAACATTTATCGACATCAACCGTCGATGCAGTCACGTATTCGATACGATATTAATTCCAGAGAAATTCCGGGTCGATGGAAACCGGGATTTTATTGAAAACTTCGCGAAAAAATACCTTAGGCAAGGCATGACGGTCTTCGACGTCGGCGGAGGAAAGCAACCCTACATAAATCGGGAAACCAAGCATCAACTTGGCCTAAAAGTAGTAGGGCTGGATATTGATCCCAAGGAGCTAACGCTGGCGCCACCTGGTCTGTACGACCACGTCATTTGTGCCGATATCACTCAGTTCGTTGGAAACGGAACAGCGGACCTGCTCGTATGCCAAGCCTTGCTCGAGCACGTGAGTGATGTCGGCAAAGCTTTCAAATCCATTGCTTCTATCCTTCGTCCGGGAGGGCGCGCGGTTGTATTTGTTCCGTCACGCAATGCTATTTTTGCGCGCCTCAATCTCTTATTGCCTGAAAAAATCAAACGCTGGATTTTGTTTAGTGTTTTTCCACAGGCGCGAACAGGCGCTGGGTTTCCCAGCTATTACGATCGCTGCACCCCTTTGGAATTTCGAAACCTGATTAAAGAAAATGGCCTGCAAGAGATTGAATTTCGGCCTTATTACGAAAGCGCATATTTTTCGTTTTTCGTTCCAGCGCATATGGCATGGAGGTTGTGGATGCAGCTCTTCAGGTTGGCAAAAGGCGACCAGGCTGCAGAAACGTTTTGCCTGGCCTTCGCAAAAGATACTTAGCTCCATATCGCCAGGGTGGATTGTTTCGATTCCTCGTCATCCAACAGCGCTTGCGTCGACGGAGAAATCTTCGCCGAGCGCCTTTGGCGGCTCGCCATCGATTCGATCATTGCGGAAGTAAATTGGTTAGACAGCCGCACAAAGGGGCATCCGGCAGATTTACTTTCGAAGACGCATCATGTTCACTTACGAACGCTCCCGGACCGGATCAGGAGTGGCGC
>Ga0308161_1002963_pt1 | contig 17214 bp, 16 predicted proteins | sample PhyFR2_FD_201034 | JGI IMG/M metagenome (GOLD analysis project Ga0308161, IMG submission 201034) | Phyllosphere microbial communities from UC Gill Tract Community Farm, Albany, California, United States - DLSLF.R2 | ecosystem: Host-associated > Plants > Phyllosphere > Unclassified | place: USA...
CCCACCACTGTCATTAATTTTAACTTTTTCACAAATCTATACTCTTAATTTGTTATTGGCATCGCATAAGTATCTGGCTTATCACGATCAAAAATTTCATTTGCCCATAGCATTACTACCATCTCATCTTCACCGATGTTAGTAATATCATGTGTCCAACCAGGTACAGTTTCTACAATTCGTGGCTCATCACCTTGTGTTTCAAGCTCATAAAATTCACCTGTCACAACATGCTTAAACTTAAATAGTGCCTTACCCTTAATAACAAGGAACTTTTCAGTTTTTGTATGGTGATAATGACCACCACGGGTAATTCTTGGATGAGCAGTAAAGTAAGAAAACTGTCCTGCATCTGGGGTTTTCAGCATTTCAACGAATACGCCGCGAGCATCGCCATATTTTGGAACACTGTAATCGAATTGCTCAGGCTTTAAGAAGCTTAAATAAGTTGAATAAAGTGCACGAGTTAGCCCAGCTCCCACCCGATCTGTAATAAGCGTATCTCGAGATGCTTTAAAGCCATTTAAAACTTTAGCCAAATCACCTACGGTAATTTGATATTCGGGTTCAACTTGAAAAAATTGTTCAACCTGTTGTCCATTCATAAGATTCCAGAACGTCTCAACTACATCATCGACATAAACAAGACGAATCACAGCATTTTCATCGTGAATTTGTAGCGGTAAGTCATTTGCAACGTTATAGCAAAAAGTCGCAACAGCTGAATTATAGTTAGGGCGTGACCACTTACCAAAAACGTTGGCTAAACGGCAAATATAAACTAGATTACCTTGTGCTTGATTAAGGGCTACCAATGCCTGCTCACCACCTAACTTACTTTTACCATAAGGATTATCACGTTCAACCTGAATAGAAGACGATAAAATAATAGGTGTTTTCTTATTTGCTTGCTGCAAAATTTGACCGATCTTTTCCGTTAAAGTGGTGTTACCTTCGGCAAATTCACTTTCATTTAGAGGGCGATTCACTCCTGCTAAATGTATAATCCAATCAGCAGCCAAAACTGATTGCTCAAATTCTTGATCTGTTGTTTCGCGATGAGCTTTTAAAATCTCAATCTCAGGTTTTTCTGATAAAAATTGAATCAAGTTCTTTGCGATAAAGCCATTTGAACCTGTTACTAAGATCTTCATATTTATGCCTCTGGATCTACATATTGTCCTTTAGTCAAAGCTCTTACAAACTCTAACTTAAGTAATAGTTTCTTCATTCCTTCAACATCTAATCGCTCAGTATTATGCGAGTTATAATCATCAAATTCTGTAATCTTTAAGTCACCATCTTCTACGTATTTCTCATAGTTAAGATCACGTTGGTCTGCTGGTACTCGGAAATAGTCACCTTGGTCGATTGCAACCGCCATTTCTTCACGGCTTAGTAAAGCTTCATATGCTTTCTCACCATGGCGGGTTCCCATAATGGTAATAGGATAATCTTTCTCGTTTAGTAATTCTTTTAATGCTTGAGCTAGAACTTCAATTGTTGCAGCAGGAGCTTTTTGTACAAAAATGTCTCCATTTTCACCATGTTCAAAAGCGTACAGAACCAAATCTACTGCGTCTTCAAGTGTCATCATAAAGCGAGTCATATTAGGGTCGGTAATAGTTAATGGTTTACCTTTACGCATCTGATCAACAAATAAAGGGATTACCGAACCACGTGATGCCATTACATTACCGTATCTGGTACAGCTAATAACAATATCTAAATTTTCTAAATTTCTTGATTTAGCAACAATTACTTTTTCCATCATTGCTTTAGAAATACCCATTGCATTAATTGGGTAAACTGCTTTATCTGTACTTAAACATACTACGCGTTTAACGCGGTTCTGGATTGCCGCTTCAAGTACATTTTCCGTACCAATTACATTGGTTTTTACAGCTTCCATAGGATGGAATTCGCAAGATGGAACTTGCTTTAAAGCAGCTGCATGGTAAATATAGTCCACACCACGAGTAGCATTTAAAACACTATTGTAGTCACGAACATCACCAATATAGAATTTAAGCTTAGATGAATGATACTTTTTACGCATATCATCTTGCTTTTTTTCATCACGGCTAAAGATACGGATTTCTTTGATATCTGTTTCTAAAAAACGTTTTAGAACAGCATTACCGAAAGATCCTGTGCCACCAGTGATTAATAAAGTTTTTCCTTGAAAAATCATATGTTATCCGATAAGAGTAAAATTAAACCATCAATATCATTGGAAATTGTTTTTTCCGAATCTGTTAAAATCTCATTCATTGCTTTAATTATAGCAATCTTGATACTTTCTTTAGTATAAGGATTGAAAGTCAAAGAAGGTCTACACACCTGATAAGCATAGGGTAAATCTGCCACAATAACTTTACACCCCCCATCTATTGCTTCTGCAAGCCCTAAACCGAAGCTTTCAGATAAAGATGGGAAAATTAAATATTCAGAAGATAAATAAAGTTGGCTCAACTGTTCCCTATTTATAAAACCAGCATTTAAGATAGGATAGCCTAGCCTTACTTTTTCATTAATTAGATTATTTAAAGCAAGATCATTTTTGGGAACTGTAAGCGTTAAAGAGCCTAACTTGGTAATATCATAAGCCTCACAGAAAGCGTGTATTAAATTTTCATGATTTTTATGTGGCCCACTATTGCTTACATAAATAAAAGAATCTTTAATACGTGAAGGTTTTACAATATCTATATTCAACGGTGGATAGAAAGGTAATATACAAATATTGTCTAATTTTTTATTTAAATACTTTTCTGCAAATTGCTTTTGCATCAATTGACTTTGTACTAACCATTTATCACAATTATTTTTATAAAAACTTAAATATAGTTGTTTTATTTTATAAATCAACTTCTCTTTTAAACTAAACTCACTTGGAATTTCCAAAAAAAGTTTTTGATGAAAGTAAACAAAAACTTTAGCCTTCAAACGTTGTGGTGGTGGAATATTCCCAAAACATAAAACAGAATGAAATTTATCTTTATTAATTGAATAAAATTTTGAACGCTCAATATGAGAATTTTTTATAAATTTTACTTTTTCTTGATCTAAATTATTAAAACATTCTTGCGTACGACTATCCAACAAATAAAATATATCAAGTTTTCTTTCTTGAGTAATACTAATGAGATACTTAAGCAAAACTAAGCCACCACTATTATTTATATAAACCGCATCAAGTAAAATCATGACCCACCCTTTAATAAAAATTTTCTTTTTTACTAAAAAACAAACAAAATAAAATAAATATTGGTACCAACATTTCAACACGCAATAAGTTACTTTCAAACACACCACATAGTAATGAAGCAATAATCATAATTACATATACTCTAGGTATATATTTATTATATGAAAAAAATGGAGAAAAAAAGTAAATTAAAAAAGAAACTATTAAACCAAAGGCACCAGAGAAAAGAATATAACTATTATCTACTGTCATTTCCTCACTTAATGGCGCACCAAAGATTATATTAAAATTATTACTAAATAAAATATCTACATATTGCTTAAAAAAACTAGGTCTATAACTTAAAATTTCATTAAAAATTTGACCACTACTAGATGCCAAATAAAAACTAACTCCTGCACAAAAGGGTATAACAAAATTTAAAATTAATCTTTGCCACTTATAAAAAATATTTAGCTTAGATAATTGCCATAAAATTATAATTAATATACATATATAAAGAGAGGTTCTTGAGTTAGAAAGCACGATATATACTAAAGAACTTAAAGCAAATAAATAAAAAATGATTTTCTTATGAAAATTCCCCTTATCACGAGAAATCATATAAAAATTTAACATAAAAAAATAAAAATAAAAAATACCTAATCTATTTACATTAGAAAAACCATAAGAATTCCTTACCCGTGCATCAAATGAAGAGATGGAATTCTCCAAAATTCCTGTAAAAATTAAAAAATTATGCAATATAAAATATAAAACGTAAAATATAAAAGTATAAAAAACCAACCTATCTAATTTTGCCTGTAATAAACATAAAAATATAATCAATAAAAATAAAATATTTAATAAAATTTCATTACCGCTGATACTAAAAAAAACTAGGGTTGATAGAATACTAAAAAATAGTGAAAACTTTATCCTACCCACTATTCCCACATACAAGCACAAAATAAAAAAAGAAACTATTCTAACAATATTCTTTAAAAGACCAAAGGAATCTCCCTCCCCCCAATCAAATGCTGTAAAAAGCATATAATTTGAAAACAATAAGAACAAAGATAAATATAAAAGAATATCTTGTTTTGAATCTTTAAGAAAAACTTTCATATTCAAATGCTCCAAATTATACTAATTGCATTAATACATTTAAAAAAAGTATACATCTAATCAATATTTCTCTTTCTAGAAAAAAAAATAAAAATTATATATCCCAAAAAAACGACCCAACCAGTTGCTACTTTTGCATAGAGATAATAATCCAAACTATAATTTATTTTAAATAAGATAGGATAAATATAATATAAAGCTAAAATAATACATACAAATAGGTTTACTGAAATAATTTCTTTTCTCAGGTCTAAGCCATTCATGACATGGTAATAAATTGCTGTAAGAGAAAAAGGAATAACAGCCAAAGTTGCTATATGCATTTTTTCAGTTAAAAACCCATAACTAGTAAATTTTTGAACAAAATAATCCATACAGAAATTTGCAACCACTACCCCTAATACTGTAATACCAAGTGTAATGAATGTTTCTCGCAAAAAAAGTCGTTTACCAGCTTCACAACTTTGTTTTATTATCTTGACAAATAATAGCTCAGCAACTGTTGCAGGTATAATCATTAATGCAGTAAAAGCAAACAAAATAATACTATAATGTCCTAACTCTTCTCTACCACGTGAATAATCTATAAAAAAACGATCCATTACTAAACATAAAAAAACCAATAATGAATTTATAAATAATAAAAAGGATGGTAGTGCTATTTCTTTTATAACTTTTTTAATTCTTTCATATTTTATAAAATTAAAAAGCTCTCTCTCTCTATAAAACAAGATAAGACTGAAAAATAGATAAGAAAAAATTAAAGATATAAGATAAATATTAAAATCTAATGTGTAAAAATATAGTCCAATAGATATTAGAAGAGGTACTAACTGATTATAAAAAACTAGCTTTAACATTTTTGTTAAACTATTTGTAGCACGATAATAGGCTTTTACAATATTTCCTACTGCAATAAAAATACCACTTGCTGTTAGTATTGAAACTACAATATCAGCGTCATTTAACACCACCGCCACTAAAAGGATAAATAAAGAACCCAAAAATGTAGTAAATAAAACTGTTGCAACTAAATATTTCTTTTCTTCATCTTCAGCAACAGGAATATATCGGTCTAGTGAAAATCTAGCGCCTAGATGTGAGTAATCTACAAGTTGCTGCCAAGTTCTAGCAAGAGTTAGACTTCCCAGCTGATATGAGCTTAAATATTTCATTAACAATAAGTTAAATATAATATTTAGAAACTGAATAGTATAATTCAGTACTATATATATCAGCCCTTTTTTAAACATGGCTATTTACTACATCTTTTTTAATTTCATTATAGAAGCTATCTTTCATTGCTTCACCCTTTTTGAAATTTTCAATAATTTCTTTATATTTATCTAAATAAACCTCTGAGTAAATCTCACCTGGCATAATATGGCTTTTTGGTAAAATTTTGGAATGCCGTCTACTTTGTGCGACCATATAAAGTAAAACTAATGCTCTATTTATCGTTTCGCTATCTAGCTTATCAATTTTGGTAATATTATCTAAAATACTATAGTACTCTTCTACGGTATCTGGTTCTTTAGTTATACCAAATCCATAATAATAACCTTTACCTGCAGTTACTGCCGGTATACCAAGACAACTAAACTCTAAACCAGCTGTTCCTTTTGCTGTAACAATATAATCTGCAAAATTGACAATTGAATTTGTATTTAAGTTATTTGGCAGAATATAAATATTATCCAACTGATACTTTTCTAAGAGCTCTTCTACTGCCCCTTTTTCATTCCACATATATGAACTAGGGTGAGCTTTGACAAAAGTATTAACTTCTTTATTTTCATTTAAATGAATAAGAGTTTTAACTAAGAAGTCATAATAATCATTAAATAATAAACCCTCTCCAACATGGGGCGCATCGGAAAAAGCATGAGACATTACCACAATATTTTTTTTGTTCTTATCTACTTTTGGAAATAACTCCTTTAACTCATCTAAGCTATAAGTCTTTTTATTCAAAAATGCATTTTTTACATCAATTTGATCAATATTTCCATTAAATCTATTTTCAACATAGGCTCTAGCTTCTGCCAAGTATTCGGACGATGAAAGTTTTTGATTAAAAAGTTCAATCGAAGGCTTAAGAAAATGTTCTTTTATATTTACAGAAGAGTTATAGCATTTATAAGCATATATATCTTTTAGGAAGATAACGTTCGTATTACTTACTTTTTTTAACTGTCTAGGCAACATTCCAAATTCAGCATAAACATTATGGCTTGTGACCAAATACTTGGGTTTATATTTTTTAATTAAGTATTCATTATTATAAAAGGTCAAAAATGCTCGAAAAATTAACCGGTAATGGGTAAATTTTATTTTATTAATTGTATAAGTATTAGGCTTAAATCTAATGAGCGTGTCATAAATAAGTTCACCTACTTCAACCCCTTTATGTTTAAGGTGAGCTAACTTATTGCCATCTTTATATAAAACAATTGTCTTTAATGTTGCAAATAAAGCGGGAATAAAAATGATTGGGTTTAGAAAACCTTTCCACCACATATAAAAATCATTGATACCAAATGATTTATAAATATGTGCTACATCATTACCTTCCTCATAAAACCCTCTTAAAAATACAACAGGTTTAGCACCTGTTACTTCTTGCACGGCTTTACCTATTCTTGCTTTATCCATAATACTTGCTGGACAAGTAATCTGGCCCTCTATTAAGCAATAACTATTTTCAGCAACAGGAGTATTTTGTTTTTTCCAATACTGAGAGTTTAATTTAGTGAACTCATCTTCTATTTCGCTAGACTTATATGGCTTAACATAATTTACAATAGTCTTTAAAATATTAATCATTGCGCTGATCCTTAAAAGTTAGAGACTAAAGCCATCATCTACAATAATATTTTGACCCGTCACATATCTTGATTGTTCAGAAAGCAAGAATAAAACTGAACCTATAATTTCTGTCACATCCAACATACCAGCTCCATGCGTATGGCTCTTATATGCTTCTAGAAATGGTTCAGGTTGATGATCAAAGATACCGCCTGGACTTACGCAATTGATGCGGAATCGACTATCGTTGACATAAGCAACTGTGTATTTATTTAAGTGGAGCGTTGCTGATTTAATTGCAGCATATTCAACAGGCATGGTCATTTTTGTATTGTTATAGATATCAAATTTTGGAGCAACTACTCCATAAATAGATGAGATATTTACAAGCGAAAAAGGAGTCTGGCATTGTGTAAAATATTTTGCACATTGCTGAGTGAATAAAAACATACTACCTAAATGTAGTGATAAGTTCTCATTAAAGCTTTCAAGGGTCACATCAAAAAAATGTGAACCATATGTCTTATTACGTGGATATGTTGTATTAACAGCTCCATCAATTTTAAGATCTGTTGAAAAAAATGACTTTACACTTGATTCATTTGTTACATCTAAAGAAACCAACGATAACTTTTCGTTTGTAGGATCAACCCCCAAACTACTTAATCGAGTTGCCATAGATTCAAGGTCTATATCAGCAGCAATAACTTTTGCACCTTGCTCTAATATAGCCGCCACCAAACGTGTCCCTAGTAGTCCACCAGCCCCAGCTACTAAAAAGGTTTTATTCTCTAATAAATTTTGCATCAGTTATTCACCTTTAATAATAGCTTCAGCTAAACGAAAATCGTAAATATCATCGATATCTACGGCTCTTGCTTTTGGCACTTCAATACTCGTAACTTTTCCTGAAAATAAACCATAGTTATTTAATACAAACTCAGGTGTTGTCGCATAGACTACTGTTGTAATATCAAAAACCTTTGGAGCATCTTGACGGCGTGACACCTCGCCCTCAGGTTGGTTTACAAGCTCAACAAAACCAGCCTCGTTGTGCTTAACCATATTAAAATATGGACTACGACTTGCAGGGGTAACTGCAATACAAATATCAGCATTCTCAGATTGTCTTTTTAAAATCGCAGCTTCTATATCGTCTTGGCTACGTAGGGGACTTGTTGCAGGTAAACTAACAAACCCATCAAATGAGCCATAGTGCTCAGTTGCCCACTCAACTGCATGACACCAAGACAACCATTCTGGACTTTGATCAGTTGCTAGTTCAACAGGTCGCTCTATAAGAATTGCTCCACCTTCTATAGCGACTTGTGCAATAGCCTGATCATCTGTTGAAACAAAAACTTGTTCAATCAAATCCGATGCTAAAGCGGTATCAATTGAATATTGTAATAACGGTTTTCCTGCCAATGGTTTAATATTTTTTCCTGGTAAACCTTTAGAGCCGCCTCTAGCAAAAATAAATGCAAAATTTCTCATATAAGCAGCCTCATCATTTCGTCACAAATTCTTTCATCTCTACAATCAGACCTACTGTTCTTTCAGCTTCTTGTAGACTAATAGATTGGTTTGGCTGCCCGTTTATTTTTCTAATAAAATCGGTAACCATTTCTAAATACATTTGATTTTTATCCCACTCAGGGGCGCTATAAATTTCCTGTTGCTCTTTAGCCTTTATAAGCACAACTTCATTTCGAATTAAATCCCACTCAATACATCCTTCACTGCCAATAAAACGGCATTTACGATGTGCTTTACGCTGCAAGAAATCTAAATGGATATTAACAACAGCTCCTTTCGCTGTTGTCATTAAAAGATCGGCATTATCCTCGACTTCTAGACCGAGCTCTTCTGAAGCACGTAAAATGACGTATTTAGGAGTAAGCGAACCTAGAATCCATTGAGCATAATCTAACTCGTGACTCAGCTCTAATAGGACTCCTCCACCCAATTCAGTTTTAGCAGACACTGTTTCGCGATAATCCTTGGTAGGTCGCCAATCTGGTAAATACTGACCAATTTCAATAAATGCATTATATAAGTTTCCAATGATACCCTCTTGTATCATTTGTTGTACTTGCTGCGCTGAAGGTAAATAGCGCAAACAGTAACCTACTGCTACAGGTGTCTTATATTGGGCTTCTGCATCAATTAAGGCTTGAGCATCTGTCTGTGTAACTGAAACTGGTTTTTCTATTAATACGGGGATACCTGCTCTAATAAGTGGTATTGCATGTTGGGCATGAAAAGGAGCTGGTGAAGCAATTATTGCAAACTGAACTTGCAACTGAATAATTTCATCAATACTTTCTGCTATATGATCGCTATCAGTCACCGGCTCTTTAGGAATACGACCACTAGCAGACATCACGATTAATTTTGCTTCAGGAAAAAGCATTTTAAGGTTACGACGATGTCGGGTAGCAATATTACCTAAACCAATAACAGCAATATTTTTCATATTATTCTAAACCCAACATATGAATATCTTTTTGCGCCCGGTTATAGTCTTCCATATGACCGATATCAAGCCAGTATTCATGTAAAGGGTAACTTAAGACTTTATTCTTCTTTTCCATTTGCTGTTCTAAAATAGTTGGCATTCCAATAAACTGTGCGTTTACCTGTGTCAACAATTCAGGTGAAATCACATAAATACCAGTATTAATATCAAAGAAGTAGCTAGGTTTTTCAGTCATGCTTTGTATGACATTCTCTTCTGAGTTAACTACGCCATAAGGAATTTGATATTGGAACTCTCGCACACACATCGTTGCAATTGCTTCACGTTGTTCATGAAATTCCAATAACTTTTCAAAATTCATGTTAGTTAGTACATCACCATTAATAACAATGAATGGCAATGTAATATCTGATGCTGGCAATAGGCTCAACGCACCACCAGTTCCAAGTGGATCAGTTTCATGTACATATTGAATTTGTACACCTAGCTTCTCACCATTGCCAAAATGCTCGTTAATCACTTCTGGTAAGTAATGCGTAGAAATATAAAATTTGTAAAAACCTTGGTCTTTAAAACTTGAAATAATGGTTTCTAGTAAAGGTTTGCCGCCTACAGGCAACATTGGCTTTGGACACGTATCTGTTAAAGGGCGTAAGCGTGTTCCAAACCCACCAGCCATAATAAAAACTGGATTTTCTTTACGCTTTTTACGAATTAAGTCATCAAGTGTAATAATATTAACGAGTTGATTATTTTTAATTACAGGTAATGCTAAATAGCTCTTTTCACGCATAATTGCAAAAATCTGACGATTGGAAAGACTACCCTCCTCAATACTATAAGGATGGGTATGCATAATTGTTTCAACAGCTGCATGTACATTTTGGCCTTTTAAAAGACCTCTACGAATATCACCATCGGTAATGCTTCCGATCAATTGATTATGATCATCAACCACCAAAACAATTCTTAAAGCATATAAATCAAGTAACTCTAATGCTTTTAAAATTGAATCATTTTTATGCAAAATTATTTTATTAACATCTCTAATCACGACTTAATTCCTTAGCAGGTGATCCAACATAGACTTTGTTCGGTTCTGTATTTTTCACAACTACAGCCCCTGCACCTATAACAGAATTTTCACCTAAGTATTTCAATTGCTCCGGGCTTTTCCCTGGCAAAATAGCAGCATTTGTTCCAATGTATGAGCCTTGCTTCAAATGAATACAACCGGATACATTGACACCAGGCATGACAGAAACGTAGTGCTCGAGAGTACAGTCATGCCCGATTGTGCTGTTAAAACTTACTATAATAAAATGACCAAAACGACATGAATTTGTAATTCGCGCTCCAGCCGCAATCACTACACCTTTACTATGTTCAAGCATTTCTCGAATGCCATACCCAAGTGACGCTTGAGAATGAATCAAGTTTGGATAAGGCAAATCAGGATAGCTTTCATATATTCTTTTACGAATCTTCGGATCAGCAACACCTATTGCATATGCCGTATCAGTTAGTGTTGGAATTACTGATTCTGGCAAAATTGGGAACCCGAGTAAGGTTTCCCCAACTTTAGGATCTCTTTCTAAAAAATATATATGGTGGTAGCCTTGATCTATTGCTAAATCTAATAGCTCTTTTGCAAAGCCACCTGAACCAATAATTGCCAGTTTTTTCATTTAAATTTCAATAAAATCGTTCTTTTTAAAGCTACGTTTTGCTTTTGTACCAATAACATCCCAATATTTATTTGGTTCCAAACAAACACGACCTGCCCGTTTCGTTGTGATATTGTCTGCGGTTAGTAGCTCCCCTTCAGCAATATCTGTTTTTGCAACAATACTACGACGTACCAGATAATAGTTGTCGCTTTCCTGCTCTAGCATAAATTTAATACCATCACCCAAAGCAGCATGTGTTTTATGCAAAATTTCGACATAATGCTTAAACTCATCTGCTTCCATTGATGCTGCATGATCTGGGCCAGCCATGGTTTTATCTAATGTAATATGCTTCTCGAAAATACGAGCACCTAGACTTACACCAATAACCGCTGCATATTCATCAAGCGTATGGTCAGAAAACCCTGTTGCCAAATCAAATACATTTTTTAATGTTGAAATGGCTTTGAGGTTACTTTCTTCAAATAACGCTGGGTATTGAGTAACACAGTGTAAAATAGAAACCTGTTGTTTTAACTGTTTACGTACTGAAATTTTAGAATAAGCTTCTCGGAATAATTGCTGAGATGGTTGAACTTCTGTTCCTTTATCAATCACAAATGCAAATACTGATAAAGCTTGCTCAATATCTCCTAAACTCGCTGTTCCTGTAGATAAAATGACATGTTTTTTTGAACATGCAATTTCATAGAGGAATGGTAAATTTGAAATATCAGCAGATGATACTTTTAAATAAGGAACATCTATTTCATTTACCAAAAACTGCAAACTGTCAGAGTCAAACGGAGTCGAAATAAAAGTAATTTGATGTTCATCACAAAATTTCTTTATTTCTTCTGTTTGCTCATAAGTCAGCTCTAAACTTTTTACAAGCTCTAACTGGCTTTGACTTGAACCTGTATTTTCTTTTTGGTATGCAGCCATTTCAGTTTGATCAGACAGCAAACTATCTGCCTTAAATGTCTGAAACTTAACAGCATTTGCACCACAATCTTTGGCTTTTAAAATAAGCTCTTTTGCCAACTCTACAGAGCCATTATGATTTACACCAATTTCTGCAATGACATAAATTTCGTCTTGATTAAAGATCATAAAATGGTGCCTTCTTTTTAAAATCCGTCGTTTTAATAAGTTCAATTATTTTCTGAGAAGTGTCCCCTAAACCTAAAGGAGGAACAACTTGACTCAATTGATCATCTGGAAAATCTATTGCTTTTTGCAATGCTTCTAAAATTTCATTTTCATCTAATCTAACATCCAGAATAGATTCACAACGTAGGCGGCCTTTTTGACGATCGCCAATATTTACTGTAGGAACTTGTAAAGCTGGAGCTTCGGATAGACCACTTGAAGAGTTACCCACCATTGCTAAAGCATTTTTCAAAACACTTAAATAGTTTTGAATACCAAAACTCTTTACTAGCAATACTCGATCTGGCAATTGTGCTTTTAAATCTAGCATCGCTTTAACAATATTAGTATTACCGTTGTCTGCATTAGGATAGCTAAAAACAAAATTCACATCTTTTATTTGCTTAAGGGCATCAAATAATGGAGCAACGTTTTCTTCTAATAAATTAGTTTCAGGATGATAAGTTATCAAGAAATATGGTTTTGTAAAATCAAAATCATATAGTTCACTAAGTTCTGCAATATTTTTAAAAGTTGTACGCTGGATATGATCTAAGCCTAGTGCGCCAACATTAAATACCTTTTCTGGTTGCTCGCCTAACTGAATAATTCGTTTCTTATATTCCTCTGCCGCGGCAAAATGAATATTAGACATTTTGGTGATGGCATGACGAATTGATTCGTCATATGCACCTTCAGTAATTTCACCACCATGCAAATGTGCAACAGGTACATGCATAATTAAAGCAGCTTGCGTCACTGCCAAAGCTTCAAAACGATCACCCAAAACAACTAATAAATCAGGTTGCATACGCTTCAATGCATCTGCAAATCCAAGTAAGCCAACACCCATCGATTTCACAACAGCGGATGATGTATCAGACGATAAAAGCATTTCTACGGATTCAGTAATCTCGAAACCATCTTGTACAATTGTTTTCCAAGTTTCACCATGCTCAGGCGAATAATGCATAGCCGTTGCTAGAATTTGTAATTCTAGCTCGGGATCTTGCTGAATATCTCGCATTAACCAATACAGCAAACCATATTCAGCTCGAGTTCCTGTAAAAACGGCTATTTTTTTCATTCAAACTACTCCAGAGGAACCGAACTTGGAATATTTACCACTCGCTCTTCCAACCACAACGAGTTAGTCAAATCGCCTTGTAATACATTTTGGTACATTGGTAATCTGGTCATTAAAGTCCAGATTGGACGAGTCATAACCTTATTTGAATTGGTTTCATCCAATATCAAATCTCGCTGGGTTTTATCCTGACAAATAATGGCATTTAGCCAATAATTAGAACGTGTATTTTCGGGCTCAACAACAAATGAAACATTGCTATCAGCAAAGAACTCTTGATAGTGCTGTGCAAGTTCACGTTTTTTTGCAAGGAAGCCTTCTAAGCTTTCCATTTGCGCACAACCTAAAGCAGCATTCAAATTAGGTAAGCGGTAGTTAAAACCATTCTCATCATGATAAAACTCATAAGGATGTGGTATTTTTGCAGTTGTCGTAATGTGCTTCGCCCTTACTCCAAGCTCATCATCTTGACATAGCACCATGCCACCGCCGCCCGTGGTAATGACTTTATTTCCATTAAAGCTAAGTGCTGAAACTAAACCAAAAGTCCCTGTATGTTTACCTTTATAGTAAGAACCCAAGCTTTCGGCAGCATCCTCAACTAAAGCAATATTCCATTTTGTTACGACCTGTTGAAGCTCATCAAGTTCAACTGGATGACCAAATGTATGCATGGGTACGATTGCAGAAATACGTTTATTCGTTGCTTTGTGCTTGCACACACCTTGGTCATCAATAAAAGCATTTTCTTGCAAGTACGTGTCTAATGCTTTTGGACATAAACCTAGTGTTTTTAATGAAACATCAATAAATAATGGTTCCGCACCAATATAAGATAAGGCATTACATGTTGCGACAAACGTCAAAGCTTGTGTAATTACGATATCGTCGCGTTTTACACCAGCCAACAAAAGGGCAATGTGTAATGCAGCTGTTCCATTAACAGTCGCAATGGCCTTAGCACAACCAGTAAATTGTTGAACTTTAGCCTCAAAATCATTTACATAAGCGCCAACACTAGAGACGAAAGTGCTATCAATCGTGTCTAGTACATATTTCTTTTCATTACCTAGAAAACGAGGTTCATGTAATGGAATAAAATTATTAGTACGATAAATATCTCGTACAAACTGATTAAATTTAGAAGTATCCATTACATTTTCCCATCTAAATATAAACCTGTTTCTTTGTGTCCAAAGTTAGGCATCATATAGTTAAATAGATCAACAATTTCTTCTTTATTCCACTGCTTATTTAGAAGCATCGCATGAATTTTTTCTTCGAATACATGCAACTTATCCTCTTCAACATTGAGCTCATTTTTAATAACACCTAAATTATTAAAACGTTGCATGTCTAAAGTTTCATTATCGGTAAAGAACTCTTCGAAGTCTTTTTCGCCGGTTGTTGTACTTCCAGCAAATAGACAAGGCCATTTACCTTGTTTTGGTAAAGTTTGAATTAAGCTACGCGCTTCATCCTCAGACTCACACAAATACGGCTCATATCCAAGATTATTAAGGTACTTCACTGCAATATCTGCAAAAGTAATTAGATGTAAATGCTCACTAAGTTTAGGGAAGAAAATATCTCTATTTTCCCCTAGCAAACAAGACATTAGGCATAGCTCACCAGATTCTTTCGGAGTAACGAAGTAACGGCGAATATCATTTGGTGCAGCAATTGGCTGATTTTTTTGAATACGCTGGTTAAAACCATGCAATAAAGAACCATCAGAAAATGCAACATTAGCAAAACGAGCAGTTGAAATATCAATATGCTGACTTTGACGCATAAGGAACATTTCCATAATACGTTTTGAACCACCCATCATATTTACAGGGTTTGCAGCTTTGTCTGTGGAAACACAGAAATACTTTTTCACACCTTTTTCAATAGACTGTTGAATCGTTTTTTCAGTATTTAAAATATTGACATGAATCATTCGCATTAACGTAAATGGATCTTTCTCACTACGCACATGCTTCAAAGCTGAAAGATTTAAAACATAGTCAAAATCGCCATCGTTCTGAATATAAGCATCATATTCAGCAGAACCAATATCCAAGGCAAATGTCTGGAAATCGCCATCAATGTAGCCAAATGAACTACGAATATCACGAACGACTTCTGTTAAGTTATTTTCTGAAATATCAACTACATGTAATTTTTTAGGGTTTCGTTTAAAAATTTCTTTAACAACTGCCTGACCAATAGATCCCGCCCCACCTAATACTAAAAACTTTGATGAGGAAACAATTTCGATTAACTTATTATTCCAATGTTGAATATCATCAACAAAAAGCTCTTGTGTTCTGCCAATTAAATTTAATTGAATATCTGTAGACATTATAAAACCCTAATCAAAGTCTAATATTTGAACTTTCTTTATCCAAAACATATTTCAAATCATAAAGCACATGCTTTTCTTTACCTAAAGCATGGAACTCATCAACACTCATGGATTTAAACTGGTTATGTGCTACTGCAATGACGATCGCATCATACAAGCCTTGTTGTAATTCTTTAATTGGCGCTAAACCATATTCGTGTTGTACTTCTGTATCATCTACCCAAGGATCGTAGATATCTAAATCTAAATCATATTCTTTAAGAGCCTTAATAAAGTCGACAATTTTTGTATTACGAATATCTGGGCAGTTTTCTTTAAAACTGAGTCCCATCACCAAAATACGTGCACCAACAACTTGTATTCGCTGCTTCACCATTTCTTTAATGAGCTGAGTTGCAACATGTTCACCCATACGATCATTTAAACGGCGAGCTGCTAAAATAATTTCCGGATGTAATCCGATAGACTGAGCTTTATGCGTCAAATAATATGGATCTACACCAATACAATGCCCACCCACCAAACCTGGACGAAATGGTAAAAAATTCCATTTCGTGCCTGCAGCCTTAAGTACATCTTCCGTATCAATATCTAATTTATTAAAAATAAGCGCCAACTCATTAATAAGAGCAATATTGACATCACGTTGCGTGTTTTCAATGACCTTAGCTGCTTCTGCAACTTTAATATTAGGTGCCTTATGTGTACCAGCTTCAATAATCAGGTTGTAAACTTCATCAACATAATCAGCCACTTCAGGAGTTGAGCCTGAAGTAATTTTTAAAATATTAGTGACTCGATGCAACTTATCGCCAGGATTAATTCGTTCAGGGCTATATCCTGCAAAAAAGTCTTGATTAAACTTTAATCCCGACACTTTTTCTAAAACAGGAATACACACTTCTTCTGTCGCACCTGGATATACGGTAGACTCATAGACAATAATATTCCCCTTTTTAAGCACCTGACCAATACTGGTCGAAGCTTTAATTAAAGGAGTTAAGTCAGGTTGTTTAAAATCATCTATTGGCGTCGGAACGGTTACAATAAAAAAATTACTGTCTTTTAGATCATTTAAGTCAGCGGTATAGCTTAATTGTACCGCCTGTTGTAATTCTTGTGTTGACACTTCTAAAGTATGATCTTTACCGCTTTTAAGCTCATCAATACGTTTTTGATAAATATCAAAACCAACTACGGGTACTTTTTTCCCAAACTCAACTGCCAATGGCAAGCCTACATAGCCCAACCCAATAATTGCTATTTTTAAATTGGCAATTTGCATATAAACGAGCCTTTTTCCTTAGAGTTTATATCTAATAAATCATGCTTTTGGCACTTACA